>ERZ795032.1823-NODE-1823-length-13492-cov-5.025303_pt1 | contig 13492 bp, 18 predicted proteins | sample MGYA00375124_ERZ795032 | MGnify/ENA primary metagenome ERZ795032 (study PRJEB30167, sample SAMN05720154) | activated sludge metagenome | isolation source: Anaerobic digester | place: China | collected 2015-12-16 ...
CATAAATCGTTTTCCCATTTGGATACTGCTTGTGCAGTAATATTTAATCTGTCAGCAAGTTCCTCCTGAGTTATGCCCATAAATTTCCTATATGATGCAATCCTTTTGCCTAAATTATTAACGTTATACATACAAAACATCTCCTTATTTCATATTGTGCATGCATGCCTTGTATTTTTAGTATATATATTATATTATACCGTTACAACATATTAATAGTTTATTAAAAGACAAAACTATACTGTCCAAATTCAACCATTGGTTGACTCAACCGCAGGTTTAAAATACTTGTTTTCTAAAGCCATATTCAAAACATCCTTTTATGAATCTTAATTTGCTTGCAAAAAACGTTCTACAGAATATAAATCCTGAAAGCTGTATCTTGCTCTCGGATCCATACTGCGTACTAATATTGCTTTTATACCTGCTTGTTCTGCCCCCAAAACATCAGCATTAATATTATCCCCAATCATCCAGATATCTTTTGCATGAAGTGCCCTTTCAAAAGCTGCTTTATATATACGGGGGTTGGGTTTTTCGAATCCAACTACAGCAGAATTAATTATATCAGTAATATACATATCTAATTCCAAATGACTCACGATTAAATCTAGTTCTGGAACATGATTGGAGACAATAATGTGCTTCCACCCATGCAATTGTAATTTCCTTAAGACGGGAATTGTATCTTCATACAATTCCCAGCGACTTAAATCTAGAAACCTTTTCCGAGCTAATTGGGCTAATTCAGAAGTCATCTCTTGAGAAAAGCCCAAATTTTCGTATGCTTGAATAAAAACCTTCTCAAGATTATCCCACCATAATTTTGAAGTATTTAAATGTAAATGACTTTTTTCTGGTTCATGCCATGGAAAACCCTGTTTTAGGTGTGGAACTATATCATTAACGGTCAATCTGGATTTTGGATGCATCTCGTGTATTGCTTCCAACAAAGACATACTCCATGCCAGCCCACGATGGCCATCAATTCTACCTCCGAGAGTTCCATCAAAATCCCAAAACAAATACTTATTCATTTTACTTCTTCCTCCAATTTTAATTATATACACAGCATTATCGCACTTTATATAAAACATCATCTTCTAAGCCGCGTTCATTACTTGCGAGACACCAACAAAAATCTATGTAGCTTATTTTTGTATGTTTGCATTTCTTAAAAAAGGCTTCATAATAGCCTGTATCGCATTTCGTATTATCCTCCCATACCCTTATGAAATTAAAGTATCCAAGGCGTCTAAACTCTTCTGCTAACCACAAAAGGTAATTATTTTCCTTAGTATGTCTATAGTTAATAATTTCATTAATGTTTACTGCCTTAGTAGTTGAAATATAGACACTAACTGGGTCACAATTATAATAACAATAACCTTTTTTCGCGTCTTTAACAAATCTAGTTATTTCATTTAAACTATAATTAATGGAGTGAGCTTTCTCAATAACCTGAGAGGGTAATTGCTTTTTTGAAATATAGTAGTAAAATACACTCATAAAAATCACCTTCACATAATTATTCTAAACAAATTCTCTCATCGTCCGAAGGATTGAGTGATGTCCGTATATAAGGATATATAAAAAATGTGTACTGAAGGTTATGCTCATTTAGCGAAGTTGATTATTTGTATAATCTGTCGTCAGGAGTTTTCTTAAGCCGCACATGCGAAATATATGTCCATTTCCCATCTTCGGCTTCATTGTCAAAGAGTACATCCGCATTCCAACCGCGCAAATCATAATTTTGAGTGTATCCCATTTTGTCGTATATCTCTGCCATCAAGTAACCTTCACCGTGTATACCATACATGTGCGTCATAACTTATTTTCGATACATTATAGCAAAACGGAAAGAGGGAATTGACGGGATTTTCCTCCCATTTACCGCCTTTCGGCTCAAATTACCTGTAATAGACCCACCTGAAGCCTTCAGGAATCACGTAAACGTTCCGGGAATGTATCAAGAGTTTCGATTGCGTCAGCTATTCTGTTGTACTGTCCCATGGCCGTTTCCGGTGCCTGTAGCTGCTCTGCGATATAATTATAAATCTCCTCCATATCGGAAAGTGCCTTGTCCGTTGTAAGCTTTCCTGAACGTTTTGTATTTGTCAACCTAAGATTAGATCAAAAGATCATTTAATTTTAAGTCACTTTATAAGAATAGAATTAACCAAAACATGTAAAACTCTTTACTTTCTACCTTCAAGGTTCTCGAAAATAAACCTGCACTTATCTGCTCTGTACTTTGTAACAATATATTCAACTACTTGTCCATTTTTAGAGTAGAGCATATTCTCTATTTTTATTAATGGCTGTCCTTCCTGAATCTCAAGAAAACGTGTATCTTCCTTATCACTATATATTATTTCCATAATGCTTTTTGATTTGGCAGGAATTAAAGGGTATTTTCCCTTCATTATTACATGGGATGGCTGTGCAGATATAACGCTATCGATAATATCTGGAAATAAATTTAAAGGTATATAGGATTTATTAAGAGAGTACATATCATTACTATTTTTTATATGGTATATTATTTCAGCAAAACTTATTTTGCCGTATTGTGAAACTGAAATATTGAATACACTTCGCAATTTTTCAAATTCAGAGTCAGAAACAGCTATTGTATGAATAATAATTCTGTTCTCCGGATTTTGTCCATCAAGTATAGAAGGTGTAAATCCAGAATAATCTTTAATATCAATACTTTTTTTTGATTTTGCTACGAAGGTTCCCTTACCTCTAACCTTATATAAATAACCATTGTTAGTAAGCTCAGAAATTGCTTGACGTACGGTAGGCCGGCTAATACCATATTCCTCGCACAATTCTAATTCTGAAGGTATTTTAGAATCTTCAGGATATTCGTTGTTTTCAATCTTTCTTAATATAATTGCCTTCAGCTGACAGTATAAAGGTTCATTACTAAATTTGTTTATCAATGGTTTAGCCACCTCCAATATTACTACAACACAGCAAACTGCATTAATATAATTTCTTTAACCATAGATAACGCACGAAAGAAACTACATTATTTAGGTTTTGCGTGCTTATGTTACCTTAGTGAATAAAGGTGCACACTTGCACCTAAATGGGAGGTACGCAAAAAGCTAATCTGTTCCTTGTAGTATCATTTTTACGTTATATTATGAAGTATATAAATTATATAATTTTCATATTTTATATGCTAATTTTATACTTTCAAATCAATCTTTACTTCAGTAATGTCCATATCTGACAACACTGATAATACATGATTGTTAATAAAATCTTCAACTTGATGTGGAGCGCATCCCACAAAATTTTCGGGTTTCAAAAGTACCTGAAGTTCTTCCATGCTTATGTTGAAGGTTTCATCCATTGATATTCTTTCAATCAAATCATTTGGCTTGCCTTCAATTTTAACCCTGGATGCAGCTGCCATTGAATGTACCCTTATCCTTTCATGCATTTCCTGCCGGTCTTTTCCCTTCTTTACAGCCTCCATCAAAATGATTTCTGTTGCCATAAATGGCAATTCCTCCATGAGATGCTTTTCTATTACCTTAGGATATACAACCATATTAGAAGCAATATTTATATATATATTTAGTATGGCATCCACAGCTAAAAAGCCTTCGGATATGCTTATTCTTTTGTTTGCGGAATCATCAAGAGTTCTTTCAAACCACTGGGTAGATGCAGTAATCGCAGGGTTTAAGGCATCCACAATAACATACCTTGCCAGTGACGAAATTCTTTCACTTCTCATAGGATTCCGTTTATATGCCATTGCTGAGGAACCTATCTGTTTTTCTTCGAAAGGTTCTTCAATTTCCTTCAAATGTTGCAGCAATCTCATGTCATTACTGAATTTATATGCACTTTGGGCTATACTGCTAAGCAAATTCATAATCCTGCTGTCCTGTTTCCTCGTATAAGTTTGTCCGGATACAGGATATACACTATCAAAACCCATTTTCTCAGCAACAAGCTTGTCCAGTTTCCTTACCTTCTCGTAATCACCATTGAAAAGCTCAAGAAAAGATGCTTGAGTTCCCGTTGTACCTTTTGATCCAAGCATTTTCATGTTTGAAAGTAAATAATCAAGATCCTCCAGGTCTATTAAAAGATCCTGCAGCCACAAACATGCTCTTTTTCCAACTGTTACGGGTTGAGCAGGCTGAAAATGCGTAAATCCTAATGTAGGCATATCTTTATATTTTAGTGCAAACTCAGATAACTTTTTTATAATAGTTAAAAGCTTGTCCCTTAATATTTTCAGACCTTGCTTCATTATTATAAGATCAGTATTATCTCCTACGTAGCATGATGTGGCACCTAAATGAATAATACCCCTTGCTTTGGGACATTGTTCCCCGTATGCATAAACATGTGCCATTACATCATGTCTGACCTCTTTTTCTTTCTTTTCGGCCGTTTCATAATTTATTATATCTTTAAATTGTTTTAATTCGTATATTTGTTCATCATTAATATCCAGTCCCAATTCCTTTTCTGTCTCTGCAAGAGCAATCCACAATTCTCTCCAGGTTCTAAACTTTTTATCGGGTGAAAACAATTCCAGCATTTCTTTACTTGCGTACCTGGTATTTAGGGGACTTTCATATGTGTTTTTCATTAGTCTTTCCTCCATTAGAATAATGCGTATTAAGTATTCTATAAATTCAATTATACATCGTTTATATAAAACTAAGCAAGTATAATTAAGTTAACTGGATGCAGAGCGCATTTTTAATTTATGAAAAAATATAATTAGCGTCTCCAGATACACCTATAATGTCTAGATAATCGAATATGTGAAGTAGGACTAACCTACAATACTTCCTTAATTACTCTTAAAAAGTTTTCGCCAGCTATCTTTCTTACAGTATTGCTTGAATAGTTCCTTTTCAGTAATTCCTCCAAAATACCACTTGTATATTCAATGCCATCAATTCCTTCAAATACGGGCTCAGTCTGATCATAATCCGCACCTATTCCTATATGGTCTTCACCTGCAATGCTAATAATATGCTCAATATGCTTTATTACATCATCAATACCAGCTTTACCCGATTGGTTCAAAAAATCCGGATATAAATTGATACCAATAACTCCGCCGTTCTTCTTTACCGCAGCAATTTGATCATCATTAAGGTTTCTTCGGTGCATGCATACTTTATAAGCATTAGAATGAGATAAAATAACAGGCTGTTGTGATAATGTCATTACATCCCAAAAACCTCTTTCTGACATATGAGATAGATCAATAAGCATGCCAAGGTGGTTCATTTCTATTATTACTTGACGGCCAAAAGCTGTCAATCCACCTCCTGAAATTGAGTCGGCAACTCCATCTGCAATATCATTCCTATGATTCCATGTTAAGCAAATACTTCTTACCCCAAGTTTATAAAACATTCTCAATGCTGACAGGCTTCCCTGTAAAGCTTCTCCACCTTCGATCGACAGCATGGCCACAGCCTTTTCCTGTGAAAATGCGGATAAAATATCGTTGTAATTACAGCATAACATAACGACATCATTATGTTTATTACATTCTTCATGGAGTTTATCTATAAGTTCAAGTGCTCTTCTCATAGCGTATGCCTGACAATATACAGGATCTATGAAAGCAGCAAAAAACTGTATATATTTGCCCCTTTTTACCATACGTTTAAAGTCAATATTGCAGTTGTTTGAATAGAGACTCTGATTCTCATTTATGATTTTTGTCAGTGTGTCGGAATGAGCATCAACAATAATCATATAAAAACCTCCGCTAAAGTCATCTCCACATAGTATTATTAGAATGCATTTCTTATCAGGTTTATACACTTAACCGCTAAACCATTGTATTGAATAAGTATTTCTACGATATCAAATCTCAAATTTTTATTCTTCATGTCCATTTGCTTTAAGTATATTTGGGCCAGTGTTTTTATGCTATTTTGCTTTTTAATATTTACTGCTTCAGAAGGTGTGCCGAATAGATTGCTGCTCCTTGTTTTTACTTCTATAAAGCATATATATTCATTTTCCCTGGCAATAATGTCGATTTCTCCAAATCTGCCATACCTATAGTTACGCTCCAATATAATAAAATTGTTTTTAGTTAAATAATCAACTGCAATGTTTTCTCCAAAACTGCCTAATTCTCTTTTATTTATAAAACTATTATTATTATTATCTTCTTGTTTCTTTGAAGGCAAAGTTTTACCCCTTTCTGTAAGATACACATTCAGAAATCTATGCTGCTAAATGAAGTTTTTAACAAAGCTTATTCTATGTATCGGACAGATTCCATATTTCTTTATAGCTTCTATATGTTCTTTTGTCCCATAACCCTTATGCTTTGCAAAACCATATTGGGGGTATATATTGTCATATTCTTCTATTATTCTGTCTCTTGTAACTTTGGCTATTATTGAGGCTGCTGCTATTGAAATGCTTAAGTTGTCACCTTTGGTAATAGATATTTGAGATATATTCAAATTATCAAGTTTCATAGCATCTATCAATAATATGTCGGGTTTGAGTTTCAAAGAATTTACAGCTTGCTCCATTGCTTTCTTTGTTGCATTAAAGATATTTATATCGTCTATAGATTTTTCATCAGCCATACCTATCTCAAAAGCAAGTGCCTTGTTTTTAATTTGCTCATAAAGCTCATCACGTTGTTTTGGACTTAATTTCTTTGAATCCTTTAGATTATTAATAAAAATATTTTCCGGCAGTATGACAACTGCAGCTACTACCGGACCTGCAAGAGGGCCACGCCCTGCTTCATCTATTCCGGCAATGTATTTGAAGCCTTTTTTATAAGCTTCAGATTCATACTTGCACATATTATTAAATCTTACCTTTTCTTTTTTAAAAGAATCTTCTTTTTTTAGGTATTTTTCAATAAGTCTATCCAAATTAAGTTCTTGATTTTCACGTAATATATAAAGCTGTTTAAGAGCTTCTGAAGGGTTTAGTTCAGAAATACTTTCTTCAACTTGCTTAAGCGTAATTTTACATTTACTCACTTTTTTCAGGCCTTTCCAAGGTTATTTTGCCGATTTTTCCTCCTCTGAATTCGTCTAGGATAATGGCAGCAATTCTATTAAAATCAACTTTGCCACCTGCAATAAGGCATCCACGGTTTCTCCCGGCAGCTTCGAGAAGTTCATATCCTTTTCTGACACCATCTATATTTTCCATATTTTCTATATTTAATTTGTATCTTTCTTTGAGGAGATCTGGATATGTTAAATTCAAATGCTCCATCAAATACGAAGCAACTTCAACAATATCAAATACATCATCTTTTATAGCTCCGGTTATAGCCAAATTAATACCTACCTCTGGATCATCAAACTTAGGCCATAATATACCGGGCATATCAAGCATTTCAATTCCACGGTCAAGCCTGACCCACTGCTTTTGGCGCGTTACTCCGGGCTTGTCGCCGGTTTCGGCTTTTGCTTTTCCTGCAAGTTTATTTATAAGAGAAGACTTGCCTACATTGGGTATTCCCAATATCATAGTCCTTATTGGTCTATAAAGCTTGCCTTTCTGTTTTTCCTGTTCAATTTTATCCTTCATCATATCATGTAGCTTTGATTTAAGATTGTTTATACCGCTGCCTTGAATTGAATTTATGAAAACAATAGGACATCCATTTGAATTATACCAAATACCCCAGGCCTCAGATATTTTTTTATCAGCCAGATCTGATTTATTAAAAGCAACTATTTTGGGCTTGTTTTTTATCAATACATCTATTTCAGGATTTTTACTGCTTAATGGAATTCTTGCATCAAGCAGTTCAATAACTACATCCACCATGCTTAGATTTTCTGTTATTAATTTCCTGGTCTTTGCCATATGACCTGGAAACCATTGTATGTTCATTGTTTCCTCCTTAGTTAAATATATATAGCTTGTTTTGGTTAAATATATATAACTTGTTAATTAATTAGTCAATTAATAACTATCATTGATGCTTATTATTTTACCTGTTAATAAAACCCCAATCTTTAAAAGGCCATATCCTTAGTACAGCTTTTCCCTTTATCCTGTCAAATTCTATAAACCCAATCATTCTGCTATCTCTGCTGTTTTGTCTGTTATCTCCCATAACAAAAACAGTATTTGGTGGAACTTTTGTAGGGAAATCCATTATTTGCTTGTATGTTTTACCTTTTATATAAGGCTCCTCCTGCTTAACATCGTTAATATATATATAGCCATCTTCCTTAACATCAAGTTTATCCCCTGGTATACCAATTACTCTTTTTATGTAATCTACTTCTGAAGGGGAAGGAAGTACTTTATCCCAAAAAGCAAATTTGTTAAGGAAGGGAATATTTATCATAGACCCCTTTTGGTATTGAAGAACAATAATATCCCCGCGCTCAGGAGGATGAAGAAAGTATCCAAGCTTATAAATAATAAGTCTTTGACCATTAACAAGAGTGTCTTCCATTGAAATACCATGTACTATAACAGGCTCCATAATAAATCCTCTTATTACCAAAGCTATAAATATTGCAATAACAAATGTTTCAATCCATTTAAGAAACTCTATGAAACTATTTTTTTTCTTTTCTGCTTTTTCCATAATAATATTACCCGCTTTATATTTAAATATACTTAACAATGTTGAACTTGAGTGAAAGTTATAACATAAAAGGGACGCTTGTCCCTTTTATGTATACTTTATTATTCATTTTGGTTCTATTCTTCATCGGTAACTGTACTGTCTGCATTCAATGAAGCTTTGCTCTGAAGTTTTTGTTTGACTTTAGCAGCTTTACCAACTCTATCACGAAGATAATAAAGTTTAGCTCTTCTGACCTTACCTTTTCGTACAACTTCAATCTTGCTGATTTTGGGAGAATGAATAGGTAGAATTCTCTCTACACCAATACCATAAGATATCTTTCTTACAGTTATTGTTTCCTTTATTCCTCCGCCTTTTTTGGCAATTACTGTCCCTTCAAAAACCTGTATTCTTTCTCTATTACCTTCTTTGATTTTTAAATGAACTTTTACAAAGTCACCAACTTCAACTTCTTGAAGATCTGTTCTTATTTGCTCTTCTTCTATTGCTTTAATATAATCCACTATCTTTTCCTCCTTCCTTCCAGGACGTTCATGCAAAAAACACTAAATAATTTACAGAGGACCGCCCGTAATTCACACGATAAGTATTATATCACAAGTGATTTTCTTTGTAAACTGAATTTTTTCCAAATATTTTGTAAATATTTGGAAATATTTAGTAATTATAAATCCTTTATGAATCCTCCAAAACTTCCTTAAGCAGATTCAAATCTTCATCATTTAAAGATAACTTCTCATATAGATCCGGACGTTTCAAATATGTTCTCAGCAATGCCTGCTGTTTCCTCCATATGCTTATATTGGCATGATGCCCTGAAATAAGTATATCGGGTACTTTCATGTCCAAATACTCATATGGTCTTGTATACTGAGGATATTCCAATAAACCGTTATAATGGGATTCATCTGTATATGCTTCTCCTGAAGCTAATACACCCGGAATACATCGGCTTATACAATCTATAAGTACCATGGCCGGCAATTCTCCGCCAGTTAGTACATAATCTCCAATAGATATCTCTTCATCTACTATTTTGTTAATAACTCTTTCGTCAACACCTTCGTAGTGACCACAAAGTATAACAATATGCTTCAAATTTATAAGCTTCTTTACCATTTCTTGATTTAAAACTTTACCCTGAGGGCTCATATAAACTACATATGGCTTATAGTCAATATTTTCCATTGTTGAAAGATATGCATCATATATTGGCTGTGCCATCATAACCATACCGGGGCCTCCTCCATAAGGATAGTCATCTGTTTTCCTGTGCTTGTCCAGAGAATAATCCCTGATATTTACCGTATTTACTCTTATTAACCCCTTTTCCTGAGCTCTTCCGATAATACTTTCACCCAAAACTGCCTGAAACATTTCGGGAAAGAGGGTTAAAACTTCAAAAGTCATGATCCACCAACCCTTTGGGCAAAGATACCCACATTTTCTTTTCTTCTACAGAAACCTTTTTTACTACACTTTTCAAGGCGGGAATAAGTATTTCTCTGAAGCCTTCTGAGCCTTGTGAGCCTTGTGAGCCTTGTGAGCCTTCTGAGCTTTCTTCCTGAACTATATAAACGTCGTTGCTTCCTGTTTGAATAATATCTTTGAGAGTACCAAGTTTCTTTTCATCTATATAATTAAGGACTTCGCAGTTAATTAAATCACAAATAAAAAATGTATTTTCGGGAAGTTTCACTGCGTTTTCCCTATTTACCTTAATAAATTGTCCTTTCATCTTTTCAGCTTGATTTATATCATTTAATTCTTTAAATTTAACTATTACAAGATCCTTTAAAATCCTGACCTTTTCTATATTATACTTTTCAAGCACATTATCATCGCCTACAAATGCCCATTCCAAGTCATAATATCTTTGTGGAGAATCGGTTAAGGGTATTACCTTAAGTTCCCCTTTTATACCATAGGTATTAATAATTTTGCCAATTTCCAAAAAAGGTTGCATTTTAAGCTCCATTCCTGCTGCGTGCGAAATGAATTCGCCCTTGCAGGAACAAAACTTTTTTATGAAAAAGTTTTTATGGGCTTAAACTCATTTTAGCCGCGCGTGCAATTTATTTTTTTAGAAATACTTATGAAAAAAATATGCACATGCGCATTAGTTTTTCAGAAATTTATCAATTTCCTTCAAACTAAGCTCCATTCCTGCTGCGTGCGAAATGAATTCGTCTTTCTTCAATAGTTATCCCCCCAAAAGAGGGGGGATATTACGGTAAGTTACTGGATAATTTCTACAACTACTCTCTTATTCTCCTTAACTGCCGCTGCCTTCATAACCGTCCTTATTGCCTTCGCAATTCTGCCTTGTTTTCCTATTACCTTCCCCATATCATCAGAGGCAACCTTTAGCTCTAATATTAATGATTTTTCACCTTCAATTTCATTAACCGAAATTTCCTCGGGATTATCTACTAACGCTCTGACAATAGATTCGAGCAGCTCTTTCATTCTCAATACCTCCCGCATTTACTATAATTAATAATTATAAATAGTACTATTTATGTTACCGCCAAATTCAACTAGTTAATAATTTCAAGTCTCTTTAAAAGGGCTCTAACTGTATCGGTAGGTTGAGCACCATTTTTAATCCATTGAATGGCTTTTTCTTTATCTACATTAACCACTGAAGGTTCTGATGCAGGGTTATAATAACCAATTTCTTCTATAAATCTGCCATCACGGGGATATCTTGAATCTGCAACAACAACCCTGTAATGGGGACTTTTCTTTGCACCTACTCTTTTAAGTCTGATTTTAACTGCCATTAAATTCACCTCCTAATTTGATTATTAATTGAGATATAGTTTATATAAGTGATATATCCACAAATACAAATGTATATCTGATATATTACACTTCTGTCGGTTTTGCGACATGAAGTTTGCTAACTAAAAAGGCATTTTAAAGTTTCCAAGGGCTTTTTTCCCTCTTTTCCCCATACCATCAAAAGTTTTTATCAATTTCTTCATTTCCTCAAAATCCTTTAAAAGCTTGTTAACATCTTGAACGGCAGTACCGCTGCCTGCAGCTATTCTTTTGCGTCTGCTGCCATTAACAATTGATGGGTTGGTCCTTTCTTTCCTAGTCATTGAATTTATTATTGCTTCCATCCTTGTAAATTTACTCTCGTCAATTTTGATATTATTCTTCACCTTTGGATTCATGCCTGGAATCATACCCAGAATTTGGTCCAATGGTCCCATTTTCTTGAGTTCCTGCATCTGGTCAAGAAAATCATCCAGCGTAAATTGCTGCATACGAAGTTTCTTTTCCATTTCAAGAGCTTTTTTTTCATCAAAAGCCTCCTGTGCCTTTTCAATAAGGCTAAGCACATCACCCATACCAAGAATTCTTGATGCCATACGATCAGGATAAAAAGGTTCTATATCATTGAGCTTTTCTCCAATACCTGCAAATTTAATAGGTTTTCCTGTTATAGATTTTACTGATAACGCAGCACCGCCTCTTGTATCACCATCAAGTTTTGTTAGAATAACACCATCTATACCAATTTTCTGATTGAAGCTATCTGCTACATTTACAGCATCCTGCCCTGTCATTGCATCAACAGTAAGAAGTATTTCCTGAGGTTTTACTGCATTTTTTATATTTAACAGTTCATCCATCAATTCGTCATTTATATGCAATCTACCAGCTGTATCTATGATTACGATATCATACTGTTTGCTCTTTGCATGTTTAATAGCCTCTGAGGCTATTTTCACAGGATTTTTTACCCCCTCCATTGAAAATACTGGTATATTCAACTGACCTCCGACGACTTCCAGCTGTTTAATAGCAGCTGGCCTGTAAACATCACAAGCCACCAGTAAAGGTGATTTCCCCTGCTTGCGAAGCATATTGCCCAATTTACCTGCAAAGGTAGTTTTACCTGCACCCTGAAGTCCAACCAGCATATATACTGTTGGAGGAGTTGATGTAAAAGTTATTTTACTAGGTACATTACCTAAAAGCTCAATCAACTCTTCGTGCACAATTTTTATTACCTGCTGACCAGGAGTAAGGCTTTCCAATACTTCATTTCCCACTGCTCTTTCCGATATTTTATTTACGAAGTCTTTTACAACTTTATAATTAACGTCAGCTTCAAGTAAAGCAAGTCTGATTTCTCTCATCATATCTTTTACATCTTTTTCTGTAACTCTTCCTTTACCGCGCATTTTATTTATGGTTTCCTGCAGTTTGGAAGACAAACCTTCAAATAAAGCCATTTCAAAACTCCTTTCCATATCATCAGATAAATACATTAATATAATTAACAAATGTAATTAACAACTAAATGCATAAAAATAGTTAACATCTAAATACTTTATATGTCATCAAATAAGCTCTTTACTGTTTCCCTGATTTTGGTTAATATTTCCTTGTCATTATTATTCATAACAGTTGCATCTATTTCCTCAACAAGCTCCAATAAAAATTTGACTTTATCCTTTTGTTTAAAGCGTCTTTCTAAAAGGCCCAGTGATGATTCATATTTATTTAACAGAGCCATTCCTCTTCTTAAATTATCATAAACTCCCTGCCTGCTTATTCCCAATTCTTCGGAAATTTCCCCCAAAGAATAATCATTATTATAATATAAATCAAGTATTTCGTACTGGCGTTTGGTCAACAATTGCCCATAATAGTCAAGCAATAAGCCTATTTCATATATTTTTTCCATGTAATTCACCAATGTAAAGTATTTATACTTTACACCTTATTTTAAAGTGTTTTATGTGATTTGTCAATATAAATATTTGGCGCTCGCAATTTTATTATTCATTTTATTCTTCGTAGAATAGCGCCTCCCTAATTCTGCAGTAAAAATTTAACAAATCATTAATCAAACCCTTGATACAA
>ERZ795032.1827-NODE-1827-length-13465-cov-5.422670_pt1 | contig 13465 bp, 15 predicted proteins | sample MGYA00375124_ERZ795032 | MGnify/ENA primary metagenome ERZ795032 (study PRJEB30167, sample SAMN05720154) | activated sludge metagenome | isolation source: Anaerobic digester | place: China | collected 2015-12-16 ...
CGTCAGCCATATCGAAGGTGCCGGCTTCCGCCGCAATCTGGGCACAGAACACAATGATCATCTGCAGGTCGCCGAGTTCTTCTTTTATGTGCAAAGAATCGCCGCTCTGAATAGCCTCGACCACTTCGCGGGCTTCTTCGGCAAGGTGTTCGGCCATGGTGGCGAGTGTCTGTTTTCGATCCCAGGAACAGCCCTGCGGCGAGCGGAGGGTTCGCATAATATCGACGAGCCTGAGAAATTCTCTGCTGATGCGTTCATCATTCTGTTTCATCATTTGTGGCACCTGTAATAATTTGTCTTATCAGCTCGCTGAGTTGATCACCTTCTTTTATCACAAAGTCAGCGAGTTTTAAATACATCGGGTGGCGTTTCTGCCAGAGCATTCTGACTGAATCAGGCTCAGAAGCATGCAGCAATGGCCGATCTTGAGGTGTGCTTTTCAAACGTTGTGCAATATTTTCCCACGGGGTGTCGAGAAAAATCACATGGCAACCCTGCATGCCAGGATGATTTTCAGGCTGCATTGGCAGACCCCCGCCGGCAGCAACAATGGCAAACGAATTTTGTGCGTTGCAAAGTTCTGCGAACAATCTGCTTTCAAGCTTACGAAAGCAGGCCTCACCCTGCGCCGCGAACAACGAGCTGATTGAGGCACCGGCGACTTCCTCGATCTTCTGGTCAAGGTCGATGAATGGCAGACCGAGAATGTCGGCAGCAGTCCGACCGGCAGTTGTTTTGCCGGCGGCCATGAACCCGGTCAGCAGTATAATATTTTTTTTACCCATGCCATATGCCTAAATAGCAGAAACGGCGGTTGATACCGCCGTTTCTGGGTTATTGTAAGTTTAACTTATCTTACCGGAACAACACCTGAGGGAAGAACCGGAATCGGATTAACCGAACCATTTACCGGAACTTCGGGTCTTACCGGAACAAAACCTGAACCATTTGGCAGATTGCCGCCCGGATTGGTGAAACCATTGTTGGCGCCCGGATTGGTGCCGGGGTTGTAGCCGTTGTAACCGCCGAAGTTCGGCAGGCTACCGTTGCCGGCGCCGAGAACGTTTCTGATTACTGCCATGAGCTGGGCGAGACGTTCGTGTACGGCTCTTCTTTCATTCATGACCAGATAAAATTTGATTTTGCTGATGCGCTGGTCGATTTCGCCCATCAGAGTGTAATAAGCCGGATCCATTTCGCTCTTTTTGAGGGCAGACTGGGCGTTATTGAGGTGACCGATGGCTGAAACGTTGTCCATCAGTGATTTTTCGAGTGAAGACTGACACATCTGAAGGTCAGAATAGACCATCCAGAGAAGAGTGATGACGGCCTTGTCATTGGGATCGACCTGCATGCCGCCAGGATTACCGGCCATAACCGGACCAGAAACAAACATAAGAACTGCGAGAAGCCCTATGATGAAGTTTTTCATGTAAAACACCCTCCAGAGTTAAACTTACACGATAACTATAACATATACTTTAACAACCCGTAAGGGTACCGCAAGAAAAAACTTTATAAAATTTTGCATTTATTTGCTTTTTTGCAACTGGAAGTCTAAAGTATTTTTATAAAGTCTGATTACATTCGCCGTTTCCGGCGAAGAACAACAAAGAAGTCGGCAGGATTTATGAACGGGCAGACAGACAAAAACAGTGATGGTTCATACAATCGCTCAGGGAAGATCAAAACTCGCGTTTTTGCCCTGATGCTGCTTATGCTTTCGTGCGGCATGATCATCTCGGCAGCCCGGTCTCTGGGGCGTGAATTCAGCGGCACCATGATCAGAAAGCTTTCGACGCCCGGCATCACATCTACCCAGTATCATCTTTTTCTTCTGCCGGCAGAGGTGGCTTCTTCATCTGAGGCCATTCTTCAGGCGCTGAGCAACCCAGATCAGCCGCTGCAAAGGGTCGGTGTTTCGGCTCTGGCTTATGCCGAAGCCCAGGAACTCGAGTTTGTTGAAAAAAAAGCCTATTCATTCATGATCAAGGTTGCTGACAGCAACTGCATCGACCTGGGTCTATTCTGGTTGCTCATGGCGGTTGCGGGCATCTGCGGCTCAGTCTGGATGTATCTGCAGACAATGAAGCCCGGCCCCGAATCGGAAAAATACCAGCCAGAAGAGCTTGATATCCCAGGTCTGTAATGAATTTGTTTAACTTTCGCACATCGGTGCCCCAAAGTCTGTTTTTTCTGCTCACTTTTTGAACAGCAGTAAACTTTTTGCACAAATTTTTGACAGTTTGGTTCTGAAGCAGGTGTACAGCCCGGTGCATTTTCAAAGGCTTTACGGTCAGGAACTCAACCACGACTACCCGCGTCTAATCGACATCACAGCGACACTGCTAATATTATCATCCGATTCTGCCGACAATCAGATTGCAAGCATGGCACAACTTTTGCTTTATAAGTAGTAACAGCATTGTTTTTGAACAGAAATGGTGAGTAATTATGCAGACAAACGCACTCGCAACTTACAAAGATTATGTTCTTGTCAGAGTCGACGAGAAATCCAAGCTGCAGGTATGGGTTAAACTACCTCCTACCGGCAAATAGTCGCTGCTGAAAACAGACTTACAGTCACCGAAGCGAAAAACCGCAATCACGCATAGTCGCAGCATATACCGCAGAACATCGACCGCCAGGCAATTTTTGCCTGGCGGTCGATGTTTTTAGCAACCAGCATTGCAATTCCAGACGCAGCGAACGCGCCAGACTTAAAAAAGACAAAGCCCCGCCACTGAAATAATCAGCAGCAGGGTTCTTGACTAACTTGTCTTACAGGCCAGTTACAGCCTCAAAAACCTGAACGGGTTCTGGACACTGCCATTGCGGCGCACTTCAAAATGCAGATGCGAGCCGGTTGCAACACCGGTATTCCCGACGTAGGCAATTCTCTGCCCGGCATTGACCGACTGACCGACTTTAACGGCAATCTTAGAGCAATGCGCATAAGCCGTTTCAATATTGTTTCCGTGGTCGACAACCACCACAAGACCATAACCACGCCGCCAACCGGCATAGGTAACCTTGCCGCCCTGACTGCTGGAGATTGGAGTGCCCCGCGGTGCAACAATATCAACACCCGTGTGAAAATGCCATGAATTGCGCGATGGGTGTTTTCTTCTACCGAAGAGTGAGCTGACACGACCGATAACAGGTCTTAAAAGAACCTTGCTCCCTGGTTCGACGCGGTCAACTTTTGCAATTGAGAAAGTTCCTGAATCTTTAGAAGATGATTCATTTTCCTGGCGCTTGACTACCTTGATGGTAAAAGTCTTTACTGCGCCTCTGGCTGAAGTATCGGGGCCAAGTGTTCCGAAAAAGCTCGCCTTTTCAGCCGGGTTATCATTAGTGGCGGCCTGATTGAAGGCCGGGTTGGTCAACATGCCAACTGATCTAAGACTCGTGAAGTGTGCCGAGGCATTTAAATTACCTGGCTGGAGAAACGCTACCAACAACAGAACAAACAGCAGCGTCCTTCCAGTAGAGGATTCATTTACCATTAGCTTCTCTTTCTTGATTGGATTGCAAGGTGTAACATTTATACCGGTAACTTGAACAGATGTCAAGCCTCAAAGATTTTAGGGCCATGAAAGGGTTTGCGCAAGCACCAGTTGTTTTTTCCGCAAAAAACGCCAGAATTTCACTTAAATCGAGCTTGTGAATTTTCGCACATTATTTTAACCATTTGTGATTGAACTCTGACCCTGAATGATTATATTATAGGGTGACCGAGGTGGCCCTCCACCAGTTTCGAACTATAACAATTACAGGTGAACAAATTATGTGGGATTACACAAAATCAGTCATGGACCATTTCTCCAACCCACGCAACGTCGGGAAAATCGAAGATGCCAACGGCGTCGGTGAAGTAGGCTCACTGGCCTGCGGTGACGCCCTCAAACTATATCTCAAAATCGACCCCAAATCAGGAAAAATCGAAGACGCGCGTTTTCAGACCTTCGGTTGCGCCAGTGCCATCGCCAGCGCCTCTGCCCTGACCGAAATGGTGAAAGGCATGTCGCTAGAAGAAGCCAAGAAAATCACCAACGATGATATTGCCCGCTTCCTTGGCGGTCTGCCCGAACAGAAGATGCACTGTTCAGTCATGGGCAAAGAGGCTCTTGAAGCCGCAATTGCCAACTTCAGGGGTGAAAAGGTCGAAGAACACCAGGATGCCCAGGTCGTCTGCAAATGTTTCTGGGTCGACGAAGAGAAGATTCGCCATCAGATAAGAGAACATAAACTCAAAACCGTCGAAGAAGTCACCCACTACACCAAGGCCGGTGGCGGCTGCGGCGGCTGCATCCCCGACATCAAGCGCATTCTCGACGAAGAAGCCGGCAGAGCGGCCGAACCCAAAGAACCGCCGGCAATGACCAACCTGCAGCGCATCAAACTCGTTACCTCGGTAATCGAAACAAAAATCGCCCCGACGCTGCGCAATGACGGCGGCGACATCGAGCTGATCGACGTCGACGGCGTCGATGTTTACGTGAAACTGCGCGGTGCCTGCGCCGGTTGCCCGGGGGCAAAAGCCACGCTGCACAACATCGTCCAGGAAACCCTGCGCGCTGAAGTCGACCGCAAAATCACGATCATCGAGGTCAAATAATGAGCGAAGTCAAACAGGTTTACCTCGACAACAATGCAACCTGCATGGTTTCACCAGGGGTACGCGACGCAATGCTGCCGTTTTTCGGCGAGCTTTACGGCAACCCCAGCTCGATGCACAACTTTGGCGGGCAGGTCGCGGTGCATGTCAAAGCAGCCCGCGAAAAAGTCGCCGCCCTTCTGAATGTTTCACCCGAAGAAATCGTTTTTACTTCATGCGGAACTGAGTCAGACAACCACGCGATCCGTGGCGTGCTCGAAGCCAACCCCGAAAAACGCCACATCGTTACCACCAAGGTCGAACACCCGGCCGTTCTCAATGTTTATCGTTTTCTCGCCAAGAAAAAGGGCTATCGCGTCACTGAACTCGAAGTCTCGAAGCAGGGTGACCTCGATCTCGATCAGCTGCGCGAGGCCCTGACTCCCGACACCGCGATTCTCTCGGTCATGGCTGCCAACAACGAAACCGGCACCCTGTTTCCGATCGACGAAATCGCTGCCATTGCCCGCGAAAAGGGCGTAATCTTTCATACCGACGCAGTTCAGGCTGTCGGCAAAATTCCACTCGATCTCAAAAAGATTCAGTGCGACCTGTTGTCGCTCTCTGGCCACAAACTGCATACTCCCAAAGGCATTGGCGCTCTCTATATCCGCAAAGGCACCCGCATCAGCCCGTTCATGATCGGTGGCCACCAGGAAAACGGCCGCCGCGCCGGCACCGAAAACGTGCCCTACGTAATTGCCCTCGGCAAAGCCTGCGAAGAAGCCATGAACGATATTTTCGACGAGAACAACCGCGTCAGAAAGCTGCGTGACAAACTCGAAAGCGGCCTGCTTTCTGTTATCAAACAGGCACATATCAACGGCAACCCGCGCTGGCGACTCCCCAACACCACCAACATCGGGTTCGAAGCCGTCGAAGGCGAAGCGATTCTTCTGCACCTGAGCGCTGCCGGTATTGCCGCCAGCTCCGGCTCGGCCTGCACCAGTGGCAGTCTCGAACCTTCGCACGTTCTGATGGCCATGCAGACGCCATTCTCTTATGCTCACGGCTCGGTACGGTTCTCGCTCTCAAAATTCACCACCGAAGAAGAAATCGACTACACCCTCAAGGTGGTTCCGCCGGTAATTCAGAAACTGCGCGAGATGTCACCCTTCTACGATCCGAATAAATAAGCAGACGAAGCTTTTATTAAAGAACCGGGCATCGAGTCCGGTTCTTTTTATATGAGACGCGCTGTATTCTCTCAAAAAGTGATTCTGTGGTTTGTCATTGAACATGAAAAATCAGCGCCACACGTCATCCCCGCGCTTGTCCCCGGAAGGGAGAAGCAATATATAAGCTCTTTAAAACAAGATTCCTGTCATACTCTCCGGGGCATAAACGCGGAAACGACGAAGCACCCTCTAACTCTTGTGTGACAAAGGACTGGGTTCACATTTGAGCAGGTGAGCCAGTATCGATACAGACTCTGAAATAATGAAACGGCAATGACGCAAATGTTAAAATGTACTGGAGAGCAAATCATGAAAATCTGGAGAATTTTACTGATGCTGCTTGCTTTCGCTGCCTTTTCAGGATTATCTGATGCCACTGCTGCCGTGATTCCGGCGGCATGGGACACGTATTTACAGGAAGCCGATAAAACAGGTGCCGGGCAGATAATACTGGTTCTAACCCGTGCTGCCGGCAAATCACGGGCGCAGCTTTTCTGCCTCGAAAAAAAGAATGGCCAGTGGCAGATGCCCCTTCGGCCAATGAGTGCTTCAGTCGGTCGCAACGGCATTGCCGACCCTGAGATGAAATGCGAAGGCGATGGCTGCAGCCCGTATGGCATTTACCCGGTGAGTCTGGCTTTTGGTTATGATGCAATCTGCAACACCAGAATGCCATATCGGCAGGTTTTTGCAGACGACATCTGGGTAGATGACCCGGCTGCGCCTGATTACAACCGCATGGTCAAAAAGACTGCGACAACGGCAAAATCTTTTGAATACATGCGCCGGCGCGATGAATTATATCGAAAAGGGCTGGTGGTCGAATACAACACCGCTCCGATCATTCCAGATAAAGGCAGCGCCATCTTCATACATTTCTGGGGCAAAGCCTTCAATCCGACTGCCGGCTGTCTCGGGCTGCCAAAACATCATCTCAACGCGGTTTTAGAATTTCTCGACCCCGAAAAATCGCCGGTCATAGGCTTCTTTCGTCTCGATTTGCGCTGACAAGGCGCCGGCGTCAGCTCTTTGCCGCAAATTTGGCGTGCATGGCGCGGGCCACCTTTTCGGGCACCAGGCCGGAAATATCGCCACCATAGCGTGCCACTTCCTTGGCGATGCTCGAACTGAGAAACGAAAATTTTGGCGACGACATGAGAAAAACCGTTTCGAGATCTGGCGCAAGCTGGTTGTTAACCGAGAACATCTGCATTTCGTATTCGTAATCCGATACGGCACGCAAGCCCCTGATTATGGCGCACGAACCGGTGCTGCGGCAGAAGTCGACGAGCAGGCCGTTAAAGTGAATGGCCCTGACGTTCTCGATCTTTTTGATCACATCGCTGATCATTTCGACGCGCTCTTCGGGCGAAAAAAGGCATTTTTTGGCGGGATGCACGAGAACCCCGACGATAACGTGGTCGAACAGCACCGCTGCCCGCTGAAGAATATCAAGATGCCCATTTGTAAAAGGATCAAAACTGCCTGGATAAATTGCGACGCGCATTTTTACCTGCTTCCCATGAAATCGACCAGATCGTAACCGGCCATCTGCATCATTTTTTCGAACGCCACCACCGGAAACCCGACCACGTTGAAATAACAGCCTTCGATTTTCTCGACAAACAGCCCGGCATGGCCCTGAATGCCGTAAGCACCGGCTTTGTCATAAGGCTCATCCGTGTCGAGATAGGTCTTGATGTCTTTTTGCGACAGCTGGCGAAAATACACATAAGTTACTTCAGCATGCGAATAGGTGCGAAAGCCTTCGGCATCGACGAGCGCAAGACCGGTCACAACCCGATGCCGTCGGCCGGAAAGGGCGTTGAGCATGCTCTCGGCCTCGCGCCGGTCTTTGGGCTTGCCGAGAATCGAGTTGCCCTGCACGACTATGGTATCAGCGCCGATCACCAGACCGCTTCTCAGACTGGAAGAAGCGTGAAAGGCTTTGAGGCCGGCCAGCTTCGCGGCCTGTTCCTCGGGTTCGAGCTCGGCGACGTCAGAGAATTTTTCTTCGTAGGGCGAATCGATGAGTTTGAAAGGAATTTTCAGGCCGGTCAGGATTTCCTGGCGGCGCGGTGATTTCGAAGCGAGGTAGAGCTGCGGTAAATTCATTCAGACGGTTCTCCTTAGAAGTTCCTGGGTGACTCTGGCGACGATCAGACCAGCAGGCACAGCCACCGGAACAATGGTTGCGAAATGGAACCAGAGCGGCAGACTGCCTGCAAACAGCAGTTGCACCACTGCCAACTGCGCTGAGTTATTGGCCATGGCACCGGCGATGCTGACAATCCCCAGACCGGTATTCGGGCGAACGCGGTAGATCATGGCCATCAGCAGTGCGGCAGCGGTGGCCCCGGCAAGTGAAATCAGATGGACGGGTGAAAGAAAGCTGCCAAGAAACATGGCGGCAACTGCGGTGCGCAGAACTGCCACCAGCAGGCCGGCGCGCTTCGAGATGCGAACGATGGCATAAAGGGTGAGAGCATTTGCCAGCCCCGGCTTAAGCCATGGCAGAAACCTTGGCAGCGGCGATTCGATTATCTGCAGCGCCGAGGCGGCGGCAATCAGCATCGCAATCAGCGTGTAAGTTGAGGTCTGCCGGGCAAGAGACCGGCGGGAAGCGCGCCCGGGCAATGCAACCGGGCTTATTGTGGCAAGAGGTTCTGCGGCTTCGATTTTTACGTCTCCGTTGGCGGTTGCCTGGTTTTCTTCGCGATCTGTATTCATCTGGTTACCGCATCGACAGCAGGAGCCCCGCTTTTTTGCGGCTCGACCATGATACCGTTCGGAACACAGATGACGGCCGCCTCGCCGCTCCAGCCCATATTTACGCAGGTTCGGCACGGGCAGGTCGACGAAGCGATCCGCACGTTTCCGCGGTCATCCCATTCTATTTCGGCAGGTCCGAGCTTTCCTGTTACCAAAAGATGCTTTTCGGCCGGCATGGCAATTTCGCTCGTCTGCGGCGGCTGTGAAAAAATCGTCAGCCGCCATTTTTCCGGGGAGGCGCTGCTGTGAGTAAGTGGATTGGCGACCACAATCAGGCCGAGGAGCGAAATAAGTGCCAGCATGAAAATAATGAAAGCTTCGGCACGGCTGGCAAAAACCGGAGGCAACTTCGACCGTCTTCTCATTTTTCTTTAACCCCGGTAAAAACTGCCAGACCGGCCTGGCTCAGATGAATCGAACCGGTCGCTGTTAGAAACAGCACCGGCAGGTTCTGTGCATCGACCCAGGCGAAGGCAGTTTCGGGCGGCATGGCGAATACCGCTGTACTCAAAGCATCGGCAGTCAACGAATCGCTGGCGACAACCGTCACCGACGAGTAATAATCGACGGGTCGGCCGGTAAGCGGGTTCATGATATGGCCATATTTGCGGCCATCGACGATGATAAAACGCTCATAATCACCGGAAGTTGAGATAGCCAGTGGCTGATGCGATTCAACATACGCCAGGGCCGTGTTATCGCGCGGATCGCGCACAGCAATGCGCCATGCTTTGCCATCAGGCTTTTGCCCTTCGAACCAGATGTCGCCGGCATCGTCGATGAGAAAAGCGCTGCAGCTGGCAGCCCGCAGGGCCATTTTTGCCCTTTCGATTGCGTAACCGCCTGCCAGGCCACCAAAGTCGAGCAAGCTGCCCGGTGCCAGCAGCCAGCGTTCATCATCTCTGGCAAGAACGCGCTCAAGGCCGCAACCGGTGGCAAGAATCTGACTTATCTCTTCGTCAGACGGGAGCCGGCCGTTTTCGTCATAGAAGCCATAAGCTTTCTGCAGCAGTGCGAATGACGGGTCGAAATAGCCTTCGGTGCGATGGTAAAAATCGACTCCGATCTGCAGAAGTTCAGAAGAAGAAGCATGCAGGTCCAGAGTGCCGGTATTGTTGAGCTGTGAAAGCTCTGATTCGGCGATATGAAAAGATGCTTTTTTCTCGACGGTGGCAAATTCGTCAAAAGCTCGGGCAACTGCTTCGGAAGAATCAGCAGGCCAGGCTTTGATGCTGATAACGGTGTCCATGAGCATGCGGCTTTCGCTGAAGAAAGCCTGGCGGCGACTTTCCCTGACGTGCAGCACCACTGCCATAACAAGCAGCAGAGAGAAAACAGCGACTATGATCGATCTGGTTTTATTCATAAGCGGTTGTAAGTATCAGAAGGGTTAGAAGCTGGCTAATTTCAGTGGAACGCAGCGGAAAAAAACAAAAAACAGCATTAAATACAACTAACTGAATATGTCGGCTACTCTATCGATCTCCTTTACCGGTGAAAGAACAAAGATGATGTCGTCAGCGAGCAATTCAGTTTTACCCTTTGGCAAAATAATATTGCCACCACGAACTATTGAGCTTATCAGAATTTCGCCCGGCAATGAAAGCTCGGAAATCTGACGATTGATGCAGGATGCTCCTGCTGGAATATGCAATTCAAACATATCGACATCACTTTTTCTTGTGGTGTGAATCTCAACGGAATAGGGAGAAGATGGTTTGCGCGACACAGTGAGCTGCCACCGGTCTGCAAGCATGCCCAGGCTGGTTCCCTGTAACAGGCATGATAAGAGCACAGCAAAAAAGATGATGTTAAAAACCACCCCGTTTGGGTCGAGATTATAAGCTGCCGGATAGGTTGCCAGAACGATTGGAACAGCGCCCTTGATACCGCCCCACATCAGAAACAGTCTTTCTCTGCGGGAATACTCGAAGGGAAATGTCGAAAGCAAAACAGCGACAGGTCGGGCAATCAGAATCATGGCAACTGCGATCAACAGGCCTTCTTTCCAGACAAGAACGAAACTTTTTGGAAATACCAGCAGACCAAGCATCAAAAACAACGAAACGTTGCCAAATGTCGAAATACCCTCGAGAAAATTGCTTACGCTTCTTTTTCCGGCAAAGTCAGCATTTCCGAGCCAGTAGCCCATAAAAAACACAGCGATAATACCGTTTGCGGCACAGATACCAGCAATAGAATAGGTCAGCAAAATAACTCCGACAGTCAGTACTGAGTAGTATCCACGATTTTCTGACTCAAGACTGTCGAAAAGAATACAGGCAACACGGTAAAACAGATAGCCTATCAGAACTCCGCCGGCAAACTGCCAGACCAGGCTGGTAACGAAATTATAAATCGTTACCGGTTTTGCTGAAAAAAACTGGAGAAAGCTAAGTGTCAGAAGAATTGCCATAGGGTCATTGGCTGCCGATTCAACGTTAAGGGTAGCGGCAAGCTTCTCTCTGATGGGAGTCTGGCGGGTAATCATCATGACCGCTGCGGCATCGGTAGATGAAATGATCGAAGCGATCAGCATCGCCTGAACGAAGCTGATATCCATAACCGCATAAATAACACCGCCAAGAACCAGAGCGGTAAGAGCTACTCCCACGGTGGCGAGCAACAGAGCCGGCCCGGCAACAATCTGAAACTGCTTGCGGGTGGTTCTGAAGCCACCGTCAAAAAGGATGAAAATCAGAAGAATATCGGCAATTTCTTTTGTCAGCGCCGCATCGCTGAAATAGAAAAGATTGAGCACATCACTGCCAACGATGATCCCTAACCCAAGGAAAGCGATCAAAACTGGAACGCCGAATCTGGAGCTCAATTTGCTTGAAAATACTGCTGCTATGAATAAAAAAGAGAATAATAAAAGCACAGGCTCTACTCCTGAAGCAGAGCCGACAGTATTGTCCAGCCGGGAAAAACGTGGATCTTAAAATACGAGACCCGCATTATTCAGCAACTCAATATACCAGACTCTGTTTTTCTGAGTATAAACCATATCTGGCCCAAAAAGAAACAGCCTGTTTTTACCATTCTTTTATAAACGCCAATTTTAAACCCCGCAAAACTGGCCCTGGCATTTTTTTCAAAAATTGTTGACTTCGGCGGCGGAGAATGATAATATCAACCTTACGCAAAGGCTCGTAGCTCAGTTTGGTTAGAGCACCACGTTGACATCGTGGGGGTCAGCGGTTCAAGTCCGCTCGGGCCTATTTTTTATTGCCATTTTTCTGGAGATTTTCACTTGTCTGAAACCAGCACCCTGCTCGATAAGATCAGAATCGTTCTGGTTGAACCCCAGGGCGCCCTCAATGTCGGTGCCACCTGCCGGGCCATGAAGAATTTCGGCCTGCGCGACCTGACGGTGGTTCGCCCCGGCTGCGAAATGAACATTGACGCCATAAAAATGGCCATGCACTCTACCGACATTCTTGAAAGCGCCAAGGTCGTGCAGACGATTCCTGAAGCGATCACCGGCAGCGTTCTGGTGCTTGGCACAGCCAATCGCAGAGGCGAATATCACGAGCCCAATTACACGGTTCGCGAAGGCCTTGAACGTATCAGCGAGGCACTCAAAGGCGGCCCGGTCTCGATTCTGTTCGGGCGCGAAGAATGGGGCCTGACAAAAGACGATCTGCAGCACACCATGGGCACCATGCGCATCGTCACCGATATCGGCTGCACCTCGCTGAATCTTTCACAGGCCGTAATGCTGATCGCTTATGAACTCTACCAGAAATTTGGCAATCCGGTGCCAATGCCGAAAGCCCAGGCTGACGACCCATACGAGCAGCCGGCCACTACCGATGAAATCGCCCGCCTTTATGCCCACATGGAAAGAGTTCTGAATATGTGCGAATTCCTGCCGCTGGTTAACCCCGACGGGCTTTTTCAGGTTATCCGGGCTTTCTTTCACCGTTCTGCCCCCACTCTTCGTGAAGTAAACATCCTCATGGGCATGTTTTCCAATCTGAACGGCTTCATGAAAAAATACGTGCGCAAGAAAAACTGACCTCCCCCACCCGCCTTTAAGACAAAATCACGGACCGGCTGCACGGTTTGTGCTAAATTGTCGTAGTAAATTGTTGGCGCAGATTACCTTGAAGGTTCAGAAACATGAAAGCAGCAGCGGGCACAACTGCCAGACTTGCCGGACTTTTTCTGGCGGGTCTTTTATTCGTTCTGCCGTTGTTTTTCCTGCAGCAGATGTTGCTTGACCTGGCAGAAAAAGATGAAATTCATCTCGGCATTCTTGCGCGTGAAAAACTGCTCAACGACATGGAAAGCTTCCAGGAAGCCCTGGCTCCGGACAAATATATCGAGACCGCTCTGAATGACCTCAACCGGCACTTCAGACTGAAGGACTGCGACACTCAACAGAGAGAAACTGCTTTTCTGCCGGGGGTCGACCCAGGTCTGATCAACGCAGGGTTCATAGAAAAAGCTCGCGAGTTTCTGCAGCAGCACTATAAGATGCAGCCATTTCTCTTTCTGGCAGCCGACTGCGACCTCCAAAACCACTGGTTTTCGACAACCCGCGATTTTTTTCCGGATCAGAAAACACGCGACAGGTTTGCCGAAGCAGCGATGTTCGGACTGGCATTCGTTAACGCCGACCCAGTGAATGTATTACCCGACAGCCAGAATCTGAGCCGGCGTAAAGACGAATTCATTGCGCGCAACCAGCATATCGACGATAACACCCACCAGATTTTTGCCAAATATTTCGTTCTGCACGTGTCGGCATTTTCGAACCCGGCTCTCTACGAGGGCCAGGCCAGAACGTTCTACTCAAACAGATTCGGACACCAGAGATCTTTTCAGATTTTTCACCTGCCGAGTCAGG
>ERZ795032.1835-NODE-1835-length-13396-cov-4.383704_pt1 | contig 13396 bp, 8 predicted proteins | sample MGYA00375124_ERZ795032 | MGnify/ENA primary metagenome ERZ795032 (study PRJEB30167, sample SAMN05720154) | activated sludge metagenome | isolation source: Anaerobic digester | place: China | collected 2015-12-16 ...
TGTTCGGCGTGGCCACGTTCTACGCCCACTTCGCCCTGAAGCCCAAAGGCAAACACATCGTGAGGCTCTGCGACGGCACCGCCTGCCACGTGAAGCAATCGATACCGATCCTGGAGGCCATTCGACGACGGCTCGGCCTGGAAGGCACAGCAACAACGACGGCCGACATGCTTTTCACGGTCGAAACGGTCTCGTGCCTGGGCGCCTGCGGATTGGCCCCAGTGGTGGTGATTGACGACAAGGTGCATGGCCAGATGACGCCCGAAACGGCCGTGGCCCTGGTGGAGAAGATCATAGCGGACGAGGAAGGACGGCAGGCATGACTCGCGTGGCGATGAACCTGAACGAGATTGCGGCGGACTACGACCAGATGGCGAAGCGGACGGCGCGGCGCGTGGTGGTGTGTGCCGGCACCGGCTGCGTGGCCAACGGTGCCTTGGAGGTGCATGCGGCGTTCGTGCAGGAACTGGAGGCGGCGGGGCTCAAGGTGACGGTGGAACTGAACCGCGAGGGCGACGCCGACGGCGCCGTCCACGTCAGCAAAAGCGGATGTCAGGGTTTCTGCCAGATGGGACCACTGGTGACGGTGTTGCCGGAGAACATTCTCTACGTTCGCACCCGACCGGAGGACGTTCGGGAGATCATCGAGCGAACGCTGGTCCGCGGCGAGGCGGTGGAGAGGTTGCTGTACCACGACCCGCTGGGCGGCCAGGTGTGCCGCGGGTCGGGCGACATTCCGTTCTATACGCGCCAGTCTCGGACGGTGCTGAAGCAGTGCGGACTGATCAATCCGGAGGATGTGCGAGAGTACATCAGCCAGGGCGGCTACGAGGCGGCCCGGAAGGCGTGGGTGGAAATGACGCCGCAGGCCGTGTGCGAGGAAGTCACGTTCAGCGGCCTGCGTGGCCGCGGCGGCGGCGGGTTCCCGACGGGCCGAAAATGGGAGTTGACGCGGGTCCAGGCCAGCTCGAAGAAGTACGTCATTTGCAACGGCGACGAGGGCGACCCCGGTGCGTTCATGGACCGCAGCGTGATGGAGGGCAACCCACACAGCGTTCTGGAGGGCATGATGATCGCGGCCCGGGCCATCGGCGCCGACGAGGGGTATCTGGATGTCCGGGCGGAGTACCCGCTGGCAGTCAGTCGCGTTCGGGCGGCGGTGGCGGCAGCCGAGGAGATCGGCCTGCTGGGCGACGACGTGTTCGGTTCGGGCCAACCGCTGCGGCTGCACGTGATGGAAGGGGCCGGAGCATTCGTCTGCGGCGAAGAGACGGCGCTGATGGCTTCGATCGAGGGAGAACGCGGGATGCCGCGTCCGAAGCCCCCCTTCCCTGCCCAGAGCGGCCTGTGGGGCAAGCCCACGGTGATCAACAACGTGGAGACGTTGGCCACCGTGCCGCTGGTGCTGCGGATGGGCGCGGCCGAGTTCCGCCGGCTGGGCACGGAGACGTCGCCTGGAACCAAGACGTTCGCCCTGACCGGCCACGTGGCCAACACGGGACTGATCGAGGTGCCTTTCGGCACAACGCTGCGTGAGGTGGTGCTGGGCATCGGCGGCGGCGTGACGGACGATGCGGGCCGCGTGACCGGCGAGTGCTTCAAGGCGGTTCAGATCGGCGGCCCCTCGGGCGGGTGCCTGACGGAGGAGCATCTGGATCTGCCCCTGGACTTCGATTCGCTCAAGGGCGTCGGGGCGATGGTCGGCTCGGGCGGTCTCGTGGTGATGAACAAGCAGACGTGCATGGTCAGCGTGGCCCGGTTCTTCATGCAGTTCACGCAGAACGAGTCGTGCGGCAAGTGCGTGCTTTGCCGCGAAGGAACCAAGCAGATGCTTGCGTTGCTGGACGACATCATCGAGGGCCGGGCCGACGCGGGCACGCTGGAACTGCTGGAGAAGCTGGCCGTGGCCGTGCAGAAAGGGTCTCTGTGCGGCCTCGGCAAGACGGCGCCGAGCCCAGTACTGTCCACCTTGCGGCACTTCCGGGCGGAGTACGAGGCCCACGTGTTCCAGAAGCGATGTCCGACGGGGCGGTGCAAAGCCCTGGCGCGGCCGGAGATCGTGGCGGCCCGGTGCAAGGGCTGCACGGCCTGTGCCCGCAAGTGTCCCGTGGGTGCGATTCAGGGTGAGGCCAAGAAGCCGCACCGCATCGATCCGGACAAGTGCATCAAGTGCGGCGCGTGCGCGAAGGCGTGCAAGTTCGACGCGATTGTAGGAGTGAGCTGAGATGACGACGAGAAGCCTGACAGTGGATGGTCGCGAGGCCCCGATCAACGGCGAACGGAACCTGCTGGAGGTGATCCGCAAGGCGAACATCGACCTGCCGACGTTCTGCTATCACAGCGAGCTGAGCGTGTACGGCGCGTGCCGGCTGTGCCTGGTGCAGGTGGAGGGCCGCGGGATCGTGGCCTCGTGCTCGACGCCGCCGGAGCCGGGAATGGTCGTTTACACGCAGACCGAGGAGGTGCGGGAGATTCGCCGCATCGCCGTGGAACTGCTGTTGGCAAACCACGAATCGAGCTGCCCGACGTGCAGCAAGAGCGCCACGTGCCAGCTTCAGAACCTGGCCAGGCGTCTGGGCGTGGAGAAGGTGCGGTTCAAGCCGACCCATCGCCCGCAACCGCTGGACCGGACGACGCCGTCCCTGGTTCGCGATCCGAACAAGTGCATTCTGTGCGGCGATTGCGTCCGCATGTGCCACGAGGTCCAGGGCGTCGGCGCCATCGATTTCGCCTACCGCGGCGCGGCCGTCAGCGTGCAACCGGCCTTCGGCAAGGATCTGAACAAGGTCGAGTGCGTGTACTGCGGTCAGTGTGCGGCGGTGTGCCCGACCGGCGCGCTGACGCCGCGGAGCGACATCGCCGACGTGTGGAAGGCCCTGGACGACAAGGACACCGTCGTGGTGGCGCAGATTGCCCCGGCCGTGCGCGTCGCGCTGGGCGAGATGTTCGGCCTGGCCCCGGGCGAGGTGACCACCGGTCAGATGGTCGCCGCCATGAAGGGCATGGGGTTCGACCAGGTCTACGACACGAGCTTCGCCGCGGACATGACCGTCGTAGAAGAGGCCACCGAGTTCCTGCGCCGCGTGGGCAGCGGCGGCAAGATGCCCCAGTTCACCAGTTGCTGCCCGGCCTGGGTCAAGTTCGCCGAGCAGTACTTCCCCGACCTGTTGGGGCATCTGTCCAGTTGCCGTTCCCCACAGCAGATGCTGGGGTCGGTGGCCAAGGAAACGCTCCCTCTGCGGCTCAATGTGGAACGCAGGAATCTCTGCGTCGTCAGCATCATGCCGTGCACGGCGAAGAAGTTCGAGGCGACGCGGCCCGAGTTCGTCCATGACGGCATCCGCGACGTGGACTTCGTGCTCACGACGCAGGAGTTGGGCCGCATGATCGAGGAGTCGGGGCTTCGGTTCCGGGACCTTCCGCCGGAGAGCCTCGACCTGCCGATGGGCTTCAAGAGCGGCGCGGGAGTCATCTTCGGCAACTCCGGCGGCGTGACCGAGGCGGTGCTCCGGTACGCCTGTGAGAAGGTGTCGGGAACGAAGCTGACCGCGCCGGACTTCCACGCCGTGCGCGGACATAAGGGACTGCGCGAGGCCACGGTCACGGTCGGCGATCGGACGCTGCGACTGGCGATTGTTCACGGGCTGAAGAACGCACGCCTGGTGGCCGAGCAGGTTCGCGCCGGGCGCTGCGAGTATGACCTCGTCGAAGTGATGGCCTGCCCGGGCGGATGTATCGGCGGCGCGGGACAGCCCGTCAGCGGCAACATTGACGCGCGGCGGCTTCGTACGCAGGGGCTTTACGAGGCGGACAAGGCCCTTCAACTGCACACGTCGCAGGACAACCACCTGGTGGCCGAATGCTATGCGAAGCACTTGGGCGAGATCGGCGGCGAGAAGGCCCATCGCCTGCTGCACACGCACTACCACGGCCGGCGCCGCATCGACGGGGACGGCCTGCGGGTGACAGGCGATGCCACCGGGGCCAAGCTCCGGGTCAGCGTCTGCGTGGGCACCAGTTGCTACGTTCGCGGCTCGCAGACGCTGCTGCACCGCCTGGTGCAGGAGATCGAACGTCGCGGCCTGCGGGAACAGGTGGACGTGCGGGCGACGTTCTGCTTTGAGCGGTGCGATCGCGGCCCAACGGTCACGGTCGGAGACACGGTGATTGAACGATGCACGGTCGAGGCGGCCATCGAGGCCATGGAACGCAAGCTGGCCCAGCCGACCGGGTGAGGTGCCCGATGGACGCAGCCGCAAAACGCGGACAAGTGGTGTTCACGAACAAGGCCCGCTGCCGGGACTGCTACCGATGCCTGCGCGTGTGCCCGGTGAAGGCCATCCGCATGCACGACGGCCAGGCTTTCGTGGTCGAGGAACGCTGCATCTCGTGCGGCACCTGCATCCGGGAATGCCCTCAAGGGGCTAAGACGTTCCGCAACGACGTGTCCGTGGCATCGCAGCTCGTGCAAGACGGCGCAGGGCCGGTGGCTGCCAGCGTGGCCCCGAGCTTCGCGGCGTTCTTCAATCCCTGGCAACAGCGTCGCCTTCCGTCGGCCCTGCGGCAACTGGGCTTCGCCTACGTCGCCGAGACGGCCGTTGGGGCCTACGCGGTGGCGCAACGGACCGAGGAGATCGTGGCGGCGGCGCCGAACCGGTCCCACATTTGCACGGCCTGTCCGGCGGCAGTGCGGTATGTGGAGCGGTACCGTCCGGAGTTGGTGTCGGCCCTGACGCCGGCGCCGAGCCCGATGGTGGCGCACGCATCGCTCATCAAGGAGCGGCTGGGCAGAACGGCTCGCGTGGTGTTCATCGGCCCGTGCGTGGCCAAGAAGGCCGAGGCCGAGCGCGAGCAGTTCGACGGTCTGGTCGATTGCGTGCTCACGTTCACCGAACTGACGGAGTGGCTGGACTCGCGCGGCATCAGCCTGAGCCGCTGCGAGGAAAGCGATTTCGACGACCGTCCGAGTGGCGACGCGCGGTTCTTCCCCCTCGTGGGCGGCGAGGCCCGAACCGGGACCAGCCGATCGGACCTGCTCGACCGGACGCGTCTGGCCACAAGCGGCTTCGAGGAGTTCCGCGAGGCGATCGACGGGCTGAGCGAGCGCAGGACGCCGGTGGTCCTTGAACCGCTCTTCTGCCCGGTGGGTTGCGTGAATGGGCCGGCCATGCCCAGCGATGTCGGGGTGTACGAGCGGCGAGAGCGCGTGCTGGCCTACGCCAGCGAGTCGCCTGGCGCCGCAGCCGACGCCGCCGACGCCACGGTGTCGCACGTGCGCCGACTGCAACCCACATTTGAGGCCGGTCCGCCCGCGGACGAAGCGACCGTGAGCGAGGACGACATCCGCCGCGTGCTGGAGATGACGGGCAAGGGCCGCCCCGAAGACCAGCTCAATTGCGGCGCGTGCGGCTACGCGACCTGCCGGGCCAAGGCCGTGGCGGTGGTGCGCGGCATGGCCGAGCCGGAGATGTGCCTGCCTTACATGAAGCGCCAGGCGGAGCGACGCACCGACCGGATCATCGAGACCAGCCCCAACGGCATCGTCATTCTGGACGAACAGTTGAACATCCTGAGCATGAACCCGGCGTTCCGACGGTTTTTCATGAGCAGCGAAGCCGTTTGCGGCAAACGGATTTCGTACCTGATGGACCCGGAACCGTTCGAACGCCTGGCAGCCGGCGCCGAACGCCTCATCGAGGTGACCGTGCGGCACGAGCGGTACAACATGGTGTGCCACCAGATTCTGTACGCCCTGCCGGAGGACCGCCAGTACGTGGGCATCTTCGTCAACATCACGCGCAGCCTGGACAACGAGCGAAAGCTGGACGCTCTGCGGGCTACGACGGCGATGCAGGCGCAGGAGCTGCTGGAGCACCAAATCGCCATGGCGCAGAAGATCGCCGAGTTCCTGGGCGAGAGCACGGCCCAGGGGCAGCACCTGGTGGAGAATCTGATGCGACTGACGCAGGACGGTGCGCGGAAGCCGGCAGAGAAGGGTTCGGCCTGGATATGGCGTACAAGCACGTAGACATCCTCACGGCGCAGAGCCCCAAGCGGCCGGGCGACGTGTGCGGCGACGTCTTGTCGTGGCGTCGCGATGCGACCGCGACGACGGCTGTACTGGCCGATGGCATCGGCTCGGGCGTCCGGGCGCACATCGCCGCCACACTGTGCGCCAGCCGCCTCATGGCGCTCATCGAGGGCGGCGCGTCACTGCGCCACGCGGTCGGCGAACTGGTCCGCACAATGGAAGGCAACCGCGACCCGTCGCGGCCGTTCGCCGCCTTTGCCGTGGCCCGCGTCCTCAACGACGGGCAGGCCACGGTTCTCGGCTACGAGATGCCGGGGACGGTGCTCCTGAGCGGCCGCCACGCCGCGCCGCTGCCCCAGCGCACGGTCACCCTGGGCACGGCCCTGGTGGGCGAGGCCTCGTGCTACCTGGAGCCGGGCGAGGGGCTGCTGCTGGTCAGCGACGGCATCACGCAATCGGGCCTGGGCCGCGGGCTGGCCAACGGCTGGGGTCTGGAGGCGGCGGCACAGTTCGCACGCGACGGGCTGGTTGCTGGGCGACGGCTCGCGGACGTGCCGTGCGCCGTGCATGACGAGGCGAGGCAACACTGGGGACCCGACCGCGGGGACGACTGCACGGCGGTGCTGGTGTCGTGCCGACTCGGCAACACGATCAACATCCTGACGGGCCCGCCGAGCGACCGGCGCCATGACGCGGAGGCGATTGCGGCGTTTCTGGCCGCCGAAGGGCTGAAGGTCGTCTGCGGCGCGACCACGGCCGCCATCGTCGCCCGATGCCTGGGCCGCAAGGTGGACATCGAGCAGGACCCGCGCAGCCTGGTCGCTCCGCCGCGCTACTGCATCGAGGGCATCGACCTGGTGACCGAGGGAGCCGTCACGCTGACCCAGGTGTACAACGTGATCGACGAGAGCCCGGACCGTCACGAGGAAGACAGCGGCGTGACGGACCTGTGCGGATTGCTCTGGTCGGCCGACCGCGTGAACATCACCGTTGGGGTGGCGGCCAATCCGGCCAACGGGACGATCAGTTTCCGCCAGCAGGGCATCCTGCCGCGCACGACGATCATCCCGCTTCTTCGCGACAAGCTGGAGAAGTCCGGGAAGCTGGTTCTGGTCCGCCACATCTGACCCGACGGCCGATCCGAGACCCTGATTCGGGATTTCGGGAATTCGGGGATGTGATCCTGGATTTCCCATTGCTTTCAACCGGAACCTGGCGCACATTGAACGGCTTCATGGGACGGACGCCGGGGGGCGTTCGGTCGCCGCCGAGGGCGGCGGAAAGGAGTCGCTGGGATGACTCGTACCGTGAAGGCCACGGCGGAAGACGCCGGCGCCGCGGAAGAGCCGGCCGTCAACGCCGCGATGATTGTCTTCGACAAGTTGCCGCTGAGCGACACGTGCTGGTCGCTCCTGACGGGGCCGGACGACCGCATCTATGCGGCCGCCTGCACCGAGCACACGGGCGGCGTGTCGGCCTACCTGCTTCGCTACACGCCGGCCGAAGAGCTGGGCAAGGGCAAGCTCGAGTACCTGTTCGACATTGGCGACGCCGTGGGCGAACCGGCTCACAACGGGCGGGCGACGCAGTGCAAGGTGCATTACTGCTTCCTGGCGGATCCCGACACGGGCATCCTGTACGGAGCGACGCACCTGTCGGGCGGGCCGCGAGGCGAGCCGGGCTACTCGTGGTTCGGATCGTGGCATGAGCCGCACCGATCGTTCCTCGGCTCGTTTCTGTTCGCCTTCGACACGCGAAGCGATCGCATCCTCTGGACGGACATGTGCTATCCGTGGGAAGGGTCGCGGTGCATGGCGCTGGACCATCGTCGCGGACTGATCCATGGGGTGGCGTTCCCGCGAAGCCACTACTTCGTGTACGACCTGGAGCGGCGTTGCCACACGGACTATGGCCGCACGGGCAGCGTCAATCCGCAGGCCATCTGGCTGGACAGCCGTTTCAACGCCTACACGACGGACGATTTCGGGAATGTGCTTCGCTTCAACGCCGACCGCCAGCGGCTGGAGAGGCTGGAGATTCGATTGCCGTGCGCCGCCCACAGCGACGGCTGGCACAACGTCGTCTACGACGTGGTCGAGGACCCCCGCGATCCGGACGTGGTGTACGGCATCCCGTGGAACCTCCCGGCACGGCTGTTCCGGTATCGCATGGATCCGTCGGGCGGCGTCGGGGAGATGGCGGACCTGGGCCCTGCCCTGCCGGGCCAGCCGTACAAGGAAACCGCCACATTCTTCAGCGACCACGTGGGCGGTCTGGTCTTCGGGCAGGACGGCTGGCTGTACTACTGCGTCAGCGACATGGTCCGCGAGGTCTGGGACGTCGTGAGCGACCGCCGGTGCCTGCTGATGCGGATGGACCCGGTCACGGGCCGCACCGAGAAGATCGGATTGCTGAAGTTCGGCGATTTCCGCGCAGCCTACGTGGCCCGCAGCGGCATCACGTCCGGCGGGCGCATCCTCATGGGCGACGTCATCAACCATCCGTCACGACTCTACGAATACCAGCCCCCGACGAGCCCGGACCGGCCCACGGCCGCCGTGCCGCTGAGACGCTGGGGATAAGAGGACTACTGCCATGCAACCTATCGGCACCGATCCCGACCCGATGAAATACGTCCAGCCGCCGGTGAGTCCGGCACTGAACGACCCGGCGGTCCGCCGCCGCCTGTGGAGCCGGTCCAGCACCTATGTCGGTGAAGGCTACTTCGTTTGTCGCCGGCTGCGATACACGAGCCAGTACAAGGAGATTCCCGACGGCTCGTCGGCCATCACGTCGTTGACCGTCGGACCGGCGGGCGAAGTGTACGGGGCCACCAGCGGCGAGACGGCCCACGTATTCGTCTACAACCCGCGTCCGCCGTTCGATGCCGTGGCCCTGCTGGCCGTCCTGGACGGCGAGACCGACATCCGCCGGTCGCTGGTGTGGGAGAAAGAGCAGACCGTCCTGTGCGGCACGCGATGCACGGGTCGCCCGTCGCCGGACTGGGAAGGCGGCGCGCTGTACCGCATCGCCGCTCCGGGGTTCTATGCCGACGCGGTCCAGGAATGGCCGCGAGGCATGGGCCAGGTGGAGCGTCTCTGCGTGCCGGTTCCCGGCGAAGGCATCGCGGCGCTGGCGATCGACCGCCTGCGGCAGCGCCTCTACGGCCTCAGCGACCGCACCGGCACGTTTTTCGTCTACGATCTGGCGGCCGCGTCGCTCGACGTCCGGCGACCGGTGGACGACACGTGGCTGTTCTCCGAGAACCTGATGGCGACACCTGACGGACTGGTGCTGACCGCCGGCGCTTCGGGGCACCTTGTTCGATACGATCCGCAGACCGACCTGCTGGAAACAACCACCGTGCAGGTGCCATCGTATCCTGGGCGCTCCCTGTACGCCCGCATCGACTCGTGGGTTTACGATGCCGCCAGCGGTCGCCTGTACGTGGGCGACAAGGCCGACGGCCTGCTCTACTGGATCGACCCGAAAACCCTCGAAACCCGACTGCTCGGCAAACCGACGGCGCGCATCCGCATCCGCGCCCTGACGGCGGCGCCCGACGGACGCATCTTCGGCATGGCAGGACAGGACGACGACGTGGCCAGCATGTTCGTCTACGAGCCCGCGACCGGCGAACTGCGAAACCTGGGCCTGCCGCTGTCGTGCATCGAAGAGAAGCGGTACGGGTTCAACTTCGAGTCGGCAGCAACCGGCGCCCAGGGCGAACTGTACTTCGGCGAGAGCGAGCGGTCGAGCCGGCTGTTCGTCTACTTCCCAGCCTACAAGGCCCCAGCGACCTGCTGCGGCAACCCGCCGACGGCGTGAGCAGTGTGCGGTAAGTCGGTTGCAGTCGAGCACTGGCTGAGGGACGCAACAAACGAAGGGACTTGCGATAAGAGAGTCGCAAGTCCCTTCCTGTGTGTTCTCTGTAGCTCAGCCGCTAGCGATAGGACGCCCGCACATCCTCGGCCCAGGTTGTGCGGCGGTGGTAGCTGTGGTAGGGACTGCGGTTGTCCTCGACTTCCCAGGTCCGCTCGCGCACGAACGTCGCATGATAGTCGAACTGGCTCTGCACCGGTTGCTGTGTCCCGCTGCAAGCGAAGTAGCCCATGTCCTCTTCGCCCAGCGCCAGCGGCGTCGGCCCGAACAGGTGGACCGCATGTCCCTGCCTGGCAAGCCGTTGCTCCTGACCCGCGGATTGCTGTTCCCCGCAGCCAGCCAGCATGGCCACCGCCAGCAACAGCGCCGCCCCAACCACCCCTTTCGACAACATCGCTCGGATCCTTCCTTCGGCGACACACCAGCCGCGGACAGCCTCCGCTGTCGCACGGAACTGCCTCTTCCACAGTATTGAGCGAAGGCCGCGGATCGCAGCGTCAGAACGGATGTGCGTGCTCCGGAGCCACCCCTCGCAGAAGTATAGCCCGCAATGGAACCGGAGGCAAACTGACGGGGGTTTTGTCGGAAAAACCCATGGCACGAATGACTTCAGATGTGAAGAGAGGCAACCTGTGCGGCCTGTGACGGGACACTCTGCCTGCGCCGTCCGACGCGGCCTGCCTCGTCAGCGATACGCGCCACGAAGCAAACAGCTCAGCCTTTGGCCTGGCTCTTGTCCCGTCGCTTGGGCCGCACGACGAGCCGCGGCTGTTCGACGGTCACGTAGGAGTGCGCCGGCACGCTCTCGGTCAGCCAGACGTTGCCGCCGATGGTGCTGCCGCGTCCGACGACGGTGTTGCCACCGAGGATGGTGGCCTGGGCATAGATCGTGACGTCGGCCTCAATCGTCGGATGGCGTTTCTGGCCTCGGATCAACTGACCGCAACTGTCCTTCGGAAAGCTCAGGGCTCCGAGGGTGACGCCCTGGTAGAGCTTCACGCCATCGCCGATGACGGTGGTCTCGCCGACGACGACGCCGGTGCCGTGGTCGATAAAGAACGAGCGGCCGATGGTCGCCCCGGGATGGATATCGATGCCCGAGAGGGCGTGGGCATGCTCGGTCATCATGCGCGGCAGCAGGGGCACGCCGAGCTGCCACAGCTCGTGGGCCAGACGGTAGACCGAGATGGCCAACAGCCCCGGGTAGCTGAGGATGATTTCGCTGAATTCTCTGGCGGCGGGGTCGCCCGCGAAGGCCGCCTTGACGTCCAGGGCCAGGAGCTTGCGGATGGCAGGAATCCGTCGCAGCACATCCTGGGCGTTGGCCTCGGCCAGGCCGCGGCAGTGCGGGCACTCGTTGCCTTCGCGGCGGCACTGGTGACGCACGCTCCGATAGATCTGCTCCGACAACATCAGGTACAGGTCGTGCAAGCGGTCGCCGATGTGGTAGGCGACGTTATTGGAACCGAAGGATTTCTCGCCGAAGTAGCCCGGAAAGAAGACCTCGCGAGCCACGTCGATGATGCGGACGATCACGTCGCTCTCGGGAAGCAGGGTACTGTCGAAGTGGTTGATCTCGGGCAACTGGCGGCATGACGCCACCACGTTCTTGACGATGCGCGGCAAGGATTGGTACCGGCCGTCGTGGTCGCCGGCCGCGGTCAGTTGGGCAGCCGTGATGCGCTTGTCGCGAACGCGGCAGACCACCTCGCCGCACTGTCCCTTGGCCGGAGGCGGTGCGCCGGTCGGAGCGTCCGTGGACTTCTTGCGTGCCATGGCTCTTCCCTCCCGAGAGGAGGCGGCGGCCGCGCCGTCGCCCCGAAGCGATCCAGCGCGGCCCCCGCTCGCCGGGAGCCGCGCCGGAACATCGTCGTCAGGCCGGCAGCGAGTCGCCGCCGGGCGATGCTCAGTCCTCGCTGTCCTTCTTCTGGGCCGCGTAGGCGTCCACGATCTGCTTCTGGACATTGCCGGGCACTTGCTCGTAGTGGCTGAGCTCCATGCTGTAGGAACCCTGGCCGCCGGTGATGCTGCGAAGCTGCGTGTTGTACGTGGCCACCTCGGCCAGCGGCGCCGAGGCCTTGATTACCTGCATGTTGCCGGGGGCGGCGTCCATGCCGATGATGCGTCCTCGCCGACTGTTGAGATCCCCGGTAATGTCCCCCATGAACGACGCCGGGATGACGATTTCGAGGTTCACGATCGGCTCCAGAAGAACCGGCTTGGCCTTCGCGACGGCATCCTTGAAGGCGTTGCGCCCGGCGATCTTGAAGGCGATTTCCTTCGAGTCCACCGGGTGGTACTTGCCGTCGTAGACCGACACCAGGACGTCCTGGAACGGGTATCCAGCGACCACGCCTTCGTCCAGACACTCGCGGATGCCCTTCTCGATGGCCGGCAGGAACTGTCCGGGAATCGAGCCGCCGAAGATGTCGTTCACGAACTCGAACCCGGTGTCGCGTTCCTTCGGCTCGATGCGCAGATACACCTCGCCGAACTGGCCGGCGCCGCCCGTCTGCTTCTTGTGCCGATAGTGACCTTCGGCCTTGGCGCTGATGGTCTCGCGGTAAGGAATCTTCGGCGGCTTCGTGGTCACCTCGACCTGGAACATCCGTTTCATGCGGCTCAGCACCGTGTTCAGGTGCATGTCGCCCAGACCGCTGACGACCAACTCGTTCGTCTGCCGGTCGCGCACGGCCTTCAGCGTGGGGTCCTGTTCTGTGAAGCGACTCAGCGCGGACGAGATCTTCTGCTCGTCGCCGCGGCTCTTGGGCTCCACCGCCAGACTGTACATCGGCACCGGGAACGCATCCTTGACCAGGGCCACCGCCTCGCCCTGCCAGACCGTGCGGCCGATCGCCAGCTCGTCGATCTTGGTCGTGGCCACGATGTCGCCGGCCACGGCCTCGGTGATGGGCTTGTGATCCTTGCCCTGGACGCGCAGCAACTGGGCGAACCGGGTGTCCTTGCGTTCGTCGCCGATGCGGGCCATGCCGTCCACCGGCAGCGTGCCGCGATAGATTCTCATAAACCCGAGCTTGCCGACAAACGGGTCACTGGTCAGCTTGAATATCTTGGCGATTACCTTGCCAGCCGGATCGGCCTCGATCTCGACCTGCTGGGCGGCCTCGCCCTCGCCCTTGACGGCCTTGGCCTTGACGCCGAGCGTCGGGTTCGGGAAATATGCCGCCACGGCGTTGAGCAGATCCTCCGAACCGATCTCGCTACGGGCGCAGGTGAAGAACACCGGAATCAGCGACCCGCCGGCCATGGCCTTGGCGAACGTGGCCTGGATCTCTTCGGGCGAAATCGCCTCGTCGGCGAAGAACCGCTCCATCAGCGATTCGTCGGCCTCGACGATGCTCTCGACCAGTTCCTGGTGCGCGGTGGCCAGGTCCACCAGCGCGTCGCCTTCCTGTTTCTCCAGAACGTTGACAACGCCCTTGAAGCTCTGGCTCTCACCGATCGGAGCCGTCACGATCCGGC
>ERZ795032.1839-NODE-1839-length-13375-cov-3.396396_pt1 | contig 13375 bp, 8 predicted proteins | sample MGYA00375124_ERZ795032 | MGnify/ENA primary metagenome ERZ795032 (study PRJEB30167, sample SAMN05720154) | activated sludge metagenome | isolation source: Anaerobic digester | place: China | collected 2015-12-16 ...
GAACGGTTGGCGGTAGGCCGCCTGGATGAGGGGCAGCCGGAAGGTTTGCGGGGTTTGGATTAGCACCAGCTTGCTGCGGTCGACCGGGTGGTTGAGTCCGTTTTCGACCCACCGGACCGATTCGCTGACCGGGACCGCCGGTACGGCGTTGCCCTGTTGAACCGCAGTTTCGAAACAGCGGCGCAGAGTGACGTTGCTAACCAGCGGGCGGACACCGTCGTGGATGAAAACGATGCCATCGCCCCGCGCCAGCTCCAGCCCGTTGCTGACCGAATGGAAGCGGGTCTCCCCGCCACAGGCTACCTGGTGGGGGATTTCGAAACGGTGGCGGCGGCACAGCTCTTCCCAGAAAATAGACTGTGCTGCGGGAAGCACCACAATCAGTTCCATTTTGTTGTCAAAGCGGCTGAACAGTTCGATGGTGTGCATCAGGATGGGTTTTCCGGCAATCTCCACAAACTGCTTGGGCAGAGGGCCTCCCATCCGCACGCCGGAACCGCCGGCAACGATCAGCGCAAATGTTTTCATCGGAACATCAGTTTTTAAATCATCCCAATTTCCGGCGAAGGTAAGCAGAATAATCGTTTGACGGCGGAGGTGCCCGCCGGAGAATCGGGAAATGTTTTCCGCAGGAAACGAAAATTTATCGATAAATTTGTTCCTGAATCAAATGAATTCCGACATGAAAGCTGTTCTTGAATTTCTTACCGAACTGCGTCAAAACAACAACCGGGAGTGGTTTACCGCCAACCGCAGCCGTTACGAAACCTGCCGCGATAAATTTTTATTCATAACGGAGGTGCTGATCAACGAGATCAGGAAGTTTGACCCGGAAGTTCCGGCGATGGACCCGAAGGATTGCCTCTTCCGTATTAATCGCGATGTGCGCTTTTCGGCGGATAAAAGTCCGTACAAAACCAATTTCGGCAGCTATATCTCCCGGGGAGGCAAAAAAAGTGTTCGGGCCGGATACTATTTTCATGTCGATCCGCAGGGGAGTTTTGCCGGCGGCGGGATCTACATGCCTGCCCCCGATGTGCTGAAAGCGCTCCGGACAGCCATTTACGAGCATCCCGAAGATTATTTGGCAATTGTTAACGATCCCGGTTTCAGGCGCTATTTTTCGGAGTTCAGCAGCGAAATGTTGAAAACCGCGCCCAAAGGTTTTCCGGCCGACTTTGAGTATATCGAATTGCTGCGGCGCAAATCCTACTCGTTCGGTACCGAGATTGACCGGGAGGCACTTTTGCGGGGAGATTTTGTAGAGAAGCTGGTGGATGCGTTCAGGGAACTGTATAAAATGAACCACTTTCTGAATGAGGCGCTGGACAACTATTTGTAGGATTAGCCGGCCCCGGGTGTAAAAAGTTTGAAAAAAAAGAGGATTCGGGGGTTACCTTTGGTTTTTTTACCGGATATTAAGATATAAACTTTAATTTCCTTCCTTAACGAAATCCCCCGGCCAAGTTTCCCGGCCGGGGGATTTTATTTTCAGGCTGCTTTTTAGGCCCTGGCGATCCGCATCACGCGGGAAATGGCGTCATCCATCTGCTGGATACTTTCCAGTCCCAGGGTCATGCAGTGGACATTTCCGCTGCGGATGGCAAAGTTGAGCGACCGTTCGCGTTCATCTTCCGACGTGTTGTCGCCATTTCCGAAGATTTTCATGCCAATCACCCCTTTTCCGTTTTTGCGGGCTGTTTCCAGCAGTCCCATCACCGCTTCGGGAGTTCCGTCCATGTGTGTTCCGAAAGGGTTGATCCGGGCCAGGATCACATCCACCCACGGCTCTTCCACCGCTTCTTTCAGGGCGTCCCAGTTGTGGCACGATACCCCCACGGCTTTCACGATCCCTTTTTGTTTGGCTTCCGAAAACCCGTCCATGTAGGCTTTTTTGTCTTCTCTCCAGTTTCCTTTCATCAGGCAGTGCATCAGCAGGATGTCAAAATAGTCGCTGCCGGTTTCCAGCCTGAAACGGTCGAGGGTTTGGCTCACCGGACCTGCTTTGGCCCATTTGGTGTCGGCCGTCCATATTTTGGAGAGCAGCGTGGTTTTTTCACGCGGCACCTGTTTCAGCACTTCGCGGACAAAGGTGTGCGACCCGTAGCTGTCGGCCATGTCGAAGAACTGAAGGCCGCGGTCGTAGGCATGGCGGGCCAGTTTGACAAACTCCTGCATGCCCAGCCGGGTTTGGTTCGACTGCTGGTTGCCGCCGTGCGAACCGGTTCCCATTGCCACCCGCGGAACAATTAACCCGGTGTTGCCCAGTTTAACCTTGTCGATGGTAGGGGCCGGGACAACGGGAAAACTCATTTCCGAAGCTGTTGCTCCCCAGGCAACCATCCCGGCTGCCCCCAGTATCCCGGTCTGTATAAATCTGCGCCGATCAATTTTTCCCATAAAATCTTTTTTTGGAATTTGGCTTCAATTTAGGCTTTTTCAACGATAAAAAAAATCATTGCCGGCGATTGGGATTGGTCCGGTTTGCTGAAAAGGGAAAATCAGAAACAGTTTGCTCAAGTGGCTGAAAGGTATGGAGATAAGGAGGGATATCGACTTCGGCCTAATCAAAACGAAGGGGAAAGAGCTGGCTGTCCACCCATCGATTGTCCGGGCAAATATTGGATCCTTTCTGTGAGAGGCAGATAATTTTTTTACTTTTGTCGCTTCCACAATAAAAGGCTGGAGATAAAATCCCGCTAAGCGGGTAAAAAACAATTCAATAAACCAAAAACAAATTTTTGCATGAAAAGGATTTTTCTTGTAGCAACGGTCGTACTTTTTGCCTGGTGCGCCGGTGCACAAAATGTACAGTTGCATTATGATCTTGGGAAAGATCGCAGTTACCTGACTTCGACGGTTGAGATGTTTAAACCCGACAAGTACGGGAGCACCTTTTTCTTTATTGATATGGATTATGGTGTTGGCGGGGTGGAAGGTGTGAGCCTGGCTTACTGGGAAATTGCCCGCGGACTGAAATTCTGGGAAAGCCCGTTTGAACTCCATCTGGAATACAACGGCGGGTTCGGGCAGTTCAAAGCCACTCCATTTAACGGCGCTTACCAGATCAGTGACGCCTGGTTGTTTGGCGGAAACTATACCTGGAACACGGCCGACTTTTCCAAAATTTTTACGCTGCAGGCCATGTATAAAAACATTCGCGGTAAAAATGATGTCTCTTTCCAGTTGACCGGCGTGTGGACGATCCAAATGCTGAAAAACAAACTTACTTTCAATGGTTTTGCCGATTTCTGGCGCGAAGACAATGTGTTTGGCACCCAATCCACCGATTTTGTTTTCCTGAGCGAACCGCAGTTGTGGTACAATCTGAACAAAAATTTCTCGGTGGGCAGCGAGGTTGAACTGAGCTCAAACTTTGCCGGACACAAAGGTTTTATGGTCAATCCGACCGTGGCCGCTAAATGGACATTCTAAAAAAGCAAAATAAGAAACCATGCTGGAAAAACTTTTCAAATTAGCTGAAAACAAGACTTCCGTCAAAACGGAAGTGATTGCCGGGATTACCACGTTCATGACGATGGCTTACATCCTTGCCGTAAACCCCGATATCCTCGGCGCAGCCGGAATGGACCGGGGAGCTGTTTTTACGGCAACAGCCCTTGCTGCTTTGATTGCTACCCTGGTTATGGCGTTTCTGGCCAAATTGCCTTTTGCGCTTGCCCCAGGGATGGGACTTAATGCCTTTTTTGCCTTCACTGTTGTATTAGGGATGGGCCACACCTGGCAGTTTGCCCTGACGGCTGTGTTCATCGAAGGATTGATTTTTATATTGCTCACCGCATTTAATATCCGGGAAATGATCGTTAACTCGATTCCCAACAATATGAAACATGCGATTTCTGTTGGTATTGGGTTGTTTATTGCCTTCATCGGATTGAAAAATGCCGGCATCATTGTCAGCAGTCCTGCCACTTTTGTTACGCTGGGCGATGTTACCAACCTGTCGGAAAACGGCGGTGCGATGGTTGCCCTGCTTACCCTGGTTGTTACCGGCGTTTTGCTGGCGCTGCGGGTTAAAGGAGCTTTGCTGATCGGGATCCTGCTCGGGACGGTTATCGGCTTCCCGTTGGGAATTGCCCAGTTGCCTGCATCTTTTGATTTTGCACCTCCCTCTTTGGCGCCAATTTTTATGAAATTTCAATGGACAGAGATTTTTACAATCGACATGCTGCTGATCGTATTTACCTTCCTGTTTGTCGATATGTTTGACACCGTTGGAACGTTGATCGGCGTGTCGTCCAAAGCGAACATGCTTGACAGCGAAGGCCGGGTGCCGCGCGTAAAACAGGCGCTTTTTGCCGACGCCATCGGAACCACAGTCGGGGCTATGCTCGGAACCTCCACCGTTACCACCTATGTTGAAAGTGCTGCCGGTGTCAGCGAAGGCGGTCGTACCGGCCTCACCTCGTTCACCGTGGCTGTTCTCTTCTTCTTTGCCCTGTTCCTCTCTCCGCTGTTCCTGATGATTCCCGGTGCAGCAACTGCTCCGGCGCTGATCCTGGTGGGTGCGATGATGATGTCGCCCATCAAGAACATTGAATTTGAAGATTACACAGAATCTATTCCGGTTTTCCTTACCATTATTATGATGCCTCTGGCATATTCAATTTCGGAAGGTATTCTTTTTGGAGTCCTTTCGTATGTCATTCTGAAGGTTTTGACCGGAAAATTCAAGGATGTAACGGTAACCACTGTTTGTCTGGCTATTCTGTTCCTCCTGAAATTTTTGATGTAACCATAAAGGGGCGGTAAAAATGCCGCCCCTTCCTCTTTTTTGACAGTTTTTTGGACGGAGAGGAAAACCTAGCCGAATTTTTATATTTTTGCAGGACAAAAGGGTTGTTAGCTCAGTTGGTTTAGAGCATTACCTTGACAGGGTAGGGGTCACTGGTTCGAATCCAGTACAACCCACGAAGCGCAGAGACAAAAGTTTCTGCGCTTTTTTTTTGAGAAAAATGAAGTTTCTCCGGATCGTTTGCAGGGATTCCCAATGTGTGGTTTGTCTATTTGGGAGCAAAAAGAGGAAGGAAGTGTTTGGTTAACGCGCTCTCTTTTTAAACCGAAATTGGATTGTCTGTTTTGACTTCGGACATTGTGGAAATGGAGATTTAGGGCCGTAGAAGAATGTTCTTATACAAAAAGCGGGAATGTCCGATCAGGGCATTCCCGCTTTTGGAGGTGGCAGGTACGGTTTTTATCGGATGATGATTTCGTAAGGCAGCCGGGCGTAGAGACCTTCTTTGAGGTTACCCAGGTTTTTCAGCTGTTCGAAATAGCGGTAGTTTTCACCCAGTTGGGTGCGCAGAAACCAGGTGCGGACATTGTCTGTCCCGCCTTTGAGCAGTTCCTGCCACGGGTCGGGGAGAGCGGGGAGCTGCACGGTGCGGTAGTTTTCCAGTCCGGCCATCTCGGCAGCCGCGCGGATGGCGTGGTCCAATCCGCCCAACTCGTCAACCAGTCCGTTGGCCAGGGCATTTTCGCCCGACCAGACGCGGCCCTGTCCCACTTCGTCCACCGCGGTTTTTTCCATTTTTCGACCATCGGCCACCCGGGTGATGAACACGTCGTAGCCTTTTTCAATATTCTCCTGCATCAGGTTTCGCTCAAATTCCGACATGGGACGGGTTAATGAAATGACGTCGGAGTGGGCGTTGGTTTTGACCACGTCGGTGGTGATTCCCAGCTTGTCGTTCAGCAGTTTGCCGGCATTGGGGATTATGCCGAAGATGCCGATCGACCCGGTGATGGTGTTGGGGCTGGCCACAATTTTGTCGGCAGCACAGGCAATGTAGTATCCGCCCGAAGCAGCCACGTCACTCATGGAGGCTACCACGACCTTTTCTTCGGCGGCCAGTTTCACTTCGCGCCAGATGACTTCAGAGTCGAAGGCGCTGCCGCCGGGCGAATCGATGCGCAGGACAATAGCTTTGTAGGTTGAGTCCTGCCGCACTTTGCGGATTTCGCGGGAGAGTTCGTCGCCCGAGATTCCTTCGCCTCCCATTGCCATGCCAATGTCGCCGCTGGCATAGATAACGGCAATTTTGTTACGCGAGAAGGGCGCCTTGCCCGTTTTTTTAACCTCGGCTTTGGCATAATGGGTCACCCCGATCACCGGGATACCTTTGCCGGAAGCGATTCCGGTGAGCTCGCGCAGGTCGTCGAGCACTTCATCTTTGTATTTTACGGCATCTACCAGACCGGTTTTTACCGCCTCTTCACCACGGCGGAAGGTCATCACCGAGTCGGCAAGCAGGTTCAGCTTTTCAACCGGGATCCCGCGTCTTTCCGAAATTCCGTTGAGCATGTGGTTCCAAAGGCTGTTGAGGTATACCAGCGTTTGCTGGCGGTTTTCCTCGCTCATTTTTTCGAGCATAAACGGTTCAACCGCCGCTTTAAATTTTCCGTGCCGTACGATCTGGGCCTCTACCCCCAGTTTTTCAAGGGCATTTTTGTAAAACATCACTTCGCCGCCCAGGCCGCGAAAGTCAATGACCCCCTGCGGGTTGAGCACCAGTTGGTCGGCAACGGTGGCCAGGTAGTAGGCTTTCTGGTCGTAAAGATTTCCGTAGGCATAAATTGGTTTATCACAACTGTCTTTGAAAGCCAGCAGGGCATTGCGGATCTCTTCGACGGTAGCCATGCCGCCGTTCACTACCGAAAGATCGAGGTAGATACATTTGATGCGGCTGTCGTAACTGGCTTTTTGAATCGACTCCAGGATATTGTCGAGCCCGATTTTTTTGGTTTGGCTGAAGCCGGGCAGGTTCAGATCGGCAAACGGGTCGTTGGGGGCGCGGTCCACTATCGGGTTTTCCAGTTTAAGTACCAGCATCGACTGGTCTTCTACCACCACCTGTTTTTCGGTGGCGGCAATCATCGCCCCCAACACGATAAAAAACAGGAAGAGCGCTACCAGGGAGGTGAGGGTAATTCCCACCACGGTAGCCAGTGTAAATTTCAAAAAGTCTTTCATAATATGGCTGTTAATAATTTATACTATTTTCGGGCTGTAAAGGATAGGTCAGATTATTTTAGCATAATTACACAAATTTAATGGGAAAGCACCAAGTATTTCTTTGTCTGGGGGGAAATTTAGGCGACCGGGCCGAAATTTTCAGGGAGACAACCGAGCGGCTGGAGCGCCAGGTGGGGGCTCTGAAAAAAGCGTCGCCACGTTACGAAACACCGCCCTGGGGATTTGAGTCCGAATTGCCGTTCTGGAACCAGGTTTTGTTGCTGGAAACCGGTTTGCAGCCCGAACAGGTTTTAGACGAGGTGCAGCTCATCGAAAATTATTTTGGCCGCCAGCGCCAGCCCGGGAAGTACCTCTCGCGAAAAATGGATATCGACATTCTGTTGTACGACCGGCTGATCAGGAGCACGCCGGAACTGACCATTCCCCACCCGCTGATGGCTGTTCGCCGGTTTGTGCTGCAACCGCTGGCCGACATCGCGCCCCGGCTGGTACATCCGGTAACCGGGCAAACAGTTGCCGAAATGCTGGCCGCCTGCACCGATCCCGCTGTCATTAAACGTTGCTGTAGCTGACTTTGGCAATGGTTTGCGAATGTTGAGCCCACAGGTTTTCCGGCATTTTACTTCCCAATTTGAAATCTTTCACTTCCGGTTGCCTTTTTTTCTTTAGTTTTTCCTTGTTTGGCACACTTCCCTTAGTTTTGTATTAATTTCTGAATAAACGACATGAAGGTATTCAAATTTGGCGGAGCATCGGTGAAAGATGCAGCAGCCGTGAGAAATGTGGCCAGTATTGTGGCGCGTTATCCCGACGAGCTAACCATTGTGGTTTCGGCAATGGGAAAGACCACCAACCTGTTGGAAACGCTGGTGAAAGCGCATTTTAACAGTTGGGATGAGAAACTGGAAATTTTCGCCGAGTTTCGCGATTTTCATCTCCGGATAGCCGGTGAACTTTTCGGTTCGGTGGAAAATATTCCGGCCGAAATCACGGCGTTGATCGGTGCAGTGGAAAACCGCCTGAACCAGCCGCCCTCCCTGCTGTTCGATTTTGAATATGACCAGCTGATCGGTTTTGGCGAGCTGGTGTCGTCGCAGATGGTCAGTTGTTATCTCCAGTCGGCCGGCATTGCCAACCGCTGGATCGACATCCGCGGCTGCCTGCGCACCGACGACAAGTTTCGCGAGGCATCCGTCAACTGGAAATGGTCTGAAATGTTGGTCAACAACACGTTCCGTTTCCCGGAAAACCGCGTTTACGTGACGCAGGGGTTCATCGGATCGACGGTGGCCAACCTCACCACCACCCTCGGCCGCGAAGGATCGGACTTTACCGCAGCCATCCTCGGAAATCTGCTCAATGCCGAAAGTGTTACCATCTGGAAAGATGTGCCCGGCGTGTTGAATGCCGATCCGAAACTTTTTCCCGAAACCGTGCTGCTCAAAGAGCTCTCGTACCGCGAAGCCATTGAGATGACCTACTCGGGCGCCAAGGTTATTCACCCCAAAACGATGAAGCCCCTTCACAACAAAGGAATTGCCCTGCAGGTGAAATCGTTCCTCGAACCCGATGAGCCGGGAACCATCATCCATCAGATTGACCATACGCTGGAACTGACGCCGGTTTTTATTACCAAGGAAAACCAGGCGGTATTGACCTTCTCGCCATACGATTTTTCATTCATCACCATCGAGGATATTTCAAACGTTTTTGCGCAATTGTCGGCCAAACGTTTTAAGGTGAACATGATCCAGCAGTCGGCCATCGACCTCAACCTGGTGGTCGATACCCCCGAAGTGGGACTTGAATCGGTGGTACTCGAACTGCGGAAAAGCTACCAGGTGAAATACAACACGGGGCTGACGCTGATTACCATCCGCCACTACACCGAAGAATCGATCGGGAAACTTACCGCAGGCCGGCAGGTGTTCATGGAACAGCGCAGCCGGCGGACCGTAAAACTGGCCGTAAAATGAGCCGTTGGGAAATGCCGGAAGAGGGCTGGCCGTTGCGGCGGAGACAATCATCGGGAGAGGAAAATAAAACTCAGCCGGTTAGCGGCTTAGCGATGAATAAATTGTAATTTTATCGGCACTTACCTGACTAATGATTGAAACTTGGAATATGAAAAAACAAAAAAGAATATTACCCTTCGCAATTGGGGGACTTGTTTTGGTGATCGTGCTGCTGGTGGTAGGCAAAAAAGCCGGTTGGTTTGGCGCCGAAATGACCGTGAACGTAACCACACAAGTGGTTGAAAGCAAGGATATCACCGAGCAGATCACGGCCAACGGGAAAATACAGCCCAAGACAGAGGTAAAAATCAGTCCCGACGTTTCGGGTGAAATCATTGAGCTGCCTGTGGAAGAAGGCGACAAGGTTACCCAGGGCGACCTGCTGGTGGTGATTAAACCCGATATTTATATTTCGGCGTTGAACCGTGCCGAAGCAGCCCTCAATTCATCGCACGCCCGGCTGGCGCAAAGCGAAGCCCAGCTCATCGAACGAAAGCTGGCCTACGACAGGGCCCAGCAGCTCTACAAGTCGCAAACCATTCCGCAGTCGGAATTTGAAGCCGCCGAAGCCGCTTTTAAAGTTTCCGAAGCCGAAGTGAAAGCTTCCCGCTACACGGTTAAAAGCGCCGAGGCAACGGTAGCTGAAGCCCGCGAGCAGCTGATCAAGACAAAAATTTATGCCCCGATTTCCGGAACGGTTTCGCGCCTCAATGTGGAAAAAGGCGAACGGGTTGTCGGGACCAACATGTATGCCGGAACCGAAATGATGGTGGTGGCCAACCTCGATAAAATGGAGGTGCGTGTCGAAGTAAATGAAAATGATATTGTAAAAGTTGCCAAAAACGATACGGCCCTGGTAGAGGTGGATGCTTATCTGAACCGCAAATTTAAGGGTATTGTAACCGAAATTGCCAACTCAGCCAAAACAACCGGGACGCAAACCGACCAGGTGACCAACTTCGAAGTGAAGATCTATCTGTTGCAAAACTCCTACCAGGACCTGATTGACTCGGTTGCCGGCCATTTGTATCCATTCCGCCCCGGCATGTCGGCCACCGTCGACATTCAGACCGAAACCCGCAAAGATGTTATTTCTGTTCCGATCCAGGCGGTAACCACCCGTGTGATTGCCGATCAGAATAAACAAAAGACAGTGGTAACCGCCGGCGCTGCCGCGCCGAAAGAGGAGAAGGAGGAGGTGGTTTTCCGGGTAAAAGAGGGACGAGCCATGAAAACACGCGTAAAAACCGGCATTCAGGATAGTAACAATATCGAAATCCTCGAAGGGCTTCAGTCGGGCGACGAAGTGGTGGTAGCTCCCTACAATACCATCAGCAAAACGTTGAAAGATAGTATGCAGGTGAAGGTCGTGACAGAAAAAGAGCTCTTTAAACCTGCCAAATAGAATTTCGTGCTGTCACTACCCACAATACAACGACTCCGGTGCCATGCCGGGGTCGTTGTATTGTTTTAGAACAAAAGATTATCAGGTCGTCCAAATTTGTCTAAATTAACGGCCTTCGCAAAATCAAGAGAGAATGAAAAAACTGATCAAACCTTTTTCTGATCTGAGAGTCAGAACACGGCTAAACCTGATGACCGTTATTACGTTATTGAGCATCGTCCTGCTGGCGCTGGGAGCCAATTTTTTCTTCCGGTCGGGCAAGGCGCTGGTGTTTATCGTAAATGCTGAAAGAGAGCATGCCTGGACTTTTCATACGGGAGTGAGCTCGTTTAACCAGCTCAGCGATTCGGAGGAAGACCTGCAACGGGCCCTTTATTACCTCGACCGGGCCAACCAGAATGCCCTGCTTTTTTCCACAATTGATTCCATTTTGGAGAATATGTCCCGGAAAGAGTGGGCCAGTCTGCTCCTGTCCACCTACGGCGACGAGCTGAACAACAAGTTGCGAAACGCCTACCTGCTGGGAAACCGTCTGAAAATATTTTTTACCCTGAACCTTCCCCAGGTCAGGCAGAGCAAGCAGATTGCCGGCGAATGTTACCAGATGGGACTGCTTTTGCGGGAAAATCTCCTGGCCTGGCGCAACAATCCCACGGCTGAAAATTATACCCGCTTTCGGGATAGCCTCAATACAACTCAGGAACATTACCGCAAATTCAACAAACAGATCGATGAGGTTATCGACCTGCTCAACAAGGTTTTTGTCAATGTCCTTCTGTTTTGGATGGTAATATTGGCAGCCGTCTCGTGGTACTTCTCCGCAAAAATATCCAGGTCGCTCACCACACCCATCGAAAAGCTGGTTGAGAATTTTAACATCATCGCTACCGGGAAAATCCATTCGGTGGTGAATATCGATTCCGACAGTGAAATCGGGGACTTGTCGCGTTCGTTTAACCGGATCCAGGCCGGGTTCCGGGAGGTGGTCAACCATGCCAAGCTGGTCGCCCAGGGGGAATTTGGAATACGGTTGGAACCCAAATCGGAAGACGACGAACTTTCCGTGGCCCTCAACCAGATGTCGGCCGGATTGCTGCAGTCGAAAGAGAAGGAGGAGGCCGAAACCTGGATCAGAAACGGAATGACCGAGCTGGTGGCGCATATTCAGGGCGATTTCGCCGTTCGCGACCTGGCCGGGCGGATCATCCGGTTTATCACCGGCTATTTGCAGGTGGAGGCCGGCGCTGTTTATACCTATGACGAGCCGGTACAAGAGCTCGAACTGACCGCCAGCGTGGGGTTGAACGCCAACCAGATTAAAAAGAAGGTTGCGTTGGGAGAAGGGTTGGTGGGAAAAGTGGCCAAAGATCAGGAGTTCCTCTCTCTCGCTGCCCCGCTGGATGACTTCAAGAGCTACAGCGCTTCCGGAGAAATTGTATTGCGGCATGTCTACATTTTCGCACTGGTTTACAACCAAAAAGTGCGCGGCGTGGTTGAACTGGCCGCCACCCGTCCGCTTTCGGAGGTGGAAATCCGCTTTCTGAAAAATGCCTCGGAAATCATGGCTATCCAAACCCGGACGGCGGTTTCGCGCTACCGGCTGGAAGAGCTGTTGAGAAAGACCCGCGAGCAGTCGGAAGAGCTGACCCGCCAACAGGAGATTCTGCAGCAGAACCTGGCCGAAAAACAGGCTTTTCAGGAGGAACTGGAGAAGCGGATCCTCGAAAACGAAGAGATGCAAAAGGTGCTCGAGTGGGAAAAGTCGTTGCTCGACACGCTGATGAACAACCTCCCCGACAAAATTTACTTTAAGGATACCGAAAGCCGGTTTATCAAAGTCAGCAAATCGATGGCTCAAAATGTGGGACTGTCCGTTCCAGAGGCAATAGTTGGCAAAACTGATTTCGATATTTTTACCGAAGAACACGCCCGGCCTGCGTTTGAGATGGAACAGGAGATCCTCCGGACGCGCCGCCCCATTGTTGGGTTGATCGAAAAAGAGACCGGCCGGGATGGGAAAGTCCGCTACGTCTCGTCCACCAAAATGCCGTTTCAGAATGAAAAAGGCGAATTGCTGGGCACTTTTGGCATCTCGAGTGATGTGACGGAGATCAAGCAGCTGGAGTTAGAATTAAAAGAACGCAATACCGACCTGGAGGCTCAGAAAGAGAAGATGCGGCTGGCCAACGAAGAGTTGTATGCCCAGCAGGAAGAGATCCGGGTGGCGCATGACGAGCTGGCGGAGCACGCCCGGATTCTGACAGAAAATGAAAAAACGCTGCAGGTGCAGCAGGAAGAGCTGCGCGTGGCCAACGAAGAGCTGGAACAGCGCGCCGGACAGCTGGAGATGCAGAAAAGCGAAATAGTTGCCAAAAACAATGAGTTGCTGGAGGTTTACAACAGGTTGCAGCACAAAGCCAGTCTGCTGGAAGCCAGCAGCCGCTACAAATCGGAATTCCTGGCCAACATGTCGCACGAGCTGCGTACCCCTCTTAACAGTCTGTTGATCCTCTCGAAAATCCTGACCAAAAATAAATTGCAAAACCTCACCGATGATCAGCTCAAATCGGTAAAAATTATTCATAAAAGCGGGACCGACCTGCTGCATCTGATCAACGAAATCCTCGATCTGTCGAAGATCGAAGCCGGAAAGGTGACGCTCGACCGTTCGGTTTTTCCGGTGAATGAAATGCAGAATGAGATTTTGCAGGACTTTCAGCCGGTAGCCGACGAGAAGAAGATTGACCTCAGCGTGACGCTGGCGCCCGGCTTCCCGGCGCTGCTCTATTCCGACCGCAACCGGCTGATGCAGATCATCCGCAACCTGGTTGCCAACGCCTTTAAATTTACCAGTGCGGGCGGGGTTACAGTCCGGTTCGGATTACCGCCGGCGGATGTTGCCTTCTACAACGAGGAGCTGAACCAGGCAAACAGCTGTTTTATCTCTGTTGAAGATAC
>ERZ795032.1845-NODE-1845-length-13348-cov-3.689837_pt1 | contig 13348 bp, 10 predicted proteins | sample MGYA00375124_ERZ795032 | MGnify/ENA primary metagenome ERZ795032 (study PRJEB30167, sample SAMN05720154) | activated sludge metagenome | isolation source: Anaerobic digester | place: China | collected 2015-12-16 ...
GCCCGATCCCGATAAAGCTACAGGAAGAGCAGTTATTGCCTTACCCGGCGGAGGATATCAGGGGCTGGCTGTTTTTCACGAAGGGTTCGATTGGGCACCTTTTTTCCTGGAAAGGGGCATTGCTCTTGTCGTACTGAAGTACCGGATGCCGCAAGGCAATCCCTCCGTTCCGTTTATTGATGTTAAGGCAGCTTTCGATCTGGTGAAACAGCATGCTTCGGAATGGCGCATTAATCCGGAGGATATCGGTATAATGGGCTCATCGGCAGGCGGGCACCTGGCTTCAACTTACGCTACGCATACGAGCGGCGCCGACCGTCCCGCCTATCAGATACTGCTTTACCCGGTAATAACCATGGATAAAACATTTACACACGCTGGATCGAGAAAAAACCTGATCGGGGAAGATCCTTCGCCAGAACTTACCAGCAAATACTCTAACGATAAACAAGTAACCGGAGAGACGCCTCCGGCGTTTGTTATCTTCGCTGCAGACGATAAGGTTGTCCCTCCGCAAAACGGATTCCGATATGTTGAAGCATTGCAACGGAACAACGTCCCGGTAACATTTTTGTTGTATCCGGCCGGGGGTCACGGTTTCGGATACAGGGAATCCTATTCGTATCATTCTCTTTTTCTTTCCGAACTATCGAAGTGGCTGGAGGGGTTACGTGAATAGACCTTCAAAAGACAGGTAAGCGGAAAATATGTTTAACTTTTGTGTTAATTTTAACAATTAAAATTATGGCTTATTCAACTGCAAGAGCTGTCGAAACCATTGAAGTTAATGGCCACAGCTATCGTTACAGTTCATTGAAGAATCTGCCGGGGGAGGCCATTGAGCACTTACCCTTCAGTATCCGGATTCTTCTGGAAAACGTGTTGAGAAATTACGACGGCTTCAGCATCACCGATGATCATATTCAGACGTTGACCCATTGGTCGCCCAATCCCGTGGACAAAGATATCCCGTTTAAACCGGCACGTATCTTGATGCAGGATTTTACCGGCGTGCCGGCTGTAGTGGATATGGCTTCACTAAGAGCTGAATACGTCCGTCACGGAAAAAACGGACAAAAAATCAATCCGGCTATTCCGGTCGATTTGGTTATCGATCATTCGGTTCAAGTGGATTATTTCGGGACCAATTACTCCTACAGCAAGAACGTGGAGTTGGAATACGAAAGGAACAAGGAGCGTTACGAACTGCTGAAATGGGCACAAAAAGGATTGAAAAACTTTACCGTTGTGCCACCTGGAATGGGTATATGCCATCAGGTAAACCTGGAATACCTGGCTCAGGGAATCACAATACGCGACGGATGGTTGTTTCCCGACACCCTGGTGGGAACCGACTCACACACACCAATGGTAAACGGGATCGGAGTTGTCGGCTGGGGCGTAGGTGGAATTGAAGCGGAAGCTGCCATGCTGGGACAGCCTATTTTCTTCACTTGTCCCGAAGTTATCGGGCTAAAACTTGCCGGCACCATTCCGGCGGGCTGTACGGCCACAGATATGGTACTGTCCATTACAAAAGTGCTGCGTGAAAAAGGTGTGGTGGGAAAATTCGTGGAAGTTTTTGGTGACGGGCTGGACAACCTGACGGTAACCGACCGGGCTACCATTGCCAATATGTCACCCGAATTTGGATGTACGGTAACCTATTTTCCCATTGACAACCGGACGTTGGAATACATGCACGTTACCAACCGTTCACCGGAGCAGATAAAGATTGTGGAGGAATACAGCAAGGAAAACCTGTTGTGGAGAACAGGCAACGAGAAGATCGCTTATTCATCGGTAGTGGAGTTCGACCTATCCACGCTGGAGCCGACCGTCTCCGGCCCAAAACGGCCTCAGGACAAAATTCCGGTAAAAGAGCTGGGATACAAATTTTCCGAGTTGCTTGAAAAAGAACACAACCGGAAGTACCAATCCCCTCTGCAACGTTCGGAGTCAGCATGGTTGGCCGACGGTGGTTCGGGAACAGAGTTCACCTTCGGTAAAACGCCTGTCGAAGGCGCTGCTCCACACGAAATCATTGCGGAATCCCTGCAATCCGTACGCATTAAACACAAGAACAAAGAACTTATCCTCAGCGACGGAAGCATCGTTATTGCGGCCATCACCAGCTGTACCAACACCTCTAATCCTGCCGTGATGATTGGCGCCGGGTTATTGGCCCGTAATGCGGTAGAAAAAGGATTAAGGACCAAGTCGTGGGTAAAAACTTCGCTGGCCCCCGGCTCAAAAGTGGTTACGCAGTACTTGAAACGGGCGGGACTAAATGAATATTTTGATGCGTTGCGTTTCCATACCGTAGGTTATGGATGCACCTCCTGTATCGGTAACTCCGGTCCTTTACCGCCACAAATAGCGGAAGCCGTTGAGAAAGGAGATCTGGTAGTGGCGTCAGTCTTATCGGGGAACCGAAATTTCGAGGCACGGGTCCACCCGCAGGTCAAAATGAATTTCCTGATGTCGCCCATGCTGGTAGTAGCTTATGCATTGGCCGGACGCGTCGATATTAACCTTATGGAGGAACCCCTGGATTATGATCCTAACGGAAATCCTGTCTATCTGGCAGACGTTTGGCCCGGTCGGGAAGAGATTGTGGAAACCATCAACAAATGTGTGAAACAAAACGATTTTCAAGAAGTGTATGATGTTATTTTCGAAGGTTCAAAAGATTGGCAGGAGCTGAAAGTAAATCTCGATGAAAATTTCGAATGGAACAGGCAATCCACCTATATAAAAGAAGCTCCGTTTTTTAAAGACCTCACTGTAGACCCCGACCCGATGATCAATATCCGAAACGCCCGCGTACTTCTCTACCTGGGCGACTCGGTAACCACCGATCACATTTCGCCGGCAGGTTCATTCCGGGAAGAGAGTGCCGCAGGACAGTACCTGAAAGCCCACGGAGTGGGGAAAGCGGATTTTAACTCGTACGGGGCACGGCGCGGAAACCACGAAGTGATGATGCGAGGTACTTTTGCCAACGTGCGTATCAGAAACAGAATCGTTGACCGGGAAGGTGGTTTCAGCCGGTATTTTCCGACCGATGAGGTAAAAACCGTTTACGAAACAGCGATGGAGTATAAACGGGATAAAACGCCCTTAATCATCTTAGCGGGTAAAGAATACGGTTCAGGTTCTTCCCGTGACTGGGCAGCCAAAGGAACTTTCCTGTTGGGTGTAAAAGCCGTCATAGCCGAAAGCTTCGAACGCATTCACCGGAGTAATCTCGTAGGAATGGGGGTAGCACCGCTTGTATTCCTCGCAGGTGAGAATGCGGAAACCCTCGGTCTGGACGGAACCGAAACCTACAACATCACCGGGCTGGCCGACAACCTGATCCCCCATAAATTACTGGAGGTTGAAGCGGTACATCCTGACGGAAAAGTGACCGTATTCGAAGTGGAAGTACGTTTGGATTCCGCTATCGAAATTGAATACTACAGAAACAACGGAATCTTGCAGTACGTGCTGAGGGATTACCTGAAGAACAGTTGATAAAAATGTTGTGGATAAGATTTACCACGCTTTCAACTCAACCAGTAAACCGGCAATTTTCCCCACCACAGCTTCGGCATATCTTTTGCCTTTTTCGGCGGTGGATTTTGCAGGATTACCTATCCCTGTGTCTTCGGAAACCTGTTGCCAGGGTCGTGGTAACCAGCCAACTTTTTGATTGATGGACTCCATCGGTAAGGGAGATGTTTTGCCATTACCGGCTTGTTCCATCTTCACCAAATCGGGACGGTAATGGAGCAGCACCGAGGTTTCCTGCTCCCCACCGTGCTCATCGATCTTCTCTTCAAAGTAGGCACCGGTAGGCACAATGGACCACCAGTCCACGGCGATAACGGTAAAATCGGGATATTTCTTGGCTAAATCGCGAATGTAGGTTTTGAATGTATTGCCGCCGTGTCCGTTTACGATAACCAGCTTTTTTAATCCTTGCCCGTGCAGGGAATCGACTATATCGCACAATATGGCTTTTTGCGTCTCGCTGTTCGTGTGAATGCACAACGGCAAGTCCCATTGTCCGGGGTTTTGTGATCCGAAATAAACCGGCGGCAGAACAGCACACAACACGCCGGATTTCTCATAAGCGAGTAAAGCGCTCTCCAAGGCTATATGATGCGATAAGTAACAATCCGTAAGGTACGGTAAATGATAATTGTGCGGCTCAAAAGCGCCCCAGGGTAATACCACGGCATCGTAGCTGGCTTCTTTTACGTCCTTCCAGTTGGCAGACCTTAAATCAATTGAGTTCATATGTTGAAAAATTAAATGTCAATAACGAATAGCCGTTTTCTTATCTGCTTTTCCAATCAACAGGAAAATAAAAATCATCATTACAATTTCCACAAGAACCACATACGGAAAAACATTCATTCCAAACTTTTCGGTCAGTATGCCGATTGAATAATTTATAATTGTATTTCCGGTGAGCGCAATGAGCATCGCAAAACTGAAAGCAGTCCCGGAAACCTCCTTGAAGATTTCACCTACCAAACCCAGCATGACCGGAAAACCCGGGGCCAGGCCGCTACCGATAAGAAACATTCCCAGCAAGTGCATAAAGTAGGATGCCGGTAGCACCAGACAGATCAACCCGAGCGAAAACAGCAATAACGACAATTGAATCAACCGAAAATGATGCCATTTTTTCAATACGCTTCCCGTAAGAATTCTCATGCAAACCAGTCCTGAGACAGAAACCGATAATGCTATCAATGCCTGATATTGAGGCACGGCAAGTTTATCAATAAAAAACGAAACCGACCAATTGTTGATTATGGCTTCGAAGGCCGACTGAAAAAACAGGTAAAAACAAATGGCCATAAACAGCTTGTTCTTTACAAAAACAGGAATGAGCTTTAACGATATTTTTTCCTTTTGAACGGTCAACGGATAATTGATGAGAAGAAAAATTAAGGCAACAGCCAGGCTGATGCCACTCACCACATCAATAACCAAGGTGTAATGTATCTCATCTATCCGGCTCAGGATCATTGGCATGGAAAATGCACCAATACCGTAAAACAATCCTAGCCAGTTCAGGTTTATGATTTTATTTTTTCCTTCGCTTAAGTCGGAAACCAATGCGCTGGTACCGCCGTTAATGACTCCACCGCCCAATCCGAAAAAGAAAATACCGGCCCTCAACAAGTGAAGGGAACCCACGTGGACTATCCCGAAAAACCCGAGCGACAGAAACAGCGAAGCAACGGAAAGCACCCACCTGTAACCGAACTTGTCTACAACAGGCCCAAACAAAACCGAGCCGGCAAGCATACCAACGGGAAGAACGGAGAATAAACCTCCGGCAGCAATATCAGACATTCCGAAACGGGCCTTCAGCAACGGCAAAATCGAACCGATAATCACCATGGAAATTCCGAAAAGAAAGATGCCCGTAAAGTTGGCTATAAATGCAATTGTTTTATTATTCATATTCCTTTTTGCCTTTGCTAAACAACATGGTCGCCGGGAGAAACATATCCGTTGGAAATAGAGTAAAACGTAAGCCCGGAAACCGTTTTAATACCGGTCTTCGCAATAATATTTTTACGGTGCGAAAGGACTGTGTTCAGGCTTATGTTCAGCTTATCGGCAATCTCTTTGTTTAAACGTCCCTGAACTATAAGCTTCAGTACCTCTATTTCCCGGTTGGTCAACTGCTTATTCTCCTCTTGCAATTTATGTTCATCGGAAAAGGTATGGTTCAGGTGTTCGATATGTCCGGAATCCAGTTCCTTGAGTTTCGGACGCAACACTTTTTCCAGCAACCGGTTATGAATGTGCAGCTCCTTTTCGAGGGCAGTTATTGAAAAAATAACCGCGTAAGCAAGGTTTTGGTTAAAATTTCCCGAAATATGCCTGATGATAATGTTTTTTAAATCGTGCAACAATTCATTTGGGTAGTCACTGAGCTGCTCAAGGCCTTGCTGCAGATGTTCAGAAAGCTCCGATTTGAACTGATAGAATATTTTATGCAACAGTTTTAGTTCTTCATTTTCGCCACCACTCATCGCGATAAAAGGGGTGAAGTGCTTTTCCAGGTTCGGAACAGACGCCTGCATATAATTTTCGACGGTACGTTTAAGATAATCCACGATAAGTGAGACATCAAACGCATCGAGATCCTTTTCCGGATTATATTCTTCATCCAGGTAAACATTCAGGATGGCCAGAATGAAATCAATGTTCAGGTCATTTTCCAAGCAGATTTTTTCGATCGTTTTCTCTCCCACTCCCAGTTTTATGCCAAACCTGTTCACAACAGGTATAAGTTCACTGTGCTCGGTAAGCAATTCAGATAAGACCGCATTTTTTTTAATGTCTGCCATTTATTTCCGGAAAGATTTTTCAGCAACCGAAGAGAAGCGATCCCGCCTGTATTCTTTGTAGAAATGCCGGACAGCATCTATGGGATGCCAAAACAGCATTCTAGGGCCTGAAAATCGCATTACTTCTTTTATTTTCAATCGCATATCGTTTTTATAGCAATGAACAGTGCAGGATCCGCAGGTAGGTTTTTTTTCACCGAAAGGGCAATTTTCAAGCCGTTTCATTGCATAATTTTTCAGTACGGTACATTCTTCACACAGTCCCGTCACATGTTTATGATTCGCCCTACAATAGATGGCCATCATCTTGTTCACCACTTTTTTTTCACCTTCGTTCATATATCGTTTAAACAGCCAGGCGCGTTCTGTAATCAGCGTTATTGGTATAAGCTTGATTATTGCCTGAGTCCGTTTCTATAAAGAACCGTAAAAGTAACCCTTTTATTTTTTTTCTCAAAATCGGGACAAAATGATTTGATGAAAAGAAGAGTCACTTCTTTTCCGAAGCCGGAGGAAGTTGTACTGTACGCATTTGCCGGAGGATATGCGATTGCCGTTGCCTGATATATGAAGACGGTTTTTTTGAGCTAAATTTCAGCGGATTAGGCAATGTTGCGGCCACCAATGCCGACTGTGAAGCCGAAAGTTTCTCCGCCGTAGTATTGAAATGTTCATGGGCAACCGCTTCCACGCCATAAATCCCGTCACCCACCTCCATACAGTTCAGGTAGACCGTCAAAATACGTTCCTTTGTCCAGAAAAATTCAATTAAAACTGTGAAATAGGCTTCCAATCCTTTTCTCAGCCACGACGACCGGGGCCAGAGAAACACGTTTTTAGCCGTTTGCTGACTGATGGTGCTTGCTCCCCGGGGACGTTTACGGGTTTTATTCTCTTTGAGGGCTTTTTTAATTTCCACCTTGTCGAAGCCGTTGTGATTAAAGAAACGCTGGTCTTCCGAGGCGACAACAGCACGTTTCATATTATTCGAAATACGTGTGTACGAAACCCATTTGTGCTTAACCTCAGGCTTTCTCCCCTCTGCGATCTGTTCCGTCATTCTTATTCCCATCAGTGGAGTAAAATAGACAGGGACAAACCTGTACCCTATCACGGATACTACGCTCCAGAGAAAGAAAAAAAGCACTATTTTACCGAAGATACGAGGTATTTTTTTCATGACTTCTCTACCACAATTTGAACCTTACCCGCCACCTTCCATCGCTAAAATCGTGGCTAATAATTTCAAAACGCCCGATTTCCGATGTGTTTCCAACATGTGAACCGATGCAGGCGCAAACATCATAGTCACCTACCCTGACAATACGCAATGTTTCTGATACATTATCGGGAAGTTTTGATAAATCCACTATCTCTGCTGCCGCTGAGACCGGTAGAAATTCTTCTGAAACGGGCAGATGACGGCCGATAATCTCGTTTACGCCCGCCTCAATGGTTTGTACTTGTTCAGGGGTGGGCGATTGAGACAAAAAATAATCGGCTTTGCTTTTCTTCCGTTCTATGTGTGTATTTTTCGAGCGGGCACAACCGAACATCCTTACCATTGTCTGGTTAAGAATATGTTCCGTAGTGTGCATGGGAGGGTATTCCTGTTTGTTGTGTCCGTTAAGCTCAAGTTCCATAATCCGTTTCAAAGCACAAAGATAAGAAAAATCACTCGTTTTTTTTCTTCGTCATCAAATAATTCCCCTGATTGTTTTTTTCAAGGTAATATCCTTTGTTCAGCTCAATGCGCCACCCTTCGCCGGTAATTTCATCTTCGCCGATCTCCACCGGTTCAGAAACAACCACCCATACTAGTCCGGGCGACAACAGCGCACCTCCGCCGGTCACCGTCAAGATTCCCCAGTTGTCGCTTATGCGGATGGTGGGATAAACCGTCCCTTCGTCAACATCCAGGGGAATCGGGTTAACCGGGTCGAACGACATGTTCATATCCTCCAGTTTAATTTCAAGTCGCGGCTTTTCCAGAAACTTATCCCGCAACTCATTCAGTGTTAATGTGTGTTTTTCGCTACGTAAAGTCTCTTCATCACGAATTTCCTTGCCGCGATAATCTTCCGATAATTGCCTTACGTATGAAGGTAAAACTATTCGCATATCTAACTCAAAAGCCTCTTCGAAAAATTCTGTAAGATCGGTTTCTCCGCTAATACCCTTGTTCCAGTTGTTGTTTTTCTGATAAAGAAAAAAGCCATACACCGCCACAGTTTCATAAGCAAAAGACCTGACAAACGAAGGAGTGTTGGGATAATCTTCCAGTCTCGCTATGAGGTATTCGCGCAACTGCCATTTATCGCGTCCGCTCATCATTTGTCCGGTGTAGGTTGCAAGGCCTTCAAGCAATTCCAGTTTGTTCTCCGATAGTTGCGATCCGCTGTATACCAGATGACGATACTTTCTGAATATCAATGCATTCCGCAAATGTTCTTCTGCCAGCGAAAGCCTCCTGGCCCTCAGTGCTTTTTTTAAGGCTTCAAGTTCGAGCCGAAGAAATACCCTGCCGTCTTTCTCATCCAGGTGATAATTATCTGATCCCCGTATATCGAAGCCAAGCGAAAGTTGTGCACTGTGGAACAGTTCGTGCGTAATAAGATCGAGTCGCTGGTATTTATTGGGTGAAAGCGGCAAAACGACTGTTGCCCATGTTTTTCCGTTCCAATCGAGCGAAGTGTTCTGAAAACTGATTTCTTTGGGCAGGACTCCCGTGTAATAACCCCTCCTTGCCACCAATACATTGTCTTTGTCCGGCTCATTGGCATAGATTACACGGGTACCTTCCTCTATGAGCATAATAGGGCCGTAGATGTCCTTATCCCATATTTTAACATTTTCGCGTGTTGCCTGTTTTACCTGATCAAAATAATGCGGAATACTGTCCCTGTTTATCATCGGGGTTTGTGCACCGGCCACAGGGATAAAAAAAGAAATCAATACTGCGCAAACAATACCTTTCATTCCTCTCCAACATCTTGAGGCGAAAGATACAAAAAACATTTCCTTTTAAAGAAAATTGCTCAAAATCTTTTCTTTTAATCTGTAAGTCTACTTCAAAAACTCCGAAGACTTATTTTATCGTAGAAGACTTATCCGTTAAAAAACACATGGAGGTTAAAAAGGTTAACTTTCAGGATTCACCTCCCGAATGAATGTCTATATCCTTTACCACAAGTGAAGCCAGTGTCATTCCGAAAATTGCCGGCAGGTAAGACATTGTACCGTTAATTCGTGCTTTTTTTGTATCCCATTGAGAAACAGGAGTGATTTGCTCCTCTAGAAACGGTTTTTCTCCTTTGTTTTCACGCGCTTCATTGCTGTAGACACAAAGGAATTTTTTTTCCAGTCCTCCCAGTTTCTTTATTCTTGTCCGGAGTGCGGCAGCCAGAGGACAACCTTTCACTTTCCAAAACTCATCTACCCTGATGTAGGAAGGGTCAATCTTCAACGCCGCACCCATCGATGAAAAGAAAACTCCAGGCATTTGCGAGGCTAAACGTATAAGATGAACTTTATTGGAAAGGCTGTCGATAGCATCAATAATGAAATCATACGATTCGAGCTTAAAGGAACCGGCGGTCTCCGGACTATACACTACTTGCATAGAAACAACTTCGGCATTGGGATTTATTTCGAGCAGTCGTTCCTTTAACACCTCCACCTTCACTTGTCCGATAGTTTTCACCGTAGCCATCAGCTGCCGGTTGATATTGGTTACGGCAACCCTGTCTGAATCCACCAGCGTAAGATGGGTAATCCCGCTTCTTATAAGCATTTCTGCGCACCAGCTCCCGACTCCTCCCACACCAAATATAATAACCCTCTTTCGAGCTGCGAGATCCAAATAACGGCTTCCCATAAGGAGCTCAGTTCGCTGAAATATCTCTTTTTCGTTTATCATAAAACAGGACATGAAAAAATTCAAAACAGTTTCTAACAATCGAGTACTTTTCTTTACCAGGAAATCACTTTTGCGGAAAAGGTTATCAGCCATTTGCGCGGAATAAACCTGACCAGGTTGGCTACGAATTTATTCAATCCTCCTTGAATAACCAGTGTTTTTCCTTTCATCATGGCATGATAACCAAACGCTACCACTTCCCCTGGCAAAGGCGTTTTCATGTCTTTCAGAAATCCGTTTGGGTGCTGCATCCGGGCAGCTATCCCAAAATTGGTTCTGACGGGTCCGGGACAAAGTGCAGTGACGGTAATACCGTATTTTTGGAATTCGTAAGCAATGGCTTGTGAGAAGCTTGCCACGTATGCTTTGGACGCAAAATAAACCGACATCCCCGGGCCCGGTTGAAAGGCAGCTGTGGATGCAATATTTAAGATTTTTCCTGATTTACGCGGGATCCAATCCTGAACAAAAAGATGACATAAATTCGATAATGCACTTATATTCAAATCGATCATCTGTCTATGCCTCACCCATTCCGTATCGGCAAAATATCCAAAATCGCCAAACCCGGCATTGTTCACCAAGTAATCTACCTCGATTCCGGCGTCCTTTATTTCATCGTATACAAATCGTACGTTTTCCGGCTTTGTCAGGTCTTTGGTAATCGTCCGTACCGATATGTTAAATGTATTTTCCAATTCATCTTTCAAATCATTCAATTCTTTTTCGCTTCGGGCAACGAGAATCAGGTTTGTGCCCTTTGAAGCGAACAGCCGGGCAAACTCAGCACCAAGCCCCCTCGACGCACCCGTAATTAATGCAGTATGGTTCATTCTTATTGATTTTGGAACAAAATTAAACTTTTTTTCCGTAGCGCGGTCGAAGAAAATGAACCAATTAACGAAACGTTAACTGGCTACGCATAAAAAATGCCGCCAAACTGAAAAAAAAATTGGGTTCTAATTGATAGGATGCATGCCGGTTGTGAAATTAGTGTGCATCCACTTTTTATGCTCTTTTCCGTCCTTTGTCTATCCGCAGAAAAATAAACAACAAGATGGTAAATCCCCACAACGACGAACCGCCGTAACTAAAGAATGGCAACGGGATCCCAATTACGGGCATAATGCCAATCACCATTCCGATGTTTACCAGCAAATGGAACAGAAATATACTTACAACACCATAGCCATACACGCGGCCAAAGATTGTGGTCTGTCGTTCCGCCAAAGAAATAAGCCTCAGTATGAACACGGCAAAAAGCAGGAGAATAATGGTTGAACCGATAAAGCCCCACTCTTCGCCTATCGTGCAGAAAATAAAATCGGTGTCTTGCTCGGGGACATATTTCAGTTTGGTTTGTGTACCGTTTAAGAAACCCTTTCCAGACATCCCGCCCGATCCAATGGCTATTTTCGATTGCCCCACGTGATAACCCGATCCACGCAAATCCTGCTCCATTCCCAACGTTACCTTGATGCGCATTTGCTGGTGCGGTTGCAGGACATCGTTAAAAACATACTCACTCGATTCAACAAACGCGAACGAACCCACAACAAACAACAAGATATACAAATAAACCTTTTTCCAAAACCGAAGCGACAAGTAAGCCAGGTAAACCGCGACCAATCCTAATGCCACAAGCGCCAATAAACCGGGATTGACAGGAAGATTAAAAAAATGCATAATCCATCCGGCTGCCAGGACAATCAATCCTAGTCCGATGATGATGAAAGCCGTTTCTCGGCGTTTTACGTAGTTCCAGACCATGGCGGCAGCAAAAACAATAATCAGTATAACTGCGATGAACTCGCCGACGGACAACATCCCCAGTTGAACGTCCGAAAAACGGATGGCCAGTACAAAATATAAAATTGCCGCCACACCCATGAAAAGGATTCCACCAGGTAATCCCTCACGGTACAACACAAAAATAAGGCTCAGGTAAACCAGTGCGGTACCTGTTTCACTTTGCAGGATCACCAGCACCAACGGAAGAAAAATTAAGGAGAATACGATAATCAGGTTTTTCCTTTCCATCAAACGGAAATTGTACACGTTGAAAATCTTTGCCAGCGTAAGTGCTATGATAAACTTCATAAATTCGGCAGGCTGCAACCGTACCGGACCTATCACCAACCACGAACGCGAACCTTTGATTTCGGGCGCGACAACAAGGGTAATGACCAACAATGCGATTCCGGCGATGTAAGCTACAAAGGCATACGTTTCGTAAAATGAAGTATCGATTTTGAGGAGGGCAAACGCAAGCAGCAACGAGGTACCCATCCAAACAAGTTGCATCCCGGCCCGGCCGGAAAGGTCGAACATGCTCACCGCATTCTCCAGGTCGAAGCTGGCCGCATAAATGTTCAACCAACCCAGCACTATAAAGAGTAGGTACATAAGCGCAGTAAAGCGGTCTACCCTTCCCTTTTCCTGTATTTCCCTAGTTCCTCTGTACATTTCTAACTTGAGTTGCTGTGGTATCGATGCGTTGGGCAGAAGCATTTCTTCTATACGCAAACGGTAAAATCACCCGGCTGGCAATAGTTTTTTCCAACACCTGGTCCTGCGGCATAATTTCTCCCATCAAGTACTTCTGCATCATTAATCTTCCAATAGGAACGGCGTTCGTGGCTCCAAAGCCGCCGTTTTCCACAATCACGGCAATGGCCACTTTCGGGTCGTCCTTCGGAGCAAACCCGATGAACAGGGAGTGATCTTCCCCGTGCGGGTTTTCGGCTGTTCCCGTCTTGCCGCAAACCGTCAAGAACGGCTCCATATTTGCCCTCCGGCAGGTTCCGTGTGTTACGGCATCGGCCATTCCCGCAACCGTCAGTTCAAAATGCTCGCGGCGGATGTTCGACTCTCTTCGTTTGCTGTAGAGCGTATCTAACGGAGCGCCTTTTCTGGCTTTCACCACATGCGGTTTATGATAATAACCCCTGTTGGCGATTAGCGCCGTATAATTAGCAAGCTGCAGGGGAGTGGCCAATATTTCTCCTTGTCCAATAGCAATAGAAATGATGTTATGAGCCACCCATCTATCGTTCTTAAATGC
>ERZ795032.1852-NODE-1852-length-13276-cov-243.097118_pt1 | contig 13276 bp, 15 predicted proteins | sample MGYA00375124_ERZ795032 | MGnify/ENA primary metagenome ERZ795032 (study PRJEB30167, sample SAMN05720154) | activated sludge metagenome | isolation source: Anaerobic digester | place: China | collected 2015-12-16 ...
CGACCTTCATCCACGTTGTGTTGAAGCCCGGGAACGCGGCGGTCCCGAATATTCCCCTCTCTCCGGCCGGGATCCGGGAGCGATTTATGCGGGCGATCCGGGGGTGATTACCCCTCCGGTCTCCCCGATGGGATACCCCGGGTCGTCATGTCCTGATCCCGCACCGGCCACGGCGAGGAGAACCGCTCCACCCGCCAGAACGCAACCCTCATCATCACCGGCGCCAATCATATCGTGATGAAACCTCAGAACCTCTCCGTCGAAGAGAAGCGGCGGCTCTCCGGCCTGATCGTTGCCTCGCTCTCACAGAGGGAGGAGGTTCTCTTTGCCTACGTGTATGGGTCGTTTCCCCGGGGTGCATTCCGCGACATCGATATCGCCGTCTTTCTCGCAGACGGCAGCAACGGGATTGCCGATCCGATCAGGTATGAGACTGCGCTCGAACAGGAACTGGAGGATATTGCAGGAGTACCTATCGACGTCAGGGTCTTGAACGCTGCTCCCCTTCCATTCGCGTACTCGGTCTTGAAGTCCGGAGATCTGCTCCTCTCCCGTGATGAGCGGGCACGCTGCGACTTCGCGTGCAGAACCTATACCCATTATCACGACTTCGCCTACTATCGAAAACGTTACCGGAGGGAAGCACTTGGTCTCCTACGATGACGAAAAAGTCACCGCACTCTCATTGGAACTGGTGCAGGCGTGCAGGCGCTTGAGAGACCTCGCCCGGATGTAAAAAGAGGTCATCATCGGGGATCCCCATCTGATTGCCAGCGCAAAGTACCATCTCATCGTCGGTATCGAGGCGGCTATCGCTCTCTCTACAGCAGCACCGTCGCGACGAGCGGGATGGTAACGAGCGATCCGATCGTCGAGACGAAGACGATCTGCGACGCGAGCCTTGAATTCGCGCCGTACTGCTCCGCGAATATGACGGTGTTTGCAGCGGCCGGCATCGCGGCCATCGTGATCATGACACCGTTGATGAAGGGGTCGGCAAAGACCGGGGCGAAGAGGCAGCAGTAGGCCACCGGGACGGCGAGGAGGAGGATGGCGCTCGCGACCCAGATCCGCCAGTTCCCGACCATCTCCCGGGCCGGGAACGTCGCGAGCATCGCCCCGACGATGATCATGGCAAGCGGCGTCGTCACGCCGCCGAGGAGATCGATCGAGTCGATGAAGGGGCCCGGTATCTCGATCGATCCGAGGAAGAGGGCGAACCCGACGATTGCGGCCGCGATACCGGGGTTTGCGAGCAGTTTTGGATCAAATTCCTTCCCCCTCCCTCCGGTCAGCATCGCGATCCCGACCGAGAAGACAAGGATGTTGAAGACGAGGTTGAATATCGCAACGTAAAAGAGCGACTCCTCCCCGAAGAGTGTCAGGGCGACCGGGAACCCCATGAACCCGACGTTGCCGAAGACGATCGCGAACTGGAGAACCCCTTCCTCTGCGGGCGGGACCTGCATGGCCTTCGAGACGGCCCAGGCAAGGGCGAACGAGAAGGCGAAGAGGACCCCGGTCGCGAGGAGGAGGATCTCCGCACCGGCGAGGCGCTCGGGGGTGAAAGGGACCTGCATCGAGGCAATGATCAGCGCCGGTATGGTGACGTTGACGAGGAGGGCGGAGAGCCCCCGGGTGGCCCGGGGGTCCATGATCTTTGTGGAGACGGCGGCGTAACCGACGGCGATCAGCAGCACCAGGATGAGGATCTGGTCGGCGACGACCAGGAGATCCATAACCGTCCCGCTCATGGGTGGGGCACTCCCTCTTGCTCCACCAGTGTGGGTGCCGCTACTCCTTTACGGTTCTGCTCGGGGTCGGAGGTATGGCGAGCGAGCCTGTCCGGGAGGCGCTCTACCGGAGTTATCGCGCGATCATCATCCTGCGGGGCGCCTCGCCTGCCGGCACTCACCGGGCCCGGGCAACCTTTGTCGGGTAGGCCAGTTTGTAGTCGACCTCCCGCTCGTCGATATATTCCCTCTGGTTGACGTAGCCCTTGATGTAAGGCCTGACTCTGGCGTCGAACCTGATCACGTCCCCTTCCTGCAGGTCTCCGAGGCTTGCAAACCCCTTCGTGTAGTTGAACCAGAGATGATCGGTGACCGGGTTGCCGTCGCTGTCCCGGACATCGACGAGCAACACCGTCAGGTCGTGGGTGACCCACTCATCCCCGACCTTCTTTGGCCTGTAACGGTCTTTCTTCCCGAACCGTGCAAACGTTCCGGTGAATGTCTTCCGTTCCCCCTCGATCCGTTTCAGCTTCGGTCTCACGATCTCACTCTTCCCGGCAGACTCATACGATCAGTGGCTGCACCTTTCCGCCATGTTCAATCGGAGCGATATACCATAACGGTTATGCAAGCGGGGTGAAAGTGTATTCCCCCTACAGCAGCACCGTCGCGACGAGCGGGATCGTAACGAGCGATCCGATCGTCGAGACGAAGACGATCTGTGACGCAAGCCGGGCGTCGGCGCCGCATTGCTCCGCAAAGACGGGGGTGCCTGCAGCGGCCGGCATCGCGGCCATCATGATCATGGTGCCGTTGATGAGAGGGTCGGGAAAGATTGTGGAGAGGAGGCAGCAGTAGGCAACCGGTAGAGCGATGAGAATGACGGCACTTGTCGCCCAGACCCGCCAGTTCCCGATCATCTCCCGGGCGGGGAGCGTCGCGAGCATCGCCCCGACGATGATCATGGCTATGGGTGTCGTCACGCCGCCGAGGAGGTCGATCGCGTCGATGAAGGGCGAGGGGATCTCGACCGATGCGAGGAAGAGGAGGAACCCGGCGATTGTAGCCACGATGCCGGGATTTGCGAGCAGTCGCGGGTCAAATCCCTTCCCTCCGGCGAGCATCGCAATTCCGGCCGAGAAGAGGAGGATGTTGAAGACGATGTTGAAGAGGGCGACATAAAAGAGGGAACCAGTGCCCAGGAGCGCCCGGGCGACCGGAAACCCCATGAAACTCACGCTCCCGAAGACGATCGCGAACTCAAAAACTCCTCTCTTCTGGGGCGCTACCGCCATCGCTCGCGATGCTATCCGGGCGACGACGAACGAGAGGGCGAAGAAGGCTCCGGTTGCGAGGAGCATCGTCCCGGTATCCGCGAGGCGCTCGGAGGTGAAGGGCACCTGCATGGCGGAGACGATCAGCGCCGGTATGGTGATGTTGAAGAGGAGGGCGGAGAGCCCCCGGGTGGCCCCGGGGTCCATGATCTTTGTCGAGACGGCAACGTAGCCGGCAGCGATCAGCAGCACCAGGATGAAGATCTGGTCGGCGACGACCAGAAATTCCGTGACCATACCGCTCATGAACGGGCTCCACCCTTCCGGATACAGCAGTGTGGGTTCTGATAACCCATTACGGTTCTGCCGTGGGGGAGATTTTTCTCTCGGCAGGACTCTATCTCCCTGTATGCCGGAAAAACCGTTCTACCTCGCCGTTTCGGCGCTCATCCGGGACGGTGCCGGGAGGATCCTCCTCCTGAAACGCGCCGCCGACGACCCCGTCAATCCCGGGAAGTGGGACCTTCCCAGTGGAACACTCGACCCCGGCGAGACGTTCGATTGCGCCCTCCGGCGGGAGGAGACCGGGATGCGGGTCATCCTCCGTCACGTCGCCGGCGAGCTCGACCTTGCGACGAAGCGGATCGCTTGCCTGATGGCGATGCCGATAGGGCCGAGATCCCCCTCAGCCCGGAGCACGAGGATTACGCCCGGGTCGCGCCAGGGGAGGCGGCGGCGATGGACCTTGCGGAGCAGTTCCGGGGGCTGTTTCCGGGTGGAGAATGAGTTTTCCAGCAGGCCGGGGCGGGTGGAGGCTTTACGGCCGTTTTCCAGCGCCGACAGAGGTTCGGCCGGTTCGCCCTGGCGTAGAACGACCTTGACTCCTCCTCAGAAGGTTCATTACGCTGGTAAGGGCTCCGGCAGTCCTGGGCTGGGCGATAGATCGCATATGCGGTTGCCGCCGGATCATCCGCCGGATTGATGTGATCACGGCGTCGGTGTGTGGAAGCATATAATCGTTCTCCAACGAATAGAACTCAATATATCATGAGCAACCCGGAAAAACTCAGCCCTCTCGCGCGGCACATCATTTTTGTGCAGGTGCAGATAATTCGCAAAAGCGATCTACCGGAGGATCAAGGTGCCGCGGGGATTGTGAGGGACTACGGGGTATTTGGCTCGGTTGATTTTTTCTTAGAGTACGAAGCAAGATTTGATACCCTGGTCGATTCGGTGAAGCGCGCAGCATGGATACTCCATGCGATAGCAGTTCGGCATCCGTTCCAGAATGGAAATAAGCGCACTGCCTTTGTTGTTGCAGATGCGATCCTCCGAGAAGAGTGGGGTTTCCACATCGGTGCCTCGCAGAAGAAAAAAGGGAACTTCTTGATCGAGGTCGCGGATTATCAGCACGATGTTGATGATGTTGAGCGATGGATCTGGAAATACCTTGAGAAGACCGATGAGATCTAACGTTCTGCCATGATCATGAGGGCTTCGCGGTTCTCCTCGATAGAGTCGGTGATTGCTTTCCGCTCGGATTGCGTAAGAGTCTCGTTCATAAATGCGCCTCTCCGCCGCTGCACAGCAGGAGGATTACAGGGGACTGCATCGCCGTCCGCGCCGGGAACCATCACTATCACCGACCTTGTAGTAATACTTCATAGATGAGTATGCACGCCGGCATAAATTGATGTCGCATACTCACCGGATCTGTGAATGCTCTTTATCGAGGGTCAGAATAACGACCGTTTCAAGAACTGGGAGTGGGCCCGGAGGGATTCGAACCCACGACCGCCCGGTTATGAGCCGGGCGCTCTAACCGGACTAAGCTACGGGCCCGGAGATGCGCGTCACGATTCACGGATACCAGGAACGGCGCGGGTTTCGGCAGTTCCCGACATTCATGCCGATCACGGTGCATATAAATATCCCTCCTTGATCGATAAATACGTTGCGCGCTTCCCGGCCCTACACCTCCCGCGCCCCGGGGTCGGCCTCCCGGATGACCCCGAGGACCTCCCGCGCCTTCTCGTGCATCAGCCCCTCCGTATCCGCTTCGAGGTTCAGCCGCACCACCGGCTCGGTGTGGGAGGAGCGGATGTTGAACCACCACGCCGGATACCCCACCGTCAGCCCGTCGAGATGGTCGAGATCCGCATCCCGGTAGCGCGCCGCAAGCGCGGTAAACACCCGTTCCGGGTCGCTCGCCCGGAGGTTGATCTCTCCGGTCGTGGGGTAGCGGTCGAGCGGTTTCATGAGCGCGGAGAGCGTCTTGCCGCTCGCGGCCAGGATGTTTGCGACCATGACCATCGTCACGAGCCCGTTGTCCGTGAACCCCATGTCCCGGTAGTAGTAGTGGCCGGAGAGCTCCCCGGCAAAGAGGGCGCCCTCCTCTCGCATCCGGGCCTTGATGAAGGCGTGGCCCACCCGTGAGCGGACGGCCCGTCCCCCGGCCCGTTCTATCGCCTCGACGACCGCCCGGCTCGACCGCAGGTCGTAGAGGATCGTCGCCCCCGGCACCTCGCCGAGGAGGTAGTCCGCGATGAGCCCGGTCACCAGGTCCTCTCTGACACGCTCCCCCCGCTCGTCGATGAACCCGCACCGGTCGGCGTCGCCGTCGAACGCCGCCCCGAAGTCCGCACCCTCGCGGACCACCCGTTCCTGGAGATCCCGGGTGGTCTCGGGGTCGAGCGGGTTTGCGCGGTGGTGAGGAAACCGCCCGTCGGGCACGATATACATCGGCACGAGGCGCCACGCCGGCACCCGCTCGAAGAGACGGGGCACCTCCGGCCCGGCCATGCCGTTCCCTGCATCCACGGCGATCGTGAGCGGCCGGGGGTTCCTGACAAATCCGGCCACCTTCCCGATGTAGGAGTCAAGCATATCCACCCGGCGAGAAGACCCCGGGGCCCGGGCGACCGGCTCCTCCCCGACCATCGCCTCGAGGCGCGGCAGCCCCCGGTCCCCGGAGAGGGGCACTGCGTCTTTTCGCGCAAGTTTGACACCGTTCATATCCCCCGGGAGATGGGAGGCCGTCACCATCGCGCCGCCGTCAAACCCCCCGGCGATGATGGCGTAGTTGAGGAGCGGCGTGCTCACCTCGCCGACGTCGGCGACATCCGCCCCGGCCTCCAGCACGCCTTTTGCGAACGCACCGGCAAGCGACTCCGCCGAGAGCCGCATATCCCGCCCGACGACGACCTGCTCCGCGGAGAGGAGACGGGCAAAAGCGTTCCCGATCCGCCGCGCCATCGCCTCATCGAGCTCGTCCGGGTAGCGCCCCCGGATATCGTAGGCCCGGAATATGCCGGGCATCACGCCTCCCCCCGAAGCGGCGATATATCCCGGAGCCGCCCGATCACCCCGGGCAGGACCGAGAGGACGTAATCGACATCCTCCTCGGTGTTCCGCGAACCGAGGGTGAGCCGGAGCGAACCGTGCGCCTCCTCGTGCGGGAGGCCGCAGGCCGTGAGGACGTGGGAGGGTTCAAGCGAGGCCGATGTGCAGGCGCTCCCGGTTGAGGCGGCAATACCGAGAGCGTCGAGCAGGAGGAGGATCGACTCCCCCTCGACGTAGCGGAACGCGACGCTGACGTTGTTTGCGAGCCGTTCGACCGGGTGGCCGTTCAGCCGGGTATCCGGGATATCATCGAGGATCCCCCGTATCAGCCGGTCCCGCATCGCGACGAGACGGCGGCTGTGCCCCTCGATATCGGCTGTCGCAACCTCGATCGCGCGCCCGAGCCCCACGATGCCGGGCACGTTCTCGGTCCCGGCCCGGCGGCCCCGTTCCTGTGCCCCGCCGTCCATGAACGTTCCAACCCGGGTCCCTCGCCGGATGTAGAGCGCCCCCGCCCCTTTCGGGCCGCCGAACTTGTGGGCGGAGAGGGCGAGGAGATCGGCTCCCATGTCGTCCACATCCACCGGATAGGCCCCGATCGCCTGGACAGCGTCGGTATGGAACGGGACGCCGTGGTCGTGCGCGATATCCGCGATGGCGCGGATCGGTTGAATCGTCCCGATCTCGTTGTTTGCGGCCATCACCGAGACGAGGATCGTCTCATCGGCGATCGCGTCCTCGGCGTCGGCGGGGTCCACCCGGCCGAACTCGTCGACGGGCAGGTAGGTGACCCGGTAACCCTGCTTCTCGAGCGCCCGGCAGGGGTGGATGACCGCGTGGTGCTCGATTGCTGAGGTGACGATGTGGTCGCCCTTCCCCCGGAGAGCCGTCCCCTTGATCGCCCAGTTGTCGGCCTCCGTCCCGCCGGCGGTGAAGAAGACCTCCCCGGGGTCTGCGCCGATCGCCGCTGCCACCCGTCCCCGCGCCTCCTCCACCGCCTCTTTCGCCTCACGGGCGAGGGCATAGAGCGAAGAAGGGTTCCCGAACCGCTCCGAGAAGTACGGGGCCATCGCCTCGAGGACCTCCGGCCGCACCGGCGTCGTTGCTGCATAGTCCATGTAGACCGATCGCCTCCGCTCCATACCGTTCACTTCGCCGCCGTCGGCTGGAACCCGCGCATCGTCTCCGCCATATCACGGAGGCGCCGGTCCACGAGGTAGTTCACCGTCCCTTCTTCATACGTCCCGTCTTCGCGGCGCGTGCCTGCCGGAACGCCCGTGAGGACCTCGATCCCCTCGTCGATCGTCCGCACCGGGTAGATCCGGAACTTCCCGGCACGCGCCGCCTCGACGATCTCCTCCTTCAACATCAGGTTCTGGACGTTGCTTGCCGGTATCAGGGCTCCCTGGGTGCCGTCGAGGCCCTTTGCCTTACAGATCTCGAAGAACCCTTCCAGTTTCTCGTTCACGCCCCCGATCGCCTGGACCTCTCCTTTCTGGTTCACCGAGCCCGTGACGGCGAGGTACTGTTTCAGGGGGAGGCCCGAGAGCGCCGAGAGAAGGGCGTAGAGCTCGGTGCTCGACGCGGAGTCGCCCTCGATCCCCTCGTAACTCTGCTCGAAGACGAGGCGGGCCGAGAGGGCGAGCGGTTTGTCGCGGGCATAGTTGTTGTTGAGGTAACCGCTGACGATAAGGACGCCTTTCGTGTGGATCGGCCCGCCGAGAGCCGCTTCCCGCTCGATATCCATGATACCCTCGCGCCCGACTCCTATGCTCGCGGTCACCTTCGACGGCCGACCAAACATAAAGTCCCCAAGCCCCATGACCGAGAGGCCGTTCACCTGGCCGACCTTCTCGCCCTCGGTATCGATGAGGAAAATTCCCCGCCGGATGAACTCCTCGATCTTCTTCTGGATCAGGTTCGAGCGGTAGATCTTCTCCTCGATCGCCTTCGTGATGTGTTCTTTCCCGATCCGGTCGGCACCGCCTCCCGCCGCGTAGAAGTTCGCCTCCCGGATGAGGTCCGCGACCGCAGCAAACTGGGTCGAGAGTTTCTGCTTATCCGCGGCAAGCCGCGAACCGTACTCGATCACCCGGGCGATCGCCTCCCGGTCCAGGTGCCGGAGGCTCTCCTCCCGGACGAGGTTGCACATGAAGTCGGCGTATTTTCCGGCGTTCTCGTCGTCCCGGTCCATGACGATGTCGAAGTCGGCCTTGACCTTGAAGAGTTCCTTGAAGTCGGGGTCCATCCGGTAGAGGATCTGGTAGATCATCGGTGTCCCTATCAGGGCCACCTTGATGTCGAGAGGGATGGGCTCGGGCTTGATCGTCTTTGCCGTGATGAATCCCATCCGCTCTCCGGGCTCCTCGATGACGGCTTTCCCGGTCTTCAAGGCGGTCTTGAGCCCGTCCCAGGATAAGGGCGCCCGCAGGAGATCTTCGACGGTGAGGACCAGGTAGCCGCCGTTGGCCGCATGCAGCGACCCCGACCGGATCATCGTGAAGTCGGTCGTGAATATGCCGAACTGGACCTCTTTTTCGATCTTGCCGAGCAGGTTCTGGAAGGTAGGGTTCTGCTCGAAGACCACCGGCGCGCCGCTGGTCCCGGTGTTGTCGACGACGACGTTCACCTCGTACTTCCGGAACGGGAGCTCCCGGATGAAGGCCTGAAACTGGGGCGGAGCGCCCGGCTGCTCGGGCATACCGAGGAAGGCCTGGAGGTTCTCGAGTATGTCGTCCTGGACGGCGTCGATGTATTCGGGGATCTCCGCGACGTCGGCGTACTTCTCTTTGAGTTCGGCGACCAGGTTTCCGATCGCGTAGAGGGCGATGTCGTGGTTCAGGCGCGTGGCCGCCTCGGCCCCCTGCCGCTCGATCTCCTGCACCTGCCGGAGCGTGCTCCGGAGTTCGGTGTTGAGGGCGTCGCGCCGCCGCTGGATATCCGTCCGCACGTCGTCGGGGAGGTTGATGAACTCCTCCTCGGGGACCGGCCTCCCGTTGATGATCGGTATGGTCAGGAGGCCGATGGGGCTCATCTGGATGACGAACCCCGCCTCCTGGGCACGCTGGTTGATCCGGGCGATGAGGTCGGCCCTGTTCCCCTGGAGCGATTGAAGGGTCTCGTCCCGGCGCTTGGCATACTCCTCGCTCTCGAACGCCCGCGGAAGCGCTCTTCTGGCATCCTCGATGAACCGTTTCATATCGTCCCGGAACTCCGGCCCCCTCCCCGCCGGGAGGGCGATGGCGTTGGGTTCATACTGGTTTGCGAAGTTGTGAACGTAGACCCAGTCGCCCGCCCGGGGTTTGGCCTTCGCGAGCTCATCGAGGAAACTCCGGACGGCGGTCATCCGCCCGGTCCCCTGGGCGCCCGCGGTGTAGACGTTGAACCCGGGCTCCCGTATCTCAAGGCCGAACGCGAGCGCCCGCAGTGCTCGCTCCTGGCCGATGATCTCTTCGAGCGGCCGCATCTCTTCGGTGCTTGCGCACTTCACCTTTCCCGGTTCGTAAGCGTTCCGGTACTCTCCTATATCCAGAGGTTGAACCATCAGTCTCACCAGGTTTCTCTCGTTGCACCGCAGGGTGTTGCCCACCTTAAAAAAGATACCCCGGATGTCATGATGGGTGGTTTTAACCCAATTCGCGCTTATGTGTAGTATGATTGTGTGCGGTTCTCCCTGCACGAGACCGCGAAAAACAGGTGTCCCTATGAGAATTGCGATTGCACAGGACGGAAACCAGGTGTCCGGACACTTCGGGCACTGCGAAGGGTATGCGATCTTTGATGTCGAGGGTTCGATCATCTACCGGAGGGACGACCTCGAGAATCCCGGCCATGAACCGGGGCGGCTCCCGGTCTTCCTCGCGGAGCACAAGATCGACCTGATCATCGCCGGCGGAATGGGACCGCGGGCAGTCGACCTCTTCCGCGCGAACGGTATCGAGGTGCTCCTCGGCATCGGCGGCAACGTTGATTATGTAGCGCAGGACTATATCGCCGGCCGCCTCTCGCCGGGCGAGAGCTCCTGCCACCACGGCGCCGGCGAGGAGTGCGGCGGGCATTGATGGGGTGCATCGACCCATAAGATTATGCCCATATGAGTAATAATTTCGGAGTGCATCATATGATAGTCTGCATCACCGCCCGCGCCGCGGGCACGGATGCCCCGGTCGAACAGCGGTTCGGCCGGGCACCCTACTTCGTCTTCGTCGATACGGAGACGGGGAAGTCCGAATCGGTTGAGAATCCCCTCGTCGACGCTGCCGGCGGGGTCGGGCCCCGGGCAGCCCAGGTCCTCTCGGAACACGGCGCAACGGTCCTCATCACCGGTCAGGTCGGTGGAAACGCCGCCCGTGCGCTTGGAACGGGCGGGATCAAGGCGTATGCCTACCGTGGGAGCGGGAGCGTTGCCGACGCCCTTGCGGCCTATACCGCCGGGAACCTGCAGCCGATCCCCCTCGCCTGAGACAGGGTTCGGCATGAAGATAGCGATTGCCAGCGGCAAAGGCGGGACCGGGAAGAGTACGGTGGCGGCGAACCTCGCCTACACCATCGCCCGCTCCCGTGACGTCGTGCTCGTCGACTGCGACGTCGAGGAACCGAACCTCCACCTCTTCTTCCCGGCCCCGGCCGTCGACGTGCCGGTGACGACCCCGGTCCCGGAGATCGACCCCGACCGCTGCACCCTCTGCGGGGAGTGCGGGAGGTTCTGCCGGTTCGGGGCGCTTGCCGTGGTGAAGGACTGCGTCCTCACCTTCCCGCACCTCTGCCACTCCTGCGGCGGATGCACCCTCGTCTGCCCGCAGGGAGCCATCCGGGAGGTCCCGCGGACCATCGGCCGGGTCGCGTGCTCGCGCCCGCTCCCGCGGCTGGTCCTGGTGAGCGGTATCTTAAACGAGGGGGAGGTGCAGGCTCCGGCGGTCATCCGGGCGGCAAAGATGTTTGCAGAAGGCCACCCGCTTATCCTCTACGATGCCTCCCCGGGTATCGCCTGCCCGGTCATCGAGACCCTCGAGGGGAGCGATTTCTGTCTCCTGGTCACGGAGTCGACGCCGTTTGGGCTGCACGACCTCCGTCTTGCCGTGGAGGTGGCCGAGACGCTCGGCATCCCCGCCGGCATCGTGATCAACCGGAGCGACGGCGAGGATGCGGCGACGGTTGCGTTTGCGCAGGAGCACAACCTCCCCATCCTCATGACGATCCCGTTCTCGCGGGAGATCGCCGCCGTCCAGAACCGGGGCGGGCTCATCGGCCGCGACCTCCCCGGGTGGGAGGAACGGTTCATGGATCTCTTTACGGGGGTGAGCCCGTGATCCGGCTCGCGGTCGTGAGCGGCAAAGGGGGCACGGGGAAGACGATGGTGGCGGCGGCGCTTGCGGATGTGAGCAACGTGCCGCAGATCCTCGCCGACTGCGACGTCGATGCCGCAAACCTCTCCCTCCTCCTTGCGCCCCGGCGTCTCACCACGGAGGAGTTCCGGGGGCTTGAGGTGGCCCGGATCGATCTCGATGTCTGCCGCGACTGCGGGATCTGTGCGGACCGCTGCCGGTTCGGGGCGATCGTGCGCCGGGACGATGCCTGGGCGGTGGACCCCCTCCACTGCGAAGGCTGCGGCGTCTGCGCCTACGTCTGCCCGATGGGGGCGATATCGATGGAACCGCGCGTCTGCGGCGAGATCTACACCTCGGCGACGGATCTCGGGCCCCTCGCCCATGCCCGGCTCTTCCCGGGCTCCGGGAACTCAGGGCTGCTCGTCACCGAGGTGAAGAAACGGGCCATGGCCCTCTCGGGGGGTGCCGACCTGCTGCTTGCCGACGGGCCGCCCGGGATAGGGTGCCCGCTGATCGCGACGGTGAGCGGTATGGATGCGGTTCTCGCCGTGACGGAGCCGGGTATCTCCGCGCTCCATGATCTGGAGCGCCTCGTGACGGTCTGCCGGCGGTTCGGTGTCCGGATATCCGTTGCCATCAACCGGTTCGACCTCGCAGAGGATATCTGCGCGAAGATAGAGGAGTACTGCGAAGCAGAGGGGATCCGCGTGGTGGGGAAGATCCCGTTCGACCCGGCGGTGGTCGAGACGGTGCGGGAGGGCCGGCCCGTGACCCGGACCGGTTCTCCGGCGGCCGCTGCCATCCGGGCGCTCCGGGATACCCTGTTTGTCGAATTCGGGCTTTCGTGAGCCCGCCTCACCCCCCTTTTTGCACCCGGTACTTCGCCGGGATTCCGGGGAAAGCCTTCGCGACAGCGCGTGAGTTAACGGGTGCGGATAGCAAGGCGACCCTACGCGCGAGCTGACGGAGTATACAGTGAAACGGCCTCACGCGAAGGGTTCACACGGGGCCTTGAAAAAAGAGTTTTTATTGTTTTAGAACCGGGGTTTTCTGTGCTTCGGGAGACAGTCCCGGCAGTAGACGGGTCTGCCTTCGGTCGGCTTGAAGGGGACTTCGCACTCCTTCCCACAGTCTGAACAAACGGTCTTCGTCATCTCACGGGGGCCGCCGAAGTTCCTCGGGCCGCCGAAATTTCTGTTGCCTCTGTTATAATCCATTGGATTGCTCATGCAGATAGGAACACTGCCTGTAGAGGTATGGGTGGATAGTATATAAGGTACGTCACCGGCCCCGGCACCCACGCGGATGATCTCCGGCAGGAGGCCGCACCCTCAGCACACTGCGGTAGAGAATGGGGCTCTTGCTGCCGCAGGATCAGACATATATCGCCTCCTCATCGACAGCGCGCATGAGCCGCGGCCGCCGGACGATCCCTCCCTTCAAGGCGAGATCCACGGGGAGACCAAGCATCCTCTCCGGTTCCTCCTTGAGATCCACGACATCCCATTCGATCGGTTCGTCGAGCTCGACCGGGATATCGGCGTTGCTCTCCGAACCCTGCTCGTTTCGGGTATAAGAGCCGAAAACCCCGATCTTGCGG
>ERZ795032.1854-NODE-1854-length-13266-cov-4.068428_pt1 | contig 13266 bp, 14 predicted proteins | sample MGYA00375124_ERZ795032 | MGnify/ENA primary metagenome ERZ795032 (study PRJEB30167, sample SAMN05720154) | activated sludge metagenome | isolation source: Anaerobic digester | place: China | collected 2015-12-16 ...
ATTTGTGCAGTGCCATGCCGTAGCGCCAGATGGGTGCCCTGCCCTCCACGATCACCAGCGAGCCGCGGGGAATATCGGGCAAAGGCGGGAGCGGCTCGGTGGGGGTGATGGGGGAGGAGACGGCGATGGAGTAGATGACAGGGGAAATCGCTTTCGTCACGTTTTTTGGGATATGCTTGAGAGCATCCTATTTTTGATCAAATTGATCAGGAGACTTCATATCATAGATTCTGGGTATCTTCCAATCAATTAGAGTTGTCCTGAACTTATCTTCGATAGGACCCGTTGTCTTCATTTTTACCTCATATTTTTTTGCCCAATACCACGCTTCATCCTCAGCGTTCTCGGCATTTGAGACCACCCAGGCTTCGACTTTGGCATCAGGATATCTATCTCGGAGAATATTGACTCTCTCAGCAATCTGGTCGACTTTTTTTGATTCAACCAAGTGACATTCAGGGTCATAATTTAGGAATAATTTGCATTCGCAAATAAGGATTTTTCCGTCTTTTTCCGCGAAAACATCGATATCACCTTTATGACCAGGCAGAATATAATGATGAGATACTCTAGTATAGCCTTCTTTTTGTCGAAGGTATTCCATTACCTTCACCTCAAACATGTAACCCAGCACATTTCCCTTACTTTTCGCTTCAATTTTCGGAATAAAGCTTGGATTTTCATCTAAGTATTGAATAATATAGTCTTGCACTTCGCCACTTAGAGTAAGACTAATTTCTCCATCTCGTCCTTTGAATTGGAGGTATGGGATAGGAACTAGGTTGCATTGTCCAGAAGGCGGTCGCATCACTTCTCGTTGCCGTCTATCGTCAATACTACTCCAGAAGTTTTCAAAAGATCCATCCTTTTCCAGGTTCTCATCTACATATAGATGATACATCCCCTGCACGCCATAACCATAAAGCTGGGCAGTTACCGCAGCCAGAGCAGCCATACTCTTTCGGCCACCAGCTACAGCAAGATAGACATTGTCGTTCTTATAATCCTCATGTAGGAGCTTCGTTATGAGCACGCGGAAATCTTTTACATCTTTTTCCCTCGCCAGATCACTTCCTTCAATGCGCAATCGGCATGTTTCATCGTATTGTATATTGTTGTCCGTATCTGAATTCCAGCGCATAAACTCACGTTCAATCTCATCCTCAACACGATCAATTCCTTGCGCATTAGTGCCCACAGTAATTACTTTATCCACTTTTATAGGCTCATCGATTCCCCATCCATGATACAGGGCATAGTATGCCCCTGTAGCCACACCAGGGGAAAGACCGAGTAGCGAAATAAGGACGTTCATTCTATTTCCTCCTGCAATGGTTGGTCGACTTGATATAAAACCAATCTCCCAATTCCTTCTATTATGAGTTGAGAAGCTTCAGACTGCAATTCTTCATCAACAGGGTATAATAGAAAATTAGACACAATACCACGTTCTTCAGATAGAATCTGCAAAAAGGACGGCTTTCCTATAAGTTGGTAAGTGTAAGTCGGAAGATATTTAGCATATACTCGAATATATTTTAGAGATGACCCCTCTTGCAAATAGTCTATTCGAACCAGATTAGCATCAACAAGAAGAAGACGTCGAATAATTACTACTTGTGGGAATATATCTTGCTGCTGAGAGATATTCCATGTATCAATAAGAGCTCTCAATATTCTAATAGCACCTTTATGGATATTTTCAATATTAGATAAATGCATGAAATCGTTTGATTCAGAACTAATTACATATAATTCACGAAAGTTATTAAGCATCCGCAGTCTTTCGATAAATGGAGATGTATCTCGCTCCGTGATAGCAACATCTTTCATTATTATTTGCATTCTATCTCTTATAGGCACATTTATAATTTCTCCAAGATTCATTTGGTCTGGAAATAACCTTTTTCGCTGGAAAGGAAGATTTATATTCAGCAATTTGCCTTGATCGTTAAATTCATCAAACCACCGATCTAGCTTGTTAAGTAGTCGAATATAATCCATAAAATCTAGATTTTTTTTGTATTTTGATATATCATCCTCATTAGATAAATTTAACTCACTAATATCTTCGAATTGGGTAATAACACTAATATAATCTTTTCCGCAAATAATACGCCCATAAAATGAGAGCATTAGTTGCAGTAAGGTCTCGCTTTGCATAAAAGCCATATTTATTTTATCTGTAATAAATTTTAAGTAGTATGGATTCTTAGAGCTTTGTTTATCTATTTCAAGACCATTCACCTCATTAAGAGATCTGCGAAGGCTTTCGATTATGGAAGACGATGTCGCATCCGGAAATCTATCTCGATTGAAATTCAGCCAACGTGCTATTTCTAGATCAATCATTTTTTTATTATAAACGCCTCTAATTTTTTTAAGATCCTCCTCTGTATTAAGGATGCATAAAAATAAAATTTTAAAATCTAAATCAAGTTTTTCAATAATATCCTCAGGAAAAGATGATCCAATCTCTAACTCTTGATATTCATGGAAAAATCTCTCATAATCTTCAAACGGGGAAGAACGATTGGGCATACCTTCGACATTATTTTCCAATAGATCCTTTCCTTTGCGCTCCATTTCTTCCTCATGTGCTATTATCAGCGATGCTAGTTTTCTAAAAGGATCTATATCTTTGGTCACCTGTAAATTAGGTATAGCCAACTCAAGGATTGCACCATCCTTAGCCCTCATATAGAGAACAGGTGTAGCAAAATCTCGCTTATTTAAACCAATTTTGATAGAAATGAAATTTCTTGCTGATTGTATCGCTTTATCAACAGGCTCTGCAAGAGCCAGACTGCGATAGAATGCATCTGCGAAAAACTTGGCTGTTCTATCCTGGATTGGATGCTGCATTGCAATAACTGCAGGTATCCCTCGTTGCACTAAGCGAGGCGCTATGCCTGCAAATATTTGATGAGATGACATTGCAGCTCCTTCACATGCGTTCAGAACCACGAGACTGGGGCTCTGTTTGCCACGAATCAGGTTTGTAAATCGTTCGTCGTCCAATAAAAGCGCATTAGCGTTTTCATCCATCAAGGCAATATAGCCTTTATTATCCCTATTATTAAAAATACCATGGCCAATGAAATGAAATACATCATAGGATTTCTCATTCAATATATTATTTATTTCTTCAATTGTTGCCTTGGTTAGTACCTTAATCTCAATCTGGTCTAATTTGGTATGCTCCTTCAGGGCCTGCTTGATAAGTTCAGATTCTCCGTCAGAGTCAAGAGTATCTAAATCATTTGGGCTGGATATCACTAAAAGCAGTTTCAACGGAAGGTTCGCAGGCTTAACACTTTTTTTTTCCTGGGGAACATCAATATATCTTGAGAGGAGGGTGCAAGGATCAGTGGCCAGGAATATATTCGTGCTTTGATCATATAGAAATTCCCAAGGAAGAGCAGCAAACTCCGGATTTTCGAAAATCAAGCGGATTCTGACACCGCACGAGTTCTGATCAGCTGAAGCTTTTGTAGCAGCAAAAAGTGCAGAAACACTCTTGTCAAGGAGTGCGTTATATAATATATTGCCCAATTTTTTTAGAAATATTTCGTTAGTGCTATCGCGATCTATAAGATGCATTGCCAGATCAATCTCATTTCGATCTAAATCCAGCTTGCCATGGCATTCCCCCCGATCAGACGACGCCAATACAGCTTCATTTGTATCGACTCTTATTGAAAAATCAGAGTATTCCATATGTATAGGCTCCACGAGGGATTTCCCTATATTCACTCATATTCGGTCAAAGAGGGTTCAGAGGTTTCTTTCATAGCTTTTCATATTTTTTTTTCTTTTATCGTCCTCGTCGAAGCTCATTTTTTAAATTGATGATCCGAGCGACTCGATTCAAGCTGATAATAACGCATCAACCGGAAAGACCATCCCAAGATAAGACCAAATGCCTCAGGTCTGACATCTCGAAGATATTGATCGAAGTAGCGACTCATCGCTTCATAGTAACCTCGCGTGCGTCCAGATCGCACTTGTCCTGATTTTGGCAGTCTCTTAACAAGGTCAAAAACTTTCTTCGTATCATTCCAGCGCCGCCAGAAGGCAAGTACCTTGCCCACCTCGTTCGCATCCACATTTGGTGCCATCGCTCGTGCCAGAGCATCCGCGATTTTCCGTTCTCGTTCTGTCATCTCCATTGCCTACCACCTCTAAAGATGACCTCAGAAGGTACATCCTCAAGCGTATCTGGGTTGAAGTGCAGCAATTTTTCTAACTCCTCAGCCTGTTTATTCAAGAAGAACTTGTTTTGTTTTGTACTTATAATAGATCGTTGGATTCGTTCGATTAAAGCAGCATTTTCATAAACCGAAATGGCTGTTTTATCGGGATCATTAAGGAAGATTTCTTTAACAGAGCTTAATATCAGTCGTTTTGGCTCAGTTTTTAATGATCCCAATCCCTTTGGCTTGCCACCACCTAATTTGAGTTGAATGTGCGTTCCACATCCCATTGAATAAAAAACTAAGCCCAACTGGCTCTCAGTCAGGTTGGTAAACTCAATTTTTCCTGCTAGTAGGCTATCAGGAAGAATTGCTTCACTTTCAACTCCCCGGCGGTCCTCGTTGGGTCGATAGTGCTTATAGAATTTGCGACCTTTGAATTTGCGAGACGTTTTCCGATAAAATGCGGATTCGGGACGTGGCCTGAAGAGAGCTGGCATCCGAAATAGCCTTGTTCTTCCCTTCTGAAGGACTGCATCATGGAAATGCACGTGTCCCGAGTATGCCTCTCTGCTCCTGCCACTCATTCCAAATAAAATGCATGCAGTGCAAGCAGCATCTGTCGTACAGTCAATATTGAAAGCATCGGGCAAATCACGACGACTGGCTCGAGTTATATTTAAACATGAAGCTGAGACTGCCTCAGCGGTGCTGCGAACCGCTCCTTTGAGAGATGATCCTGGGATAGCTATCCGATCACCAATTCGATAGTGTGCTTGAATCACGCCGCCTGGGTTCATTCCTAAGCTCTCGCTAAGCGCTGGCTGACCTGAACTCACAAACACAGGCGTTAATGTCCTCAAAACAAATTCTAGCGTCCCAGTATACAGATCATGTTTCAGTAGGCTATGACCCGGAACCTTCTGTCGGATTACACTATCAGGAAGAGATATGAAATCATATGTTTTTGGTGGCCTCTGTCCGCCGTAGCCTCCAGGAGATCGATTAAACATGAATGCCTCCTTGTGGTTCATTAATTAGCTCCAATCCAAAGAAACGGGTAAGCTTGACTATACTATTATCACTATAGTTATAGGCTTTTATTGCAGCATACTTTGATTTCCTCTTTTGCCATTCATCTTCAATTGGATAATAAATTTCATGCGGGATGCGCGTCTCTATCCAATATTTATCGGTCGTTTTGCGTTCTCCCCAGAGATAGATGAGGTATGGTATGCTAATTTCCATTATGGTTTCATGCCATATGTCTCTAGAAAGATTGATCTGAGTTTCGCTAAGAAGAAGAATATCATATATCCCATGATCTACAATCCACCAGCGGATTTCCGCACGAGAGCTAAAAGCTCTTCCTTGAGGCCAAAGGCTTATCGGAAAACCCTCTAACCACTCACTATTCACCATTTTAAATTCTATATCGTCAATCTTCTCCTGAATCCGCCAAGCTGGTGAGCCCATTTTTTTAATCAAATCAGATAATTCTTGCAGGTTTAACGGAGCGCAGGGACGATATAGATATCCACTATTCATCACGCCAATCCTCCGATGGAGACCATTCGCTTAAAGCACAATCTCTCCAATTTCCTATAGTTGAATTTAAGATCTCCTCGATGCTTGCGGTGTCTTTCCAGCCAGTCGTTATTCTGCCAAGTGTCCCATCATCAATATCATTAGCGGCTTCGCCTTTTAGCTTCAATGAATTGACCTTTCCTGCAAACAAGCCATAATCTTCTTTATCCGGAAAATCGAAGCTTTCCAGGTCGATCAGTTCTCTGCTAAAATCTCGAATACCTTCTTGCTTAGAGAATCGACCAGGATAGCTCATCTCCAGCTTTTGATAGGCTAGCGACACCCTACCAAAGCCTTTTGATTTCCCGAATCCAATAGGAACTTTGCCAGTCCCAAGTTCGCGCAATGCAACTGCCAGTAATCCAACCTGCCATAATTGAAAATTGCGGAGCATCATCTTTGCTCGGAAGGTCCCTTGAGTAACCACTTCCATATTGAAAGGCCCTGCTGCAACAGTATTAAAGATGCGATCTATGGCTACGCCATCTCGTTGTTCTAGCTTGGGTTCATCCAACGGATAGGCATCAGATAGTGATAGATGACTAGCAATTTGGGTATTTCCAAAAGTACGACAAGCCAAACAAGAACCCTTATAGAAAAGAGAAGTTGACTTCTTTCTTGCCGCTTGACTGGCATATTCTTCTTGGATAGATTCACTTTCTCTTCTCTTTTTTGCATCAGCATTTTTTTGCTCCAGCCGCTTTCCACAGAATACATTAGACGACCGAACATCTAGATCGAATGGATCACAGCACCATCTTGATCCTCCATCGGGCCTGACTGTTCGAGCAATTTTCTCGCAATAGGAGCGCAAAGTCCCTTTGAGGCTGGATCCCGGAAGGTAAATCGTCATCTTGCCGGTGAGCGGGTTAATAGTACGCACAAAGTTCATATCCAGAAGCGTTGGATCAACGCCCGATTCCCGTCCTGATTTAATGAGAAGCGGTGATTCTTTGGGCGATATATCAAATGTCAATGTTAATTCATTGAAGAGACGCTTGAACATTTTTTCCCTCCTGCTTTGCCAAAATGCTAGCAAAGATAACTGCACTTTTTAAAATATCATCTCGGCTCTTTTTGCATCCTTTACCCGTTGCAAGATATTTTATAAAATCGTCCCTGTTAGAAGCATCTATTGTCTCCGCCTCATCGTCGAAATGAAGCTTTACCCAGCCGAGACCACGAGAACGACCCCCTCCTAACTGAACTCTACCGTTAGCGAATTCATTCAATCCCCAGATAACTAAGCCATCCTCCGCTCTGCTTTGATCGGCATTCTCAATAATGATTTCCCAATTGAATAGCGTCCCTGAAGGCACGACTTCATAATCATAAAGTAGACCTTGAGACGCAGTCTCGCTATCTCGATCAATTCCTACACCATTGCGCACTTGATAACGCCTTTCCATCCAAAGATCCGGACGGGCCAATAGCAGGTCCTTAATCAATACCTTGGAGGCAAGCCAAGGGGCACCGAAGACACGACAAATCCGACAAGATCGATTGAATAATTCGATATCTAGATCAGCTGCTGGCCTATTCTTAAATTTTTTCTTCAAATCCTCAATTTGGTCTTTGCATATGCACCTCTCATCGTCACGCAATGGATTGCATGCACCGAAACCATTGCCACATTTTGGTTCTACTAGCCGAATAATCCGCTCAATTTGGGCTCTTAAGCCTCCCTTAAAAGAGGAGCCTGGAATGTATGGACGATAGAGATTATCTTTGACAACTGATATATCGGCACTGCTTAGATTATCTGTTGATCCAGAGCCAACTCTAAGAGCAGTCTCCAATTCTAGTGTTCCTGTTAGCCTTAGACGATTCTGGAAGAGATGGAAACTGCTCATGGGCGCGACTCCTTTCGTTTCGTTTTCTCTGTCTCATAATATACGAAGTTGTGATGAAGGCTTCCTATGAAATGACGCACCATTAGCATCCAAATCCGTGCTTCCTCATCATTTTTATTTTGGGGCTCTATGCCATAATCCTTGATTGCCTTTTCCATTAGACCACCGGCTCTTTGTTGAAGCCCCCCTAATTGTTCGAGCAATTTTGAGCCAAAGCTTGGCTGTCCAATGCGCCAGCTTGTATTGCGGTTATCTCGTCCGATTTGATATCTGATGTAGTCCAAAACGAGCTGTACGCTATTTGTTTCAAGTGATACAGATACCAAATTAGTAAGCTGATGACGCTCCATTTGGTGCGGATAGCGAAACAGATCTTCAATAAGTTTCTCTGCCTGAGGAATAAGTATTTCCATCGCCTTGTCTACGGCATCATCGGCTACCAAAGACCATAAGGAATGCTGAAGCGAAATCTCAGAAATTTTATTTTCATTCATATCGGATTCACCTCCAAGTGAAATGGAGAACAGATTTGCACTAGGCCAAATCCCCTTTCCTTATTCTGGCCCAATCCTTCAGTTTCAGCTGCATGCAAAATCTCTAGAGCAGATTTTACTGATTCAGGTGTAGCTGGCTCAAGACAGTAGAGAAAGACGCTACCTCGGCCAATTGCCAGTTGAGGAGAACGCATCAGCCCAGTAGCACCGGAAAACCCGCTCAATCTGGCTGGCCTGCTGAATGAACGCATACGTCTTGCACCGGCAAATATCTCAGGAAGCAAGGCAGTTTGCAGCCCGCCATTCAGCAAAATGACATCTGAGAGACAATCCACGCTGAAGAATAGGCTGGGACGACTCAGAGTTAGATCTGGATAAGCTTTGAAAGCATCGTTTAGTGCTTGGTTAAATCGAGCTAGACGATAGGTCAAGCTTCCAGATGGTGCCTTGAGGCTAAAATCCAACTTGGATGCAGCATTTGCCAATTCTTCTGCGGCGTTTTCTGGTTCATCCGGTGTCTTTCTTAGTGGTTTCTCTACTCTAACTGAAACTGAGCCCAAACCCCTAGATGTGGCTCCCCCTAAATGCGTTATCATCGGTAGAATCTTCGCTAATAGTGCAGCTTGAGCCTCATCTTTCGCCCAAATTCTCCCTCGAAATTTGGTCGGCTCAAAGCGAGCATGCCCACTGGGATCAGATATGCCACTTATCTGCTCGCTAATCAATTCCAAAGTATAAAGCAATTGATCTGCTGCTACATTGCGACGACGATTTATCGCTGTCCGTGATAGTCGCATTATACGTGGTCGTGGATGCAAATACGTAAGTCCGCTGGATTCATAAAATCCAGAAACTGGCTCCAATTTGGCTTTGCATTTTTCGTATATGTTTAGCTCACCACTTTCCTTCCTCGCTATGAATTTATCCGTTTCAATGTTATCGATTTTCAAGGTTACTTCCGAATCTTCGTTATTAAGCGTTAGTGAATGAGTTGTGTCCTCTTTAGACATACTGATGGTCTTACCATCTTCGCTTTTGGCAATTTCTGCAGTGAATATCCAATCAATATGATATCTCTTCTCTAGAAACTCTTTGAGTCTCTTATCATCGGTTCCCGGTATTTTCTTCCAGCTAAACACATACCATTTTTCGATTTCGCATTCAGGTCGGTACGCTTTTATTTTCTGGTGATTTTCACTTGACTGCGCGATTGCTTCCTCGTTTGCAAAAAGAGCGATTAGTATGTCATGGATTCCGTGATAATCATCAATCTCATCTTTATTTTTAGCTTTAAATCCGGGATAATGTTTGCATTGTCGAGCAGTGGCTGGAAATGGAGACGAAAAACTGCTCATGGATGGATAGCATGGCCCAAACCGCGGCTGGACCTTCTCACCAAAAATGGCAGCAAAATCGCAATTTGAGTGAGCATCTGGATTGTGGCCAGCAAGCATCTTTCCTGTTGCACCACGTAGAGCCGTACCTGGCAGGAAAGTCAAAGTCTCTGAGACGTTCCCTTGTTTTTGCGCTCCAAGGAAAAGAGGAGAATTCAATTGAATAGTAACTTCTAATGGCACCATTTGCCAACCTCCAGAATCAATTCATTTACAGGTATTGATTGGTCGTCTAAATTCACAGAGATCTCTAGATGCCACCAGCCTAATCCACGGCTGCGGCTGCTCCCGAGAGCAGGAACAGAGCGTAAACCGGCTAACAACAATGCAGCTTCTTTTCGTTCCTGCAATGATCCTTTAATATGTCCTTGATAAACCAAAGCCGGGTGTGGGCTAAAGGTTTCAGTAGAGTATAAGATATCATCCTCTGCAACCCCACGTTCACGGTTTATTCCAACTCCTGCACGAAGGTCAGTTGCTCGAAGGCCATGTAATTGCTTCCAATTCTGAGGAGATGCTTTTGCCATAATCTCTAGAGTCAGATTATCGAATATGATAGGTGAAGGGTGCCAGGGTGAGCCAAAGATTTGACAGATAGGACAGATATTCGATCCTTTACACATTTCTTTGGGGTCGGGCGCTTCGCATTCCCAATCCACCGGCCAGGGGTCGATAAGCGCTCTGATTATTCTCTCGCACTCATGGCGCACTTTGCCTTTGAGTGTCGATCCTGGGATCATTGGTCTTCTACTAGAATCTTTTGCCAGAGGTTTGTCAGCAATTGACTCAGCTAGCATGCCAGTTCCAATGTTGAATGGAGTATCAAATATGGCCTTTAGATCAATATCAACTTTCATATGCCGACTCGCCTCCTACGCTATGCCCCATCTGTTGCATGAATTTTTGCCAGGCTATATCATTTGATGAAGGGATTATGTCATTTAATTCTCGAATATCCTCCCATATTGTCGAATAGCGATCCTGACCGTTCTTCGGTTTTAGCTTAATCCAGGGACTATTAATCGATTCCAAACCCCATTTCCGCTCTATTTTGCTGAATAGATCCTTTCGCTGATTATCCGCACGTGCCCACTGATAGCGGTAGAACATTGTGCCAGCCAACCGCCCCTTGCGAAGAGATCTGCACAATGCTTGAAGCTGAGTTCTTGGCAAGTCCTTGTGAATCTCTTGCACAGTGCATCTCAAATCAATCATTTTGCTCCAAGTATATGGACGACCTGTGAGAATCGCTTTTTCTCCGTATGATTCAATAGTCCAGGGATAATTAGCCCTTAGATTGCTGAGATCGGTTGAAAGCGCGGTCTGTGACTTTATCATCAAAAAGTCCATCGCTCCTTCATTGCTTGCGCACTCTCTGCTCTTTTTCTTTGCATTTTTTAATAGATCTTCAGCAAGAGCAAGCAAAAAATAGACAGGATTGTTGTAATCAGCTACTGCCAATCCTAGTGATAATGTGACTTTTGGGTCCCTAAATTCCTCAAATTTTGAAAGATAAGATTCGAAATTCATCCCAACACAAATTGAGATATCAATCGCTCTATCTCCCGGGACAATTAGTATTGCGTCGTCACCACCAATTGTCACTATCTCAAAGGGATGAATCTCCTCATCTTCAACTTGCGTAACTCTAAGATGTTTTCGAAGAGCAGTAAAAACTGCATTGCGAATAGCTTCATGAAGGATCTCCGATTTCTTTCTATATTCACTGAAATTCTTCGAATTATCTAAGAATTTTCCGATGTCGTTGCCATCAGCATAGATGAATCCAATTGATTTCTTATCTTTAGATGAATAAGCAATTTTCTCAATATCGCTTGGGATATTTACTTTTTTAAGCACATATTTCTTATTATGGCCATTGAGGTATCTATCTTCATTGCTATCCGGAATTTCTTCCGCAAAGTCTCTTGCCCACTTTTTCTTTCCGCCTCGCCCTTTGCTTTGCACGGATTTCATATAACAGGTCTGACATAACCAGCGCTCGTCAGGCGAAACTTGTCCTGCAGCTGGCCGAATCTGACAGGATTCACAACGCCGTGCGTATGGAATGGCTTCAAAAAATGGCAAAGATTCTTTTTCCTCTTTTGCTCGCCGCAGCAATAGACTTTGCCGAGCCATTAACTCAGAAAATTTTATGCCTTCTCCATCACTAACAGCTATCGTCTGCCATACGCAAGAAATTGTCGCAGCACCCGTCTCTTTGGGATAGATTTTTTCAATTTCTGCTTTGAGGGCATCAGCAAGATCAATAGGCACTAATGCTAGCAGGCTACCTCCACCTGCATAGACGATGCAATCATCTTGCCTGTCATCTTTATTTCGACGAGTAGGCAGTCCATGATGAAGAAATATTTCGCGCAAGTTTGATGGTGGTCGAGAATCTTTGAGATGATAGCCATCCGATGGCCAGCTTTGGTTTAAATCATCTAGAATCATGCTAGCTCCACGAATCTCAGGAAGCTTGGCTGATTCGAAAACATATTCTTTGATCTTGTCAGTGTCAGCACTAAGAAGAGCAGTACCTCTTAACTGGTCAATTTTTTCTGCGCTTGGCACAAAGCATCGCCCTCGCAGAATTGGATTTAACTCTTGCCTAATCCATTCCTTATTTTGTTCATCATGGACCTCTTGCTCCATCATCTGCCTCCATTTGCCTCAAACATCAAAATGTCCCTCTGCATAGCCCCCGCCTCCCTCGCTTTGGTCTTCCCTCGCACAATCTCCCCTAGCTTACCTGTCGCCCTCTCCTCTGCAAGGCTTTGCGCCCGATGCATTATCCATCTTTCCTCAAAAGCTCTTTAACTATATCTCGATAGGACCTCAATATCTTGAGATCGTTTTGCAGTATGCTGTAGATCTCATGCATGTCGAGATCCCAATAAATATGAACAAGGACATTTCGAAATCCTGCAAGGTCAGAGAGCTCGTCAGCTAGCTCTCTTGGAATAATGCCTGCTTGATCCAGAAGCTCGAAGGTCTCTCGATATGAAGCTGGTCTTTTCAATCCGCTTTCTGCTATTAAATGGGATGAGATGTCTATCGCTGATTGGATGCTGACAAGCATGGCATGAAGAACCATATTCTTCTTGTCTCTATCCCTCAATAGTTCGTCGAGGGTGTATTTCTGATACCTTTCCCAATCCCTTAGCGACTCGTCCAGCTCTCTTAGATGGTATAGATCTCGCATTTTCACGCTCTCGCCAGGAAGGCTTTGTCCAGATAGTCGTACATGTACTTCAAATCCAGGTACTCGGTTATTTGATGGGCTTCATAGTCCACCCTCTTTCCCCGGTCTCTCTCCAACATAATCAGGCCTTTGCTGACCACCTCATATTGAAAATAAGCAGGAGCGTGATTAAGAATCCGAACATCAAAATCGATCCTCGGCTCAATCCCTCTTTCAAGAGTCCTGGCTATTTTTTGCGAGAGCTTGAACCGCTGATAGGGCAATAGATCCCTGCAAAGGTGGACTGCCACATCGATATCATGAAAGTCGTCTCGCTCCAGAAAAGATCCAAAGACGTATGCCAGGTTAATCTCATCGAATCCGGCTAAAATAGTACGAATGCATTCCAGGATTCTACTCTTGTCCATCATATAGCCTCGCTAGCCTATGCAACTTTCCTGATGATAAGATTTTCTTATAGATCAATGAATTCGAGTCCATCAAATCCCCCCATCCCAAAATGCCCCCCGTACCCCACCGCCACCGGCCCCTGCA
>ERZ795032.1858-NODE-1858-length-13222-cov-4.483633_pt1 | contig 13222 bp, 12 predicted proteins | sample MGYA00375124_ERZ795032 | MGnify/ENA primary metagenome ERZ795032 (study PRJEB30167, sample SAMN05720154) | activated sludge metagenome | isolation source: Anaerobic digester | place: China | collected 2015-12-16 ...
CCACGGAGGACTTGACAAACCTGAGTGTCAGTTGCAGCGATGACAAGGACGTAACCTATCAGGAACTCTGGGACGTCCTTCCTCAGCAGCATGCATGCGGCACAACGCTCGCCGATCTCAGGAAGCAAAGGCCCGAGGTAACGATTGTTTCGGATCCGACCGGCGCCAATCCGTATCACTGCATACTTGACAACATCACGCCGAGGGAATTTATCAGGGCCATACAATGGCAGCGGTAATCCGGGAAACAATGACCGTGACGCCGGTATTCTCCGGCGTCACGGTTGATGAAGGCGGGTTTGGGCAAACAGTCGGTACGGGCTCTGCCGGGAAACCCTAGATTCCGAGAAGTGTCCCGGCATCACCCAGCATCTCTTCCCCCAGACCGAGCATCTCCTTGAGCGCCACGTCCCTGTCCCAGGGATTGGCGATGCGGGAGACGGCAAACATGCGCCAGAGAGAAAGCCGCAGGGGAAAGGCGAAGGGGGTGGTGATGCACATGTTTATCAGGGGCATGTCCGTTCCGTACAGCAGCCGGCCGTGCAGTTCCCGTCGACGCACCACCCGCGCCAGGTGCCCCGGCCGGTTGATCTGGGTCAGGGCCGAAATATCGGCATACAGATTGGGATAGTCATTGAGCAGGCGCAGAAACCGCTCGTGGTTGGCCTTCCCCATGCTGCGGCCGCCGCCTCCCGCATGGGCCGCAATGACCGTCAGCCCCAGGGAGAGGGGGAGCCGAAGCCGCTCCGGGTCGGAAAGTTCATCCCGCGCCCGGGTAAAAGAGCGCTCGCTTCCCGTATGGCTCAGCAAGGGAAGGCCCAGCTCTTTCATGCGCAGATAAAACGGAACCAGGCGGGGGTCGGCGGGATCGATATGCTGGATGGAAGGAAGCCATTTGAGCAGGACGGCGCCGTTTTCGACTGCACTGTCGAGGCGACGCATGGCGTCCCGGCGACAGGGATTGACGCTGGCGCCGAACAGGAGGTTCGGGTAGCGGCGAGTCTCCCGGGCGATGAACTCATCAGGGATATAGATTTCCGTTGCCGTTTCGTCCGGTTCGCCGTTGTCGCCGACAACGGCGTCCATGGCCACGACCACGGCCGCGGACACGCGGCGGGATTGCTCCAGGGTCTCGGAGAGGCGTCGCAGGATCAGGGTGTCCCCCTCTTCCCGCAATCCCTGTTCCGTTACGCCGAAGGCATTGAGGTAAAAGCGGTACCGAAAGCTTTTGCGCAAGGCGGGCGAGACGAAGCAGCCGCTTCCGCCCTCTCCGAGTCCGGCAGTATGGCAGTGTATGTCGATTAGTGGCTTGTCCCGGTCCATGGGCGAACAGTCCTTCAACCGATTCGAAGAGGTTTTGTTAACCGAGGCTTCCGTGCCTGGCATTGCATCTGCTTACCTGTTCCGTTTCGAATGACGGACCAGGGCCGACCCTCTGCCGACCGGAATCTCCAGTGCTCTGCGCATGCCGTGTGCCCAACAAGAAAAGGCTTCCCTTTGGAAGCCTTTTCTTGTTGGTGAGACGAAGACACGTGGATTGAGAGCGTAACGACTGATTACGCGTCAGTGTGATTTCGGGTTCCAGAACGCCACGCCGGCGGGAAGGGTGTCCTGTTCTTTGTCATAGCTGTCGTAGTATGTTCCGAAGCCAATCGTCTTGATCACGCTCCTGCTGTTCACGTCCACCACCTGCACGTAATTCTTGCCGTCGGACAAGACGGGATTTGAGACATAGAGGTAGCCGGTCTGGTAGTCCATGGCCAGCGTATCAACGCCGAACAGCTGGTATCTGCCGGTAAAATTTACCTCGAAGGGCGTGCCGTCCTCGGTAGCAAGGCCCGGCGCCACATTCATCACCATGATCACGTTATTCGGTTCGACTGGTATGGGCTTTACCACGGACGCGGTGGCGTCGACCACATCAGGCATGGCCTGGACGCAGTGCATGTAGGCCTTGGTGCCCGCGCGGTTGAAGACGACCGATTGGGCGCCGACTATGTGCGTGCCGGGACTCAGATACCGGGAAATCTTTACCTGACCGGGCGACGGGATGAACAGCACCGGCACGGCCATATAATCGCTATCACCTACGCACACAACAATCGCGGTATGTCCGTCTGGCGAGATGGCCACGTTGACGGGACGGAGCTTCCCATCTTTCGAGATGTCCATGGAAGACACATATTCCAACTTTCCGTCTTGGTCGAGCAGTAAAGCATGCACCTGGCCGTTCCAATAATCCGCCGCGAGGACGGTGGCGCCGTCGCTGGATATGGAAACGGACTGGAACTGGCGTAGCCAGGAGAACTCGGCGACCCTGGCCAGAGAGCGGTTCCGCACATCGATGACGGCAATCTTGGTGGAGAAACCGCCGTCGGTCACCAGGGCATAGCGCCCGTCGGGCGTTATGTCCATGTCTTCGGCGAAGAAGCCGACGTCAATACTTCCGACCACGGAGGGCATGGCGGGATAGGTGGTGTCGATGAGGAACACCGTGCTGTCGCCGAAGTTGGAAACCAGCGTGGTTTTGCCGTCGGGCGAGATGACGACGTCGAACAGCCCTCCGCCCACGCTCCCCAGTTCACCGACGAGGAGGGGCGATACGGCGCCCAGGGTGGTTCCGTTCAGGATGCCGATGCCGCCGCTGCTCAAGGCCACTACCCCGAAGTTGCGTCCGAGGAAGAGGGCGTCCAGGGGATTGGCCGTGGTGGTTGTGGTGCTCGCGGTGGCGCCGGAAGTGCCGCCTGTGGCGCCTCCAAGGCTGGCGCTGGAGGATGAGTTGGATCCGGACGTGAGGGAGGAGGAAGAAGTGTCGCCTCCGCATCCGGAGAAGAATACAACCGATGAAAGCAACAAGCATGACATGACAAGCGCAAGCAACCTACCACCTTTCATTTTGTCCTCCATTCATGACGTAATTATCAGGCCAACTTTTCATTAATTTTGAATCTATATAGAAACCCCAGTTCACTGTCAATAGAAAATTATAATAAAATGCCCGGAGCTTCACTACCGGCTGCCGCGGCATGTCGCCTGCCTGTCCATTTCAACCTTCTTCGGTCAATGCTTCACATGGAGTATCCACATCCCCTTTTGGGTCCTTGTACCCGTTTTCATAGGCGGCGCCTCGTACCTTCTCCCGGCAGGAAGCCTTTCGCGGGTATCCGGCTCTCATGGGAACATCACCCGGTTTCCGCGACGGCAATGACACTCACCGTCGGTTTTCCTCCGTCCAGCGTGATGCGGTATAACGCCTGTTCGGGCACGGAGCCGTCCGCGTCGAGCACCAACGCACGTTTACCGTCTCGAGCGCCGCCACGCTTGACTGCGGGGGCAAGGCTTCGCGCGCGCATTGGACGTGTCTGCACCGGCACGGCGCCGGCTTTTCCCCTGCGACCGACCTCCATGAGAGTGCCCTGGTGGCCGAAGGCGAGCACATCGACCCTGCCGCTCACCACGGTCACAAGCTCTTTCCAGTCCCGCAGCGTCATGACGAAATCCCACTCGGCCTCTTTGTCGGGAATGTGATGGAGAAAGACCAGCGTGGGCGTCTTCGGGTCGGCCCCTGCAATGATGCTGTCCAGTTCGGCCAGCTGGGCGGCTCCGACCTCACCCTGGGCAAAATCGAAGATACCCTCCCGTGCACACGAGTTGAGGCCGATTACCAGCAAGGCGCTGTGGTCCGACGGGTCGAGCAATTGACGCGTGAATACCTTCTTGTTGAAGAATGGATGGGTGAATCCGAGTGTCTCGGCAAACGGACTGTCGAAGTAGCGTGCCTTGCGCACGGAGTAGTCCGTCCCCAACAGGGATCCGTAATCATGATTGCCCGGCGTGAGGAAAACCCGGCCCGCGAACGGCGCCAGGGCCTGCAAAGCCAGTTCATACTCGCTTTTCCTGCCGTTCTGCGTTATGTCTCCCGTCACGAGGAGGAAGCGGTTGTCGCGCCCTTCGAACGGAAACTGCCGGCTGATTGCGTCGAGAAGATGTCCGGCCCGTCGATTCCGGGAAACGCTTTGTCCAAAATGAAGGTCGCTGACATGGAATACCTCGATCATACCATCTCCTTTCCTGTGTCACGTGATTAGTTGTTTGCTTTCTTCATCTCGGAAAACAAAGGCCGCTCCCTCAGCATCATGCTGTCGAAAGCGGCCTTTTCCGAATCTCCATGACTCCAGTGGCACACGACATCTCCCCCCGGAACGCCTCATGGCAACCACCATGAGTCTGGTTTTAGTACCGCGCATTCGAGAGGTATGTCAATATTTCTAATGTTGCTCCTTTCTCCGTGGCCGGTGAAACGTTTTCTCCACGGTGTTCCATACCGACGGCGCGAAATGAACGCACATCATCCTTTTCCGCCCTACCGCAGATACAGCGGCATCAGCGTAAAACTGCCGTCAATCCTGTCAGGCACGTCACGCAACGTCTGCCACTTCCATGACGACTGACTCCAGACGAACGGCGCGCCATTGATAGCGGGAGTTCCATACAGCATCCAGAATCCCTTGTTTGAGGAAGAGGTGTCCAGGATGCCGGACAGCCCCATGAAAGAGCGGACCATGCTCGTGGCGCCTACCTTGGAATCGATGGAACCATCCGGTATCTGCTTGGGATAGGAGGTCTCGCCATATCCCAGGTCCCACCGACCGAATATGGAGAGAGGGTTGGCCGGATCGGTATAGGTGATGACCTCTTTGGCGTCTTCCACGTCGTTCACGCCGGGCAGCAGTTGCTTGAACTGGCGCCTCCGGGCCGGGCGGTTGTCCGTGGACTGGAGGTCGCTGCGCACCTGCAGCGATGCCGGATAGTTGATTCCCATCAGGTAGTCGGAGGTAACCATTTCGCCGTCATAGTCGGTCGAACAGGCATTGCCGTCCAGCGACTTGCTGCTGACCGTATACGGGCCGCCCGTCGAACGGTAGTAGACGAAGCAACGGTACGACATCTCCACCAGGCCGGTTTCATTGGTTTTGGCATCCACCAGCATGTACCCGTTCAGATAGGTGCCGGTATTATCCAGGGAAATGGCATCGAAGAAATCGGTGACGGAAGCCGAAAACTGTTCCGCCAGGGCTGCCCGCCAGAAGATCCAGATCCCCGTGGGATTGACCTGGCCCTTCGACATGCGGTGCGTGGTCTCGTTGAACATCATCCCCTTGTTGTTGAAACCGAAGTCGGTGGCCGAGCCGATGAGGCCGGGATTCGAGGCATTGACGGTCAACAGGTCGCTGTTCACGGCAATCGTCTGCGTCATGGACTGGGAAAGGAATCCCTGCCAGGTGTTGTGCGTCAGGATGACCTCGCTTCCGCTGCGCTTCAGAAAGGCGGAGCATTTGTCCGGATGGTCGCCGGGCCGTATCCCCCCCTCGGCCAGCTCCGGCGAGAAGGAAATGGTATCCATCAGGTCGTTGTAGGCGTTCAGAAAATAGACATCCATGAAGGTGAGTCCGGCGGTCTCATACCCCAGGACCAGCTCCGAGGCCTTCAGGTAATCGGCGTCGGGCAGCCAGTCGCCGGAAAAGTCGAGGTCCGCGGGTTGATCGAGGGTGGCGCCGTGATAGATGCCCAGCATCCGGAACAGCAGCCTTTTCAGGCGGACCGCCGTGACCGGGTCGGTGCCCGGATTCTTGAGGTACTGCAGAAAAGCGGAATAGTTGGCATTCAGCAGGTCTGCCGCCTCATTCAGTTCCGCCCGGGTGGGGCCGTGCTGCTTGGGAAAGGTATGGGAAGGGTCGAGCAGGTAGGCGTTGTCCCAGGAATTATCCCGGGCCGAAATGATGGTTTTCCCCTGCAGCTTCCCCTGGATGAACCCCGCCCGGTACTCGGCCCTCAGAGTATTGGCGTCCCTGGACATGACGGTCATGGTGGCGATGTTGTTGATTGTCTCAATCACCCCGCAGGCGTTGGCGTCCAGCTTGTAGGTTTTCCGATCGGACGAACCACCGTCACCGGAGCCGGAACATGCCGCGAGCAGCAGAAACGGCAGCAGAGCGACGAGACCTTTGACCATACTGTTCATAGCACTCCCCCTTGCGTTGATGTTTACGTTGCGCACGGCGTATCGAAAAACTCGGCCTCCAGTTCGCACTGCGGCATGATGATTCCGGTTTTGGTGGTCATGTTTCCTCCCTGCCGGATTGCTGCCAAAAAAACGCGGGAAAGGGAACGGCGCGCGCCGTCTCTCTCCCGCGTTTCAGATGGCTGTATCAGAGCCCTTGCCCGGCGCCGGTTCCGCCGGGATCAGCTCCTCCCCCGGTTTCAGAAGGTTGATCCTCTCGCTGGTGGCATTCACCTCGACGAGCAGCGTGGAATAACTCCAGCGGCCTGCTGATTTGCGCGCCTCCAGATAGATCGTCCCCTTTCCTCGTGGACCGGAGATGGGAATCGCCAGTTCGGCATTCCCGGAAGGACCGGTCACCTGGATGGAACCGGAGACGAACAGGCCTTCCCGTAGAGGTTCGCCGAGCGCCCGTACCACCGCCGGGCTCGCCTTTGCCCTCGACAGCGCCTCCCTGTAGGCATCGCTCGTTTTCATGAGCCCGAACGCGAAAGAGACGATCAGGGCGCAGAATCCGCCGATAACGGCAAGCCCCCACAGGCAGGCAAGGGGAACGAACCACTTCCAGTTCCGGTCAAACCAGTTCTTTTTCGAAGCAGGCTCCATGGGCGTCACCCGGCATGAAGGATTCAGGTAAGAGTCCGGAAAGTATATCACCCTGTCCGGAAGGTGACAACGAGGCCCTACCCGTGTCGGGAGCCGGACAAAAAGCTATCCCGCGCCTCGGCGCGCTTTCCGTTCCCGGATGACTCCCCGTGCCGACTCCAGAAGTTCGCAGAAATGAACCGGCTTGGCGAATATCTTGAGGACTCCCGCGCCCAGTGCGAGGACATGGATCTCGTTGGTGGCATCCCCGGTAATCATGAAAACCGGAAGTTCCGGGTCCATCTCCCGGATCCTGCCGGCCAGCTCGATACCCTGCATCCCGGGCATGTGGAGATCCGTTATCATCAACGCGACATTCTTCTCCCCGGCAAGCCGTAGTGCCTCGTCCCCGTTCGAAGCGCAATGGACTTCCATGCCCTCCCTCTCCAGGAATGACTTCGCAAGCTTCAGTATCTGCGGATCATCGTCAACCACAAGCACGCCCAAGCCTTCCATCGCCGCCTCCTCAATCGCCCTCGCCCTGCTCCATGGGAGGGATGCCGTAGATAATGGCCGAATCCCCTTGTGCCGTCCCGATCCTCTGGGGGGAAACTATCGTCAACAGTCCCAGGCCGGAGAGTCTGAGACATGCCCGGTTGAACGCGGTGAAGATAAATTCCTCCCCCAACGCCGCCGCTATCGTATCCCGGCGGATAACACCGCTCCGCTTTCGACAGTCGTAGTTAGCGAGCAGGAGGAGGAATAGCCTGAACGAATCGGTATCCAGCCCTTCCCGATCGGCACGTTTTTCAAAATCCGCCATCACGCTGAGTATGTCCATGGCATCCGTATCCCCGCGACCTCCAGAAAATAAGATACATATTCTTCATTGTCAAGCATTAATGGAATATATATCCTACTGCAATGCGTTTGACATCACTTTGAAATAGGTTTATACATGGGCCTGATTTTCGGGAGGTTCCGCGGAGAACAGCTGAAGGGATTCATACCGAGTTGCAGTCAAAATGAGAACTAGGCGGCGAGAAGTGGGACGACGCAGGCGTACTACACGTACGTCGAGGAGCCCCCGACGATGCCGACAACGTAATCGTTTGATTGCGGCTCGGTATCAGGGGTGCTTCAAGTGAAACTCAGAATCGGCAGGCAACTGAAAAGATTGAGGACCGACAGGGGGTTGACCCAGAAAGGGCTTGCGGCCGCCGTACGCGGGGGTCTCGATTATACGTACATCGGCAAGATAGAACGGGGAGAGCAGCTGCCCTCTCTCAAGATCCTGATCAAGATAAGCGAAGCGCTTTCCGTGCCCCTCCGCGGTTTCTTCCCGGACGACCCCATCGCCACGGTACGCGACGCATCATCACCCGAGCGGGACTACCGCGCCCCGGACGAAAGGCGGAGCGGTCTCTACGAAGCGCTGGACCAACTGCACGACGACGACATTCCCCTTCTCACCGAGATTATCAAGGCCTTGGCCGGACACAGGAAGGCCCTGGCCGCAAAGCGTTCCGGAAAGAACGAAGACCTCCCTGCCGCATACTCCACGGAAGAGATCCTCTGATGAAACCCTGAAACAGTGACGCCTTCACGCCTTCGCGGAACGCCTCGGCATTCAGACATCACTGATTCAGGGTAATGAAAAACGGCAGTTGGAGGCGTCCGTTCTTCCGGCGCATCCTTTTCCTTCTCACCCTCTGTGATAATAGCGGATTAACTCTTCCGTCAGCGCCTCGATGGTAGACCGGGCGGGCTCAATCTCCACCCGAAGCCCCAATTCGCGACAGGCGGAGGAGGTAACGGGCCCGATGGAGGCAACCGCAACCCCCTCCAGGAGATGGAGCAGCCGGTTTTCCCCAACCAGGGCTGCCAGGTTGCCGACGGCCGAGGAAGAGGTAAAGGAAACGCAGTGGATGCGCCGCTCTTCAAGCGCCTCGACAGCATCCGGAGGGAGAGAGTCCGGCGCTACGGTGCGGTAGGCGACCGGCGCAACCACCGTCATCCCCAGCTTTTCCAGACCCGGCCCGATCACGTCCCGGGCACGGTCGCCCCTGGGATACAGCGCCCGTTTTCCCGCCACGTCCAGCCTTCCGAACGCCTCGACGATCCCTTCCGCGTGGTAGCCCGACGGGACCAGGTCCGGCCTGATGCCGTGCGGCGCCAGGGACTCGCCGGTCTTGGGGCCGACCACCGCCACCCGGCACCGCCCGAGGGCCCTGCTGTCGAGCCCCAGGCGCTCAAGGCGGTCGAAAAAGGCGTTTACGCCGTTTGCGGAGGTGAAGAGTATCCAGTCGAAACCGGCAACGGTACGGATCGCCTCGTCCAGTTCCGTAAAATCTTCCGGCTGCTTCACGGCAATGGTGGGGCATTCGAAAACACGGGCGCCATACCCCTGGAGGAGACGGGAAAAGACGCCGGCCTGATCCGTTGCGCGGGTGACCAGGATTCCCGTGCCGAACAGGGGTCGGATGTCAAACCAGCGGAGCTTGTCCCGCAACCGCACCACCTCACCCACCACGGTAATGGCCGGCGCCTTGAAGGCGGCCTTCCGCGCCCGCTCCCCGATGTCGGCCAGGGTACCCACCAGCACCTCCTGCTCCGGCCGGGTCCCCCATCGGACAAGGGCGACGGGCGTCTCCGACGGCCTGCCGTTGGAGACGAGATCCTCCGCGATCTGGGGAAGGTTCTTCACGCCCATGTAGAAAACGAGGGTACCGTTTCCCCGTGCAAGACTCTGCCAGTCGATGCCGGAGACCTCCTTGCCGGGGCTTTCGTGGCCGGTGACAAAGGTGACCGACGTGGTGAAGTCACGGTGGGTGAGGGGAATCCCCGCATAGGCCGTGGCCCCGGTGCCGGCGGTCACCCCCGGCACGACCTCGAAGGGGATGCCCGCGGCCGCCAGGACTTCGCACTCCTCGCCTCCCCTGCCGAAGATGAACGGGTCGCCACCCTTGAGGCGCGCCACCACCTTGCCGGCCAGGGCCTTTTCCACCAGCATGTCGTTGATCTGCCCCTGCTCCCGGTTATGCGCCCCGCCGATCTTTCCGGCATAGATCAGCTCAGCTCCCGGCCGGGCGAATTCCAGCAGTCCCGGATGGGCCAGGTAGTCGTAGAGAATCACATCGGCCCGGCCGATGCACTCCTTCCCCTTGATCGTTATCAGGCCGGGATCGCCGGGACCTGCGCCTATCAGGTAGACATATCCTTTAGTTTCTATTTTCGTATTCATTCCATCCGCTCCAGCAACCGTCCAACTTTTGCCGTTATCTTTTACTTTTTACTTTTCACTTTTCACTTTTTACTTTTCACCATACACCTCGTCCAGTATCTCCCGCCCCCCGTCATCGAGGAGGATATCGGCAAGTTCCACTCCCAGCTTTTCATAGAGCTCCGCAGGACCGGCCAGTGCCCCCTTTACCGATTTTCCGCCGTCCACGGAACCGATAAAGGCAGAGAGCCGCAGTTCGTCACCGATTATTTCACCGTGGGCCGCGATGGGGACCTGGCACCCTCCCCGGCAGCGCCGGAGGAATGCCCGTTCCGCACCCACGCAGTGCGCCGTTGTCGGATCGTTGAGAAAGGAGACAGTCTCCAGCACCGCCATGTCCTCCAGGCGGCACTCGATCCCCAGCGCCCCCTGGCCGATGGCGGGGAGCGACAGCCCGACGGGAAGAAATTCCGTTATCCTATCGTCGAAGCCGAGACGCTTCAATCCCGCGGCGGCCAGGACCACCGCGTCCAGATTCTCCGTCTCCATCTTCCCGAGGCGGGTTTGCACGTTGCCGCGAATTACCACCATCTCCAGATCGGGACGGATTGCCAGCAACTGTGCCTGGCGACGAAGGGCGCTGGTGCCGACCCGCGCGCCGCGGGGCAGGTCATCGAAGGAGGCGCCGCGGGAGACAAGCGCATCCCTGGGGTCCTCCCGATCGGTGATGCAGGCAAGTCCCAGACCCGGCGGAAACTCGGTCGGCACATCCTTCATGCTGTGCACGGCCAGATCGATGTCCCCCCTCAGCATCGCATCCTCGATCTCCTTGACGAACAGACCTTTCCCGCCCACCTGGGCAAGGGGAACGTCGAGGATGCGATCGCCCGCGGTCTTTATCTTCACCAGGGAGATCTCATGATCCGGGTACCGCTCCAGGAGCCGGGCGCGCACCCACTCGGCCTGCCACAGGGCCAGAGGGCTCCCCCGGGTGCCTATTTTCAAGGATTTCTGCGTCATCGTCGGACTCTCCACGGGAAAAACTTCCAGAAATTCAATCGGCACAGGGCACGAGGCAGCTCAGCCAGCGCTCGACAACTCTTTTCTCTTCGCCTTTCACCCATCACTCATCACTTTTCACTTTTTACTTTTTACTTTTCACTTTTCACTTTTCACTCATCACCATCCCCGCCGTTATCCTTATCCACTTCCTGCATTTCGGGGGAGAGGTCGAACAGGCTCCGCAGGGCGTCCAGGTAGAGGTCGATGCGCCCCCCCTGGCCGGTATGCTTCAGGACGCTGATGGGGGTATGGAGCAGCTTGGAAATCATGGCCGAGGTCATGGCGTCAATGCGCCTCTCATGCTCCGGAGAAATGCCTTTCCAGGCCGAAAGCGTCCGCTCCACCTCCGACCGCACGATCTCTTCAAACCGGGAACGGAGCGCCACGATAGTCGGGACCACCTCTAGGGAGGAAAGCCAGGAGAGGAAGCGACCCGCTTCATCCGCCACAATTTCCTCCGCTTTTTCCGCCTCCATCCTGCGCTGTTCCAGATTGGACTCCACCACGCCCTGGAGGTCGTCGGTGTTGTACAGGTAGACATTCTCCAGTTCGTTCACCGCCGGATCGACGTCCCGTGGAACGGCGATGTCGATAAAAAACATGGGACGCTGTTTCCGGCGGCGAAGCACCTCCGCCACATCCTTCGTCCCGATGATGAAATGGGGGGCGCCGGTGGTGGACAGGACAATGTCGGCCTTGTGCAGGTGGTCAAGGAGGTCCTCGAAACGGACGGGCCGTCCATCGAGTTCCGCTGCAAGGCGCTCCGCACGCTCGAAGGTCCGGTTGGCCACCATCACCCCGCGTACTCCGGCGGTGATGAAATGCCGCGCCGCCAGTTCGCCCATCTCCCCTGCCCCCACCAGAAGAACAGTCTTGTCGGAGAGGTCGTCGAAGATCTTCTTTGCCAGTTCCACGGCGGCAAAGGCGATGGAAACAGCCGAGGATGCGATGCGGGTCTCGGTGCGGATGCGTTTGGCAACGAAAAAGGCCTTATGGAGGAGGCGGTTCAGGACGAGACCCGAGGCGCCGTATTCCGCGGCATAACCGTAGGCCGATTTTATCTGTCCCAGGATCTGCGGCTCCCCCACGACCAGGGAATCAAGGCTCGCCGCCACCCGGAACACGTGACGGACGGCATTCTCCCCATGGTACCCGTAGAGATACGGCTCCAGACTTGAGAAGGGGATACGGCGCCTCTCAGCGAGAAACCGCCTGATGCGGGCCATCCCGGCGGCGATATCACGGGTGACGGCATACACCTCTACTCGGTTGCAGGTTGAAACGATAATTCCTTCCGAAATATCCGGCAGGGACGTCAGTTCGCGGAGAGGGGCTTCAATCCCGTTCGACTCGAAGGCCAGCTTCTCCCGGATTTCCAGGGGGGCCGTATGATGGGAAAGTCCCACGACGATGATATTCATGAACCCCGACTACCTGTTGCTGTGGTGTCCCGGCAGCAGGAGGTTGACGCCGAGAAAAGTGAAGAGTATCACGCAGAAACCGACGATGGCCAGGATGGCGGCTCTCCTGCCTCTCCATCCGGTGGTCAGCCTTCCGTGAAGGAGGGCCGCATAGACGAACCAGGTAACGAGCGACCAGGTTTCCTTCGGGTCCCAGCTCCAGTAGGCTCCCCAGGCGGATTTCGCCCACAGGGATCCGGAGGTGATGGCAATCGTCAACAGGGGAAGGCCGAAGGCCAGACAGCGGTAGTTTATGTCATCCAGGATGTCCAGGGAGGGAAGGCGGCGGAACAGGACGCCCAGCAGCTTCTTTTTCAGGTAACGTTCCTGGAGCAGGTACATGACGCCCGCACAAAAGGCAACGGTAAAGGTGGCGTACGCCGCGAACGCCCCAACGGCATGGATCGCCAGCCAGCCGCTTTTCAGTGTCGGACTGAGAGGGGTAACCGCCGACGGAAACGATGCGGACGCCAGGAGTATGAGAAAGGCCACCGGCATGACGAAGGATCCGAGTATCACGGCGTGGTATTTCCACTGGAATGCGAGAAAGACGCCGACCACGGCCAGACTGAAAAAGGAGAGTGATTCGTGGGGGTTCGTTATCGGAGTATACCCGGACTCAAGGTAACGGTTAACAGTGAAAAGACAATGGAACGCAAATCCCGACGCAAGAATCCGGCCGGCGGCCTTGCAGAGCGCTTCCGCGGGACGGACGAAGTAAACGACATAGAGGAGGGTCGCCGCTCCGTAGATACCGATGACCACCGAAAAAACGACGGTGTTCATGGTATGTCCCTTTTCTCCACACCCAGCTCACCGAGGCTGAAACCG
>ERZ795032.1865-NODE-1865-length-13185-cov-4.162376_pt1 | contig 13185 bp, 11 predicted proteins | sample MGYA00375124_ERZ795032 | MGnify/ENA primary metagenome ERZ795032 (study PRJEB30167, sample SAMN05720154) | activated sludge metagenome | isolation source: Anaerobic digester | place: China | collected 2015-12-16 ...
CGACCACCGATGACACCGATTCCACCGCCGGATCTTTGAGCAGCGCATCGACCAGCGCCTGCTGGCGCGCGTTCATCGACTGGAACGACACGTCCTGTGGCGCCACGGTGGTGGCCTGGATCATGCCGGTGTCCTGCACCGGGAAGAAGCCTTTGGGAATGAGCACGTACAGCACCACCGTGAGCACCAGCGTGCCCGCCGCGAACAGCAGCACCAGCGGCTGATGCCGCAGCACCCAGCGCAGCGCGCGGGTGTAGCGGGCCGAAAGCCGGTCGAAAAACGCGCCTGTGGAACGGAACAAATGACTTTGTTTTTGTTCCGGCGTATGCCGCAGCAGGCGGGCCGAGAGCATGGGCGTGAAGGTCAGCGACACGATGGCCGAAATGACAATGGCCACCGCCAGGGTGATGGCGAATTCGCGGAACAGTCGCCCCACCACATCGCCCATGAACAGCAGCGGAATGAGCACCGCGATGAGCGAGAAGGTGAGGGTGATGATGGTGAAGCCGATCTGCCCCGCGCCCTTGAGCGCGGCGGTCAGCGGCCGCTCGCCGGCTTCGATGTAGCGCGAGATGTTTTCGATCATCACAATGGCGTCGTCCACCACGAAGCCGGTGGCGATGGTCAGCGCCATGAGGGTGAGGGTGTTGATCGAAAAGCCGAACAAATACATCGCGCCGAAAGTGCCCACCAGCGCCAGCGGCACTGCGGTGGCGGGAATGAAAGTGGCGCGCACGCTGCGCAGGAACACGAAGATCACCAGCACCACCAGCAGCACGGCCAGCAGCAGCTCGAACTGCACGTCGGCAATGGCCGCGCGGATGGTCACGGTGCGGTCGGACAGCACCGTGAGCTGCGCGGCGGCGGGCAGTTGCGTCTGCAGGCTGGGCAGCAGCTTGTGAATCGCATCGACCACGGCGATGACATTGGCCCCCGGCTGGCGCTGCACGTTGATCACAATGCCGGGCTTGCCGTTGACCAGCGCGGCCTGCCAGGCGTTTTCGGCGCCCGTGCTGATGGTGGCCACGTCGCCCAGCCGCACCGGCGCGCCGCCGGAGTAGGCGATGATCATGTCGCGGTATTGCTGCGGCGATTGCAACTGGTCGTTGGCGTCGATGCTGAACGACTGCTGGCTGCCGCTGATGCTGCCTTTGGGGCTGTTGACGTTCGCCCCGGCAATCGCGGTGCGAATGCTGTCGAGCGTCAGCCCCAGCGCGGCCAGCGCCGGGCCGTTGACCGTCACGCGAATGGCGGGTTTATGTCCGCCCGAGAGCGTGACCAGGCCCACGCCCGACACCTGCGAGAGCTTCTGGCTCAAGCGCGTATCGGCCAGGTCGTACAGGGTGGTGAGCGGCAGGGTGGCCGAGGTCAGGCCGAGGGTGATGACGGGGGCGTCGGCCGGGTTGACCTTGGCGTAGATCGGCGGCTGCGGCAGGTCGGAAGGCAGCAGATTGCTCGCGCCGTTGATCGCAGCCTGCACTTCTTGCTCGGCTACGGAAAGCGACAGCGACAGATCGAAGCGCAGGGTGATGACCGACGCACCGCCGGAACTCACCGACCACATCTGCGCCAACCCCGGCATCTGCCCGAACTGCTGTTCCAGCGGGCCGGTGACCGAAGAGGCCATCACGTCCGGGCTGGCGCCGGGGTAAAGCGTGGTGACCTGGATGGTGGGGTAATCGACTTCGGGCAGCGCGGCCTGCGGCAGCAGCTTATAGCCCACGAACCCGGCTACCAGCACCGCAATCATCAGCAGCGTGGTGGCGATGGGGCGCAGGATGAACAGCCGCGATGGACTGGGCCGGTCTTCGAGCGGCTCCTCCTCCCAACCTCCCCCACGAGTGGTGGAGGAGAGGTCGGCGCTGCGCGCTTCCTTCGGATGCCCCTCCCAACCTTCTCCACCTGCGGGTGAGGGGTTTGTTCCCTCTCCGCTTTGCGGGGAGGGCTGGGGAGGGGAGGCTTTATCGTCGTGTGGCGCACTCATGCTCAGCGTGCTCCGCTGGCGGCGGGCTTGGCGTGGGCGTCAGGCCGGGCACGCTCCTTCCCGGCGCCGCCTGCGGACTGCACCACTGCCTGCACCACTTTCACCTCGCGGCCGTCCCGCAGGCGGTCGAGGCCGTCGGTGACGACGCGCTCGCCCGGCCTCAGGCCGCTGACGATCTGCGTGAGGTTGTCAAACGCCACCCCGGTTTTCACCACCCGCATCTTCACCTTGTTGTCCGGCCCGATGACATACACATAAGTGCCGGGCGCGCCAACCGCCACGGCGGTGGTGGGCACCACGGTCGCGTCAGGGATGGTGCGCACCAGCAGCCGCACGTTGACAAACTGGTTGGGGAACAGGGTCAGCTTCGGGTTGGCGAACTCGGCGCGCAGATTGAGGGTGCCCGTCGTGCTGTTGATCTGGTTGTCGGCCGCGACCAGCTTGCCGGTTTCGAGCAGCTGGGTGTTGCGGGCATCCCAGGACTGGGTTTGCAACTGCTTGCCCGCCATGAGCTGGCTCACCACCTCGCCGATCTGCTGCTGCGGCAGAGCGAAGGTCACGTCCACCGGCTGCACCTGCGCGATGGTGGCAACCGGTGAGGCCGAATTGGTGCTGCTGCTGGTGTTGCTGCCCACGGCGCCCGAAGTCGTCACCATATTGCCGGCGTCCACCGGGCGCAGGCCAGTGAGGCCGCTGACCGGGGCGGTGATGCGCGTCCAGCTCAGTTGCAGTTTGGCGTTGTCGAGCGCGGCCTTGTTGGCGTCGAGCGTGGCCTTGAGCTGGGCCACGGTGGCGCGCTGGTCGCTGACCTGTTGCGCCGAAATCGAATCTTGCTTGAGCAGGGTTTCATAGCGCAGTAAATCGCTTTGCGCACCGGCGAGCTGCGCCTGCGTCTGCTCCAGTTGCGCCTGCGCCTGCTCCACCGCGATGCGGAAGGGCCGCGGGTCGATCTGCGCGAGCAACTGTCCGGCCTTGACCGTCTGCCCCTGCTTGTAGTCCACGCTCTGCAGCAGTCCGGCCACCCGCGGCATCACGTTCACATAGCTGCGCGGCGTGACCGTGCCCAGCGCGGTGAGCCAGACCGGCACGTCCTGCGTTTTGGCGACCGATGCCGTGACCGGCTGCGGCGGCATCTGCCCTTTTTCCATTCCGCCCGGGCCGCGCATCTGCGCCTGCGCCGGGTGCTCGCTGCCCAGCAGGGCCAGACCGCCCGCGGCGAGCAGGGCCACGCCCAGCCCGCCCCACAGCCAGCGGCGCGCGGTGAAAGGACGGCGATGTTGTTCAGGGGAGGGAGGGGTCGCAGTCATGGGCGGGGTGTCACGGTGGAAAAACAGATCGGTTGGCAGTCTTCACATCCTGCCAGCGCGAGGTGAAAGTCGTGTGCAGGCAGTGTGAAGAAGTATGTCTATGTCGCTTTGAGTCTGCCGCTGGGGCGTCAAGCCTTGGGCTGACGCTGATGATTCCAATACACCTCGGTGCTGGCGGCGTCGCCCGCGCGGTTGAGCGTGCGCGCCAGCACGAACAGCAGATCGGACAGGCGGTTGAGGTACTGCAGCAGCTCGGCGCGCAGCAGCGTGGGCGCCTGCTCCCCGCCGGCCTGCGCCACTTCGCAGGACACCGCCACCACCGCCCGCTCGGCGCGGCGCGCCACGGTGCGGCACACATGCGCCTGCGAGGCCGTTTGCGTGCCGCCGGGCAAAATGAACTCGGCCAGCGGCGGCAGCTTGGCGTTGTAGTCTTTCAGCGCGTCATCGAGCGCGGCCACCTGCTCGGGTTTGAGTAGGGTCATCCCCGGCACCGAAAGCTCGCCGCCTAGATCGAACAGATCGTGCTGCACCTGCGAGAGCAAGGCGTCGATGGCCGGCGGCAGCCCCATGCTGCGCAACAGCCCGAGATGCGAGTTCAGCTCGTCGACCTCGCCCAGCGCCTGAATGCGCGCGGCCGATTTCAGACAGCGCGAGCCGTCACCCAGCCCGGTGGTGCCCGCGTCGCCAGTGCGGGTGGATATGGCGGTGAGGCGCAGCCCCATGATCAGGCCGCCTCAGCAGAAGCCGCAGGAGCCGAAGAAGCCGAAGAAGCTGCACTAGGCCCGATGCGCCGAGTATGTTCGGCAAGCTCCGACAAGATGTTTTCTGCCGCTTTTGCGCTGAGATCGAGCGGCGAAAATCGCGCTTCGAGCGAATAGGCCAGAAATAGACTGCGATTTTTTTCCGTGCTCAAGACATAACCCATCGACCAATCACCAAACAGCCGTTTATCAATCTCTTGATAACTCAGGATGGCCGACTGGTTGTGCCGCGGGTCGCGCAGAATTTTGGCGTAAATGGTGTTGATTTTCGAGCGAGCGCCTTCTAGAGCCTGGAGAAAAAATCCGTCAGCAAACACCAGCATGCCGGTCAAACCGAGAGGCTGGTTGTTGCGCCGCGAGGTGTTGAGAATGTCATGCACATCCGCCGGGCCGAAATTGGGAGAAATGCGGCTGGCGTAAATCATGCGAATCATGGGGTCCATACAGGCTCCGAAGTAGAGTAAAAACTGGCGCAGTGCATTGTGCCCGATGCGAAGATGCCTTACAGCGCGCGATCCTCAAGCCCGACTCCTAGCCCCGCTGCGCCCTCGCAGGCGAGCGTCTATCCTTGCAGCCGCAAACCCTGACCGAGGACATCCCATGAACGCCCCCCTCACCCCGAAAATTCTCACCCGCCCCACGCCGCCCGCCCTGCTCGACGCCTTGGCCAGCCGCTTCGGCGCGCAGCTTTCCACCGCGCAGGCCGTGCGCGAGCAGCATGGGCGCGATGAATCGCCCTTCGACGTGCCGCCGCCGTCCGCCGTGGTGTTCTGCGAAAGTACGCAAGACGTGGCCGACGCGGTGAAACTGGCCGCCGCGCACGACGTGCCGGTCATTGCCTTCGGTGCGGGTTCTTCGCTCGAAGGTCAGTTGCTCGCGGTGCAGGGCGGCATCAGCCTCGATCTCACCCGCATGAACCGCATCCTCGACGTGGCCGCCGCCGACATGCTCGTCACCGTGCAGGCCGGGGTCACGCGGCTGCAGTTGAACGACGAACTGCGCCACACCGGCCTGTTCTTCCCCATCGACCCCGGCGCCGACGCCACTCTCGGTGGCATGGCCGCCACCCGCGCCTCGGGCACCAACGCCGTGCGCTACGGCACCATGCGCGAAAACGTGCTGGCGCTCACCGTGGTGCTGGCCGATGGCCGCATCATTCGCACCGGCACCCAGGCGCGAAAAAGCAGCGCGGGCTACGACCTCACCCGTCTCATGGTAGGCAGCGAGGGCACGCTGGGCATCATCACCGAAGTCACCCTGCGCCTGTACCCGCAACCCGAGGCCGTGGCTGCCGCGGTGTGCTCCTTCCCCGACGTGGCGCACGCGGTGGACTGCACCATCGCCCTCATTCAGGCGGGTATTCCCATCGCCCGCGTGGAACTGATGGACGCGGGCGCGGTGCGCGCGGTCAACGCCCACGATCATCTCGGCCTGCCCGAGCAGCCCCTGTTGCTGATGGAATTCCACGGCTCGCCCGCCGGGGTGCGCGAGCAGGCCGAAACCGTGCAGGCCCTCGCCGCAGACTATGCCGGCTCCGACTTCGCCTGGGCCGACACGCCGGAAGAACGCACCAAGCTGTGGAAGGCGCGGCACCACGCCTACCTTTCCGCGCTGCAAATGAAACCCGGCTGCCGCTGCGTCACCACCGACACCTGCGTGCCCATTTCGCGTCTGGCCGAAAGCATCAACGACACCATCACAGAGGCCGACGCCGCCGGGCTGCCCTACTTTGTCGTCGGCCATGTGGGCGACGGCAACTACCACATCGGCTACCTCATCGACCCCGCCAAACCCGAAGAGCGCGAACTGGCCGAACGTCTCAACGCCCAACTCGTGCGCCGCGCCCTCAAACTCGGCGGCACCTGCAGCGGCGAACACGGCATCGGCCTGCACAAGCAGGGCTTCTTGCGCGAGGAAGCCGGCGACGACGCCCTCGACGTGATGCGCGCCATCAAGCAGGCGCTCGATCCGAAAGGCATCCTCAATCCGGGGAAGATTTTTGCGTGAAAGCGCCCCCAGATCTGCCGCATTCGCGTCAGCCCCCCAGAATGGCATGAGAAAACTTGGGGCGGTCCTGAGTTTTTTCATGAGGATTTTGGCGCCGCGAAGCGGTAGTGAAATATGGCTAAAAGTATGGTTTTAATCTAAGATGTCGCCATGCAGAAACCGAGCTTTGAATGGGATGCGGAGAAGGATGAAGCCAACCGAGAAAAGCATGGCGTTGGTTTCGGCCGCGCGCAGTATGCATTTGCCGATCCGCGCCGCGTGATCGTGCGAGACAAGCAGCACAGTCAAGACGAGGCGCGATACTTTTGTTTCGGTGAAGTGGACGGCGGCATCCTCACCGTGCGGTTCACCATGAGAGGCCGCACCATACGCATCATCGGAGCGGGCTATTGGCGCAAAGGAAAAACCCTCTATGAGCAAGAAAATCAAATACACCGATGAACCCATTGGTGACGTGGAAATTGTCAAAGATTTTTTGCCGCCACCGGAGGCTCTGGTGTTCCGCGAAGAAGGCGTCAAGGTCACCCTCGCGTTGAGCAAGAAGAGCGTTGATTTTTTCAAGCATCAGGCGCAGGCGCATCATTCCCAATATCAGCGCATGATCCGCAACCTGCTCGATGCCTATGTTGATCGGCACAACGCAGCCAGTTCTCCAAAACCGCCACGCAAACAAACGGTAAAAGGCGGCTCGGCGAAAAGCAGCGTGGCAAAAACCCACTGAGCGCGCACCATGTTCACCTACCTCATGCTCGGCAGCAACGATCTCGTTCGGGCGGCAGCGTTCTACGACCCGGTGTTGGCTGCGCTCGGGCACACGCGCTGCGTGACCGAAGACGACGATCCCACCCATGAAATCGGCTGGGGCCGCTACGCCGACGAAGGGCGGGTGGAACTGGCGCTGTGGCTGTGCAAACCCTTCAACGGTCAGCCGGCCACAGCGGGAAATGGAACCATGATCGCGTTGGCTGCCCGCAGCCGGGCGCAGGTCGATGCCTTTCATGCCGCCGCAATGGCGCATGGCGGCCGCAGCGAAGGCGCGCCAAGTCTGCGCCCGCACTACGGCCCGGATTTCTACGCCGCTTACGTGCGCGACCCCGATGGCAACAAACTTGCCGCCGTCTGTCGTGCAGCGGCGTAGGGGTGCAATCACCCAGCGGGCGTTGGCTCCAGCCCGCTGAACACTTCCGTCAGGGCGATGCGCAGTTGCACGCTGGCGAGTTCCATCTCCGCCAGCCCGGTGAAATCGTGCAGCTCGAACAAGCCGCGTTCATTGCGCCGGAACACCTCCACGCTGCGGCTGTCGGGGTCGATCAGCACATATTCGCGCAACTCGGCGATGCGCCGGTACATGGCAAACTTCAGGCTGCGGTCATACCCCTGCGTGCTGTCAGACAACACCTCGACGATCAGCACCGGATGACGAAACACCATCTCGGTGCGCAGGTCGTCGGCATGGCAGGTGACGAACACATCCGGGTAAAACACCGCCTCATCGGCCACCTGCACCTTCAGGCTTTCGGTGAACACCTCGCAGGGGCCGTCTCGGAGCGCAGATTTGAGGGCTGCAAACAGGTTGCCCGACACCATGCCATGCACCCGGCGCACCCCCACCATGCCGAAGGTCTCGCCACGATAAAACTCGTGCCGCTCGGGCTGCGCGTTTTCCCAGACGAGGTAATCATCCAGACTCAGTTTCTCCTGCGCCCCAGCCATCTTGCCGTCCTCATTCCGCCCCAGTCATGCTGGCTGGCGCAGTTTATTCCCGCTGTATTTGCTATGTTGCGGCGTCCCGATTGCTCCCGCATACCCGTCCGCCCAGCCCGCCCGCACCCCATGAGCCAGCTCCTCATTCACGACTACCTTGCCCAGCTCGACCTCATCAAAAAGGTCAGCGGCAGCCAGCGCGAGACCATCGTGCGCGAAGCCTTCAAAGACCTGCTCAAGGCCTGGGGGCGGCAGCAGGGGCTGGTGTTCCTGGCCGAATATCCGCTCAAAACCGCGACCAAAACCAATATCAATGTGGACGGCGCCCTGCTGCACGAGCTGCGCATGCCGCTGGGCTACTGGGAGGCGAAAGACGCCGCCGACGACCTCGACGCCGAGGTACAGAAGAAGTTCAAACGCGGCTATCCGCAGGACAACATCCTGTTCACCGACGACAGCACCGCGCTGCTCATCCAGAACCGCCAGGAAGCGATGCGCTGCCCCGTGGCCGACACTGCGGCGCTGGAAAAACTGCTCAAGCTGTTTTTCGGTTTCGAGCGCCCGGAAATCGCCTCTTTCCGTCGCGCGGTCGAGCAGTTCAAGGCCGACCTGCCCGCCGTGCTCGACGCCCTGCGCCACATGATCGACGTAGAGGAGCGCGGCAACCCCGCCTTTCGCGCCGCCGCCGCACGCTTTCTCACCCATGCGCAAGAGGCCATCAACCCGGCGCTGGGCGAGGCCGATGTGCGCGAAATGCTCGTCCAGCACATCCTCACCGAGGAAATTTTCGCCAAGGTGTTCGACGACGCCGACTTCCACCGCCAGAACAACGTCGCCCGCGAGCTGTACGCGCTCGAAGCCGCCTTCTTCACCGGCGCGCTCAAACGGCAGACCCTCAAGGGACTGGAGCCGTACTACGCCGCCATCCGCGCCGCCGCCGCGCAGATCGGCAGCCACGGCGAGAAGCAGACGTTTCTCAAGGCCATCTACGAAAACTTCTACAAGGTCTATAACACCAAGGCCGCAGACCGCCTGGGCGTGGTCTATACCCCCGGTGAGATCGTGCGCTTCATGATCGACGGCGCCGACTGGCTGTGCGAGCAGCACTTCGGTCGCAACCTCATCGATCAGGGCGTGGACATCCTCGACCCGGCCACCGGCACCGGTACCTTCATCTGCGAGCTGCTCGAACACTTTCGCGGCCAGCCCGCCAAACTCAAGCACAAATACCAGCACGAGCTGCACGCCAACGAAGTCGCCATCCTGCCCTACTACGTGGCCAACCTCAATATCGAAGCCACTTACGCCGCTATCAGCGGCGAGTACGCCGAGTTTCCCAGCCTGTGCTTTGTCGATACCCTGGACAACGTCGGCCTGCACACGGCGGCCAAAGGCGCCACGGCAGACCTGTTCGGCAGCGTCAGCGAAGAAAACGTCGCCCGCATCAAGCGCCAGAACGCGCGGCGCATCAGCGTCATCATCGGCAACCCGCCGTACAACGCCAACCAGCAAAGCGAAAACGACAACAACAAAAACCGCGAATATCCCGCCATCGACGCCCGCATCAAGCAGACTTACATCGCCCAGAGCACCGCGCAGAAAACCAAGCTCTACGACATGTACGCCCGCTTTTTCCGCTGGGCCAGCGACCGGCTGAACGAAAACGGCGTGCTCGCCTTCGTGACCAACCGCAGCTTCATCGACAGCCGCACCTTCGACGGATTTCGCAAGACGGTGGCGCAGGAGTTCGCCGAGATTTACGTCGTTGACTTGGGCGGCGACGTGCGCGCCAACCCGAAGCTGAGCGGCACCAGACACAATGTGTTCGGCATTCAGACCGGCGTGGCCATCAGCTTCATGGTGAAAAAGCACGCCACTGCCGCGCGCAGCAGGGACAGCATGGCCCGCGTGTTCTATGCCCGCCGCCCCGAGATGGAAACCAAAGAAGAAAAACTCGCCTTTCTCGGCAACACCGCGCTGCGCCATATCGCCTTCGACGAAGCCCGGCCCGACAAGGCCAACAACTGGATCAACCTGACGCACAACGATTTCGACAGTCTCATCCCGCTGGCGAGCAAACAGACCAAGGCGGCGAAAACGGCAGCGCAGGAGCGGGCGATTTTCAAGCTGTTTTCGCTGGGTGTCGTGACCAACCGAGATGAATGGGTGTATGACGAGGCTCGTGATGCTCTGGCTGCCAAGGTGCGTTTTTTGATCGATGCCTACAACACCCAGCGCGCCATTGTCAGCGCAGATCTTGGGACTGAAATCAAGTGGACGCGCGCGGTGAAGGCAGATCTGCAAAAAGGCACGCCCTACGCATTCGATGCGGCCGCAATACAGACAAGCTACTACCGGCCTTTCGTCAAACGTGAGCTGTATTTCAGCCGCCAATTGAATGAAATGGTCTATCAAGTGCCGCAACTTTTCGGGCGTGGCCGAGACCCTAATCGTGCTTTTTGTTTTTCGGCAGAGGAACGTAGTGAATTTGGCGTTATCGCCTTCGACGTGACCCCGAATAAAGACATCTTCATGCCCAGTGCTGCGCAAGTGCTAGCGCTGCATCGGTTCGACGACGCAGGCAACCGCCACGACAACATCACCGACTGGGCCTTGAAGCAGTTCAGCGCGCACTACAAGGCCGCCGAACCCTCACCCCAACCCTCTGCCGCCAGCGGGAGAGGGAGCAAATCCGGATCGGGCGTGCGCAGAATCACCAAAGAGGCGATCTTTCACTATTGCTACGCCGTGCTGCACGACCCGGTGTACCGCGAGACCTATGCGCAGAACTTGAAGCGCGAATTCCCGCGCATTCCGTTCTACCCGGACTTCTGGCAATGGGCCGCATGGGGCGAGCAACTCATGGCGCTGCACATCGGCTATGAAACCGTGCAGCCCTTCGCCCTGAACCGCGTCGAGCAGCCCGACGTCAAGGCCCGTGCGGCCGGCCAGGCGCCGAAGGCGCTGCTCAAGTCCGACCCGGCGTCCGGCAGCATTGCGCTGGACAGCGAAACCACCCTGCACGGCATTCCGCCCGAGGCCTGGGCGTACAAACTCGGCAACCGCTGCGCCATCGACTGGGTGCTCGATCAGCACAAGGAAAAAAAGCCCAAAGACCCGACTATCCGCGAGCGCTTCGACACCTACCGCTTTGCCGACTACAAGGAAAAGGTCATCGACCTGCTGATGCGAGTCACCACGGTGAGCGTGCAGACGCAGCACATCGTGCAGGCCATGCGGGAGGCAGCGCGGTAAACGCGGGGCGGCAGGCAGCGGGGCAGGTCAAGCCGGTTTACAAAGCGTTTCAACTGGGTTTGAAGCGCCCGGAAAGACGCTGACAAATCACAATGCCCGGCGCAGCGCAGTGGACTAAGCTGAATGTTTATGGCTTGCGCTTACCGTGTTGCGGCGCGCGAGTCGGTTTCCATCCAGTTTTTTCGAGCAAGGGTTTTCATGTCCTCGCATTTCGTCATACTCGGCGCGGGCTTTGCCGCCCTCACTGCGGCGCGCACCTTGCGCTCCAAGGCGCCGCAGGCGCGTATCACTCTGGTGGCGCCCAAGGCCGAGTTCGTCTATCTGCCCAGCCTGATCTGGGTGCCCACGGGGGTGCGCAAGAGCAGCGATCTGGTCATCGACCTGGCGCCGTTTTTGCACAAGCACCGCATCGACTTTCTCGCCGCCGAAGTGACCGGACTGCAAGACGGCGGCCGCACGGTGCTGACGACCGGCGGGCCGGTGGAGAACGACGGCCTGATCATCGCCACGGGCGGGCGCTTCATCAAAAAGCTGCCGGGCATCGAACATGCCATCGCGCTGTGCGAGGGCGTGGCGGCGGCGGAAAAAATCCGCGAGCGGCTGCTGGCGATGGACAGCGGGCGCATCGCCTGCGGTTTTGGCGGCAACCCGCAGGAGCCCACTGCCGCGCGCGGCGGACCGATGTTCGAACTGCTGTTCGGCATCGACACCTGGCTGCGCCGCCAGCGCAAACGCGACAAGGTGGAACTGGTGTTTTTCAACGCCTCGGACAAGCCGGGCCAACGCCTGGGCGAGCGCGCCGTCACCGGGTTGCTGTCGCACATGGCCAAGCGCCGCATCGACACCCATCTGGGCCACAAGCCGCTGCGCATGTCGCCCGAAGGGGTGGAGACCGAGGGCGGCCTGGTCAAGGCCGATCTCATTCTTTTCATGCCCGGCATGACAGGGCCGGGCTGGACGCACAACTCCGAGCTGCCGCGCTCGCCCGGCGGCTTCATTCAGGCGGACGCGCATTGCGCCGTGCCCGGTTTCGAGCGGGTGTTCGTCGCTGGAGACGCCGGCAGCTATCCCGGCCCGGACTGGCTGCCCAAGCAGGCGCACATGGCGGACCTGCAGGCCAAGGCCGCTGCCGAGAATCTGCTGCTGGTGATGCAAGGCCAGCCTGCGCAGCATGTGCCCAAGGCCGAGTTGGTGTGCATCGTCGATACCGTGGACAGCGGCATTCTGGTGTTCCGCGACGAGAGCAAAACCATCGTCCTGCCGCCTTCTCGCGCCTTCACCTGGGCCAAGCGCTGGTTCGAGGGCAAATACCTCAAGGACTACCGCTCGGCCTAATTCAGCGCAAACGACCTCACCCCAACCCAACCCTCCCCACGGGTGGGGAGGGAGTTAGAAACGTCTCTCCCACCGCGCCGGAGATGGTTTGCTCCTCCCCCACTGGTGGGGGAGGTTGGAAGGGGGTGGGGGTTTGCGCTGACTCAGTTGGCGCCAAGCCAACAGCGCCAACTCACTGCGTCTTCTGGTCGATCAGCACATTGCCCAGTGCATCCTTGAGCTGCACTTCATCCACCCGCAGCAGCAACCCTTGCGTCTTGGCGTCGCCGCCGAGCACGGTGGCGAAAATGGCCATGTGAAAGTGCTGATAGTTGGCGATGGCGTCGTCGAGGGTTTTCATCACGGCGGCATCGGCGCAGGCCAAATGGCGAAATGCTTCGGGGTGATCGTAGGTGTAGTGATACGGCGAGTTGTCGAAGTAATACCCGGTGCCGTGGATGAACAGGCGGTTGTCGATGGGGTAGTACTTGCCCTGCGGTACATAGGCGTCGAGCGCGATGTCATCGACGTCGATGCGCAGCTTGGGGTGCGCTTTGTCGAAAGCGATCATGGCGTCGACCTGCTGCTTTTCCTTCGCGCTGGCCTGCACCGGCGCGGGCGGTTCGATCATTTCGGTATTCGGCGTGAGGATGCCGGTGTAGTTCACCGCCTGCTTGGAATACGCATAGACATAGGTCTTGAGCAGCACGGCGTTGTCCAGTTCGACAAACCCGTCGCGCTGCTTGATGGCGTGTACCCCCAGGCTTTGATCGATGCGCACACGCGAGGGCGAGCCGGGCAGATCGGTAGAGCGTCGTGTAGGGAAAGAGTGTTAGTGACCGTGTAGATCTCG
>ERZ795032.1874-NODE-1874-length-13136-cov-4.584894_pt1 | contig 13136 bp, 7 predicted proteins | sample MGYA00375124_ERZ795032 | MGnify/ENA primary metagenome ERZ795032 (study PRJEB30167, sample SAMN05720154) | activated sludge metagenome | isolation source: Anaerobic digester | place: China | collected 2015-12-16 ...
TATTAGGTTTAGAACAAACTGCAAAGGCAAAATTTAACCTTTGTTTTTAGTTGTTATAACATGTTATGTCATGTATTATTATAGTCCCTTTATTTGCAGGTGTCAAGAGGTGACAACAAACATGACACATTTTCTTACTATGAAATAAAATATGGCAATATACGATTTTCCAAGTATAAAATTTGAATAAAGCTTACGGATTGTTATGTTTAAGGCAATGAAAAATTCGTAATTCACGACAAGGATGTCGTGAGGCGTCACCTGAGCCATGGACGGCAAATGTGACGGGTAGAATTTTTCTGTAGACTTAAACGCTACAATCCATTGCTGAAGTGAATATTATACGTGGAAATCGATTTTTGCCATATTTTTCTTCAAATATAGAAAATGTGTCCCAATAAACGCACTTGACATAACATGTATTATTATATATCATTTAATCATCAAAATTTTATTAGTAATAATGAGGTGAGTTTTCTGGAAAATAACGATTTATCTCCTTCGAAACCTTTATTTCTACAAATAAAGGAGGCTATAAAAGAAAAAATACTTAATGGCGAATATCAATATGGAAGTAAAATTCCTTCTGAAAATGAATTATGTAAATTGTTTAACGTAAGCAGAATAACTGTTAGAAGCGCAATAAGCGAGGCTATGAAGGAAGGTTTGCTTTTTACAGTTCAAGGAAAAGGCACATTTGTGAAGGATTTAAAAGATACAAAAATATCACAGGCCCTTCCCTATATCAATTCCTTTGAAAGTACAATTAAAAACCTGGGTTTATCAGCAGGTACAGAGATACTCAAGGTTGAAACTATCCCTGCTGATATCGAAATATCCAAGATACTGGATATAAACATCGGCACCAATGTACTTATATTGAGTCTCCTTGGGAAGGCAGATAATGAAGGTTATGTTATTTATAATTCATATTTTTCAGAAATCATCGGGAATAAGATCTATGAACTTGCTAAGAAGGAAGTAGAAAAAGGTGCTGCTTTCTCAACTTTAGATTTATATAAAAAGCTGAACCAGCCTGTTCCTGCATTCATAGAACAAACCTTTGAAGCTGTTGCAGCTGATGCATCAACCTCAAAGGTTTTGAACTTAAAAAAGGATTCTCCGCTTTTTCTGGTAAGCTCAATAATATATACAGGAAACAGTGCACCCCTTGAATACAGGAAAGCTTTTTACAGGTCCGATAAATACAAGTTTCATATAAAGCGTGAATTGAGCTTGTGAACTAAAGCACGAATTAAGCTTTTGACCATTTGTTTGGGAATTCACCCAACTTTATGCGAGTGATATTTTTGGAGTCATTATGCATAACTTTTATCCCCAAGTGAAGCAGGCTTGCTTCACTTTCCACTCATTTAGCACCTGCAAGTATCCACAGTGCATTTTCACGGCTTACTTTTTTATAAGCCTCTTTGGATATCCTGCCTTCATTCATCATTCTATCCAGCCAGAATGATAATTGAGGCTTGTTATTAGGGGCACATATATCTGTCCCAAAATAAAGTTTATCCTGGAATTCCTCAATAAAAGCACATCCAAAGTCTTCATCTCTGGAAACTGCATTATAACCGCTTCCTGCTGAAAGATCCCCATGTAAATTCGGGTATTTTCTCATTAATTCAACAACTCTTCCACCTGGTATTACTTTTCCTGTTGGATAAGTGTTTCTTATTTTTTCGTTATTATCAGCACTAATTTCAGACCAGAAAGCATGAGAATGACCTAGGATTGTCAACCCCGGATATTTTGCAAGAATCTTTTCCAGACGCGGTAATCCCAGTTCGTCAACAAGTCCGTAGCATCCTCCTATTTTGGGAGCGATATGGATTATAATAGACATGCTGTTTTTTTCACAGTGATAATATAGGTTTTCCATAAAGGGATCATCCATATATAGGTTATAACTTACCTCACCTACCCCTTTAGCGCCTCTTTCCTTGTAATAGCTTATAAAATATGAGAGGTCATAATTCGGAGTGTTGTCACCCATACGTGGATCTATATTGCAGAACCAGTCAAACTTACCAGGATATTTTTCTACCAGATACATTGTTTCCTCGTTTGACTGTCCCTGTAGACCGCATTCAAGGCAAAAGCTTGTCATTATAACCCCTTTTTCAACTCCCAGTTTATCATACATTGCGATTAATTCTTCAGGTGTTGCATAGGTTGTGCCAGCATCCTTTCTCGGTATCCCTTTAAATGCTCTTGTGTGTACATGAATATCTATTTTTTTCATTTTAAGCTCCATTCCTGCTGCGTGCGAAATGAATTCGCCCTTGCAGGAGCAAAACTTTTTCAGGAAAAAGTTTTTATGGGCTTAAATTCATTTCATTCACGCGTGCAATTTATTTTTTAAAATTCTTGTGCAAAAAATATGCACATGCGTATTAGTTTTTCAGAAATTTATCAATTTCCTGCAAACTAAGTCTCCATTCCTGCTGCGTGCGAAATGAATTCGCCCTTGCAGGAGCAAAACTTTTTCAGGAAAAAGTTTTTATGGGCTTAAATTCATTTCAGTCGCGCGTGCAATTTATTTTTTAAAATTCTTGTGCAAAAAATATGCACATGCGCATTAGTTTTTCAGAAATTTATCAATTTCTTGCAAACTAAGTCTCCATTTCTGATTATAGTCTATAGCTCAAAAGCCCTGGTTGTTGTAAAAACAGAATACAGCCAACCAGAGCCTTCAGAGTCTTAAATACGCTCATTTATGCTTAATTACGTTTATTTATGTTATTTATTTCACCTATATTACCTATGTTGCCTATGTCATTTATCAGTTAACTTTACTTTCATCACTTCTCAGTTAACTTTATTATACCTGTCAAGGGCATCGTTGTAAACTTTTACAAGCTCGTCTACGCCTTTGGCTTTAACTTCTTTCACAAAAGCATCCCATTCAGAGAGACTTCTTTCACCAAGTACAAATTTCATTATCTGCTCATCTACATAGTCTCCAAGAGAAGTCTTGCTCTTTACAACATCCAATTCTGCTTCAGTCATGCTGATCTGAGGATCTGAACCGGTTGCAACGTCATTATTCTCATAAAGCTCAACTGCTTCTTTATAGCCTTTTTCTCTTGTAAGCATCCTTACTTCAGGTGTTACAACAGTATATGTGCCCAGTGCTATAAAACCGAAGTCATTAGTATAGTGTTTTGTACCGTTAGGACTTATGGAACTCTTGATATCATCAACCCAAACCAGATTCCCGTTAGCATCCTTCTTATATGTTGCCCCTTCTACTCCCAGGTTGGTGATTATTTGACCATAGCGACTGTAGAGGAAATCAAGCAGTTTAAAGGTTTCTTCGGGATGTTTATTGTTTTTGGAAACCATAAACCCTTCCATAGCAGTTCCGTTTTTATCGTATGTTGTCTTAATTAAAGCTTTTCCATTAGGTGCTTTTGGAGGTAAAGCCGCTTCAAGGTCATATTCAGGATTTTTCTCAGCCATTGCAGGGTTAAATACCTTTATACGTGCAAGGTAGTCATATGTTATAAAACTCTGTTCGTTTGTCATTCTATCTTCCCACTGTTTTGCACTGATTGTTGCCCATTCCCTATCCATTAGGTTCTCATCATAGAGCCTCTTTAGGAACATGAGCATATCTCTGAAATTGTCTTCAATACATCCATACTGGAATCTTTTTGTATCAAGATTATAATAAACACCATAACCCGTTCCCCATTGAACACCAATTTCTGCCGCTATACCATTTTTCTTTCTGTGTGAGAAAGGATAGCTGTCCGGATAAATCTCTTTGAGTTTTTTACATACTTCATAAAACTCGTCATATGTTTTTGGAACACTGAGGTTGTGCTTTTTAAGAATATCCATTCTGTAAAGCCAGCCCTGACCGAATACTTCGTGTCCATAATGAACTGCATTGTAAATTTTGCCGTCCGATGCTGCCAGGTCTTTTTTAGTTTGAGGATTCTCTGCCAAAAACTTTGAATAATTCGGCATCTTTTTCAAATAATCACTAATTGGAATTAATGCACCTTCAACCCCATACATTTTTCCAAAATCAACAGTGCTGGTAAATAGTTCAGGCAGCTGGCCGGATGAAACCATAAGATTAAGTTTCTGTGAATAATCAGCACCTACAGGTTGAAGTTTTAACTTTATATTCGTCACTTTTTCTAATTCCTGGAACACTGTCCAGTCTTCTTTTACAGGGTTGTTAGCATGCTCAGAAATCATATACTCTATCTCAACTTTATCTTTTGAGATAGGTAGAGCTAGCCCTGCTGTGTCAAACTTGGGTTCTGTTTTTTCATTCTCACTACCTTGCTTTTGGTTATCGGTTGTTTTTGATTCTGTATTGCCGTTCCCTTTGTCTGATGTCTTTGCACATCCAGTAAAGCTTAATACTAGAACAAAGGCTAATAAGAGTGATATAATTTTTTTCATTTAACTTGCCTCCTTTTATTTTGATTCTGTAATATTTTTACAGAAAATTGTTGACACATTTAGCCTTTTATAGACCCTATCATTACACCCTTCACAAAATACTTTTGCAGGAAAGGATAAACACAAATTATTGGTATTACAGTAACTATTATAGCTGCAGATTTAATTGTTTCAGCTACAACAACTTCCTCATCCCTGCTTGCTATTTTATTCTGCTGAGCCATTTCAGATGAGATCAACATGTTCCTTAGTAATATCTGTAATGGCATCTTAGCTTTTGATTTTAGATATATCAAAGCGCTGAAGAAACTATTCCAATGCCCAACTGCATAGAACAATCCGATTGCCGCAAGAGCTGCTTTGGACAATGGAAGTATTATTTGAAAGTAAACTCTTACTTCACTTGCCCCATCAATTTTTGCAGATTCTTCAAGTTCAACAGGGATTGATTGAAAGAATGTACGCATTACTATAAGGTAGTATGTGGATATTGCACCAGGTATAACTATGGCCCATATTGTATCATACATCCCAAGAGCGTTAACTAGTAAAAATGTGGGAATAAGGCCGCCACCGAAAAACATTGTTATTATAATCATTGTATTAAAAAAACCTTTAAACACAAGATTCTTGCGGGAAAGCGGGTATGCTATCGTTGATGTAAACAAAAGGTTTATGAATGTTCCAATCAAGGTATATTTTATTGTGTTATAGTAACTACTAACCAGGTATGGGTCTTTTAATATTTTCTTGTAAGCCGTAAAGTTCAGTTCCACAGGGTAAAATGTAACCTTGTTTTGCATAACTGCAATGTTGCTGCTCATTGAAGTTGCCAGAACATATAAAAATGGATAAAGAGTAACAAAACATATGAACAGCATTAACAATATATTAAATATGTCGAACAATTTGGATGACATAGTTTGATTATTTAAACCGGAAGTTTTGCGTTTCAATATCATACACATCCTTTCTACCATAAGCTGTTTTCTGAGAATTTTTTCGATATATAGTTTGCAGATACCAGTAGAACCACTCCTACAATAGATTGGGCGAGTCCTACAGCAGTCGCATACCCAAAATCTGCTCCTGCAATTCCTCTTCTATAAACGAAGGTGCTTATTATATCTGCTGTTTCATATATGGCAGGATTCTGCAGAAGCAATACTCTTTCAAAGTCTGCACCTAGAATACCGCCTACATTCATTATGAACAAGACCGAAATAGTTGGTGCTATACCAGGCAGTGTAACGTGAAGAGCTTGTCTGAATCTTTTTGCACCGTCTATTTTAGCTGCATCATACAGTTCTTCATTAATATTACTTATAGCCGCAAGATAAATAATAGCACTCCAACCGAGTCCCTTCCATATTCCTGTACTTATGTAAACAGTTCTAAACCATTCATTTTTTATCATGAAATAAATAGGTTCTCTCCCAAAAAACATAATTAAGCGATTGATTATCCCTGTTTCAGGAGATAGGAAATTAAGCACCATACCAACAATAATAACTGTTGATATAAAGTGTGGCAGGTAACTTATTGTTTGCACAGCCTTTTTGAATTTCAGATTTTTTATTTCATTTAATAGCAAAGCAAATATTATTGGAGCCGGGAAACTCCAGAATAAACTATATACCCCTAACAGCAAAGTATTTCTAAAAAGCCGCCAGCTGTTGAAATCCGTAAAAAATTCTTTAAAGTACTGAAAATGGTTCCATGGACTTTTCAGTATACCTTTATATACGCTATATTTTTTAAAAGCTATTAATATGCCGCCCATTGGAATGTATCTAAATATTACAAAATATAAAAAACCAGGTAGTATAAGTAATAATAGAAATTTGTCACGCTTTATTTCTTTTATTTTATTGAATAAATAGCTTTCCTTTTTTCTGTTTCTAGATAAATCAATCTTACTACTAGATATACCAGCATTATTCATGTCATGTTTTCCTCCTCGTGATGCATACTGTAGTTTTGATTGTATATCTGCTTTTAGGAGATGTAAAGGTACAATTCGTTACTGGAATAACTTCTGGTAGCAAAAAGATACAGAGTGTATTAAAAAGCACAAAATGTAATGTTAAAAAAGCAAGGAAGTCCTAGATTTAATTAGGATCGCTCCTCGCTTTTTACTTTTACTTATTACTTTTGCTATTCTTTTATTATTACTTTTATTTTAATTCAAGTGCTTCAACTAGCATATAAATAATCTTTGCAGCTTCTGATCTTGTAGAGCTGTTATTAGGCAGGAACATACCTTTTCCGTTTCCCTCAAAGATACCTGCCTGCTGCAGTACTTCAACCGCTTCCTTTGCATAAGCCGATATATCTCTGTTGTCTGTAAACTCTTTGTATTCTTTTTCCTGAGGTAAACCTATTCCTGCAGCTTTGACAGCTCTGTAAGCCATAACTGCCATATCCTGCCTGCTTATTACTTCTTCGGGTTTGAAAAGATTTCCTGTTGTGCCTTTTGCAATGCCAAGTTTCTGAGCTGATGCTACATATTTATAGTACCATGCATTTACAGGTACATCAGTAAAGTTAGTTTTTGCTTCATAGTCAACAAGATCCAGTGCCTCCAAGAGCATCTTGGAAAACTCCGTTCTTGTAACATTCCTTTCTGGTTGGAATATTTCATCATTTACACCGTTTATTATATGTCTGGATGCCAACACTTCTATGAATTCCCGTGCCCAATTGTCCTGAATATCTTTAAAGGTTTTGTTATATTCATAAACTGAATATATGCTTAGATGGTTTGTCAGAAAGGCCATCCTTCCTGTATCCGGGTTAACCCTGCCTCCCACATATTCCCACACTTTTTTATCGGGATTAAAGCAATATACCCCAATCTTCTTACTTGCTGTATTTACCTTGTTATTACTGATTTTTTCATTATCAAGAGGAATTTCTATAAAAAGATTGCCATTAAATTTTTCAATGCATATTTCATCTTCTTTATCTAATATAAACTGCAAATCAATAACCGGAGATACATTAATATATACAGCATATCTATGGCTTTTCTGCTCATCCGTAATATTTTGAATATATTCCTTTTCATCCTTTTTATCCATTTCTTTCAAAGCAATTACAACTCTGCTGTTCTTTATCCCTTCAATATCATTCGTATCCTTATTCTTATCTTTTAGATATTTTAATATATATTCCATATCCAAGGTTCCTGATGGTATTCTTAAAGATAATATTTGAGTCGAACTGCTTTCTATGCCTGCTTTCGTAGAATCAATTACAATGTCTATGTTATTTGAAGATAATGCATCAATCGATTTAACCATAAGACTAATATTAAGATCTTTTTCACTTTTATCTGTTAAAATTGTAATTACTTTTCTGTTAGAAAGTATAGTATCAGCTGCTTGTGTAAGTCCTTTTAATTTAAGTGTTTCTGTTATCTTTTTATAATATTGATTAGTTTCTTTAATAGCTGCAGATATTACTTCATCTTTAATTTCAACATTTAAAGATGCTTCTTCATCGGTAATTATTACATTACCATCTTTTTCAGCCAACATACCGATATTTAAAGAAGACAGTTTCTTTATGGTTTTGTTAATCATTGAGACTAACTCTTCTTTTATATCGTTCTGCTCGTGTTCAGACAGGTCACCGACAAGGCCAATAATATTTTCAAGTGCACTTATTGTACTGTCAGCAGGGGTTATGTCAATTGATTCAAGAACTTCATTAAATTTTTCCTTTATCTGTCCCACTGTAGGCTTATTTTTGTCTTCAGGTTTTGGTGGTAAATTTCCAGCTGATGAGCCTGCCTCTGAACCAGGCTCTTCCGGCTTTGGCTGCAGATCTGGCTCCACAGGTGTTTCTTTTTGAACTTTAAAGTTTACCATGAAAGCTTTTTCAGTTATTTCACTTCCTACATATATTTTATATGTTCCCTCTTCATTTGTTTTCATGCCTTCAAAAACAAATGAGCCGTCTGCGGAACTAATTTCTTCACCTAAATAAAGTAGTTTATTAGAAGGATTTAATATTTTTATAGTAACCTTTATACCATCTTCAGTGTTTCCTCCCGTTATTTTTCCCTGTACAGAAAGTTTGCCTGTTAAGGTATTATAGGAAGGGTTTATTGTGATAGCAGCTTTGTCCTGCTCTGCAGCTCCATGCACAAAAGCTGGCTGAATTAATATAGGCAGGATGAAGGCAAGGAGTACTATGATGCTGCTTAAAACCCTGATTTTCATCTTTTTCTTCATTACAGTCTACTCCCTTCTTAACATCCTGGGGGGTTGTTTACCACCCCAGGTTATAGTTTTTATATTTTGGCGATAATACTTGCTCAACATCAAAATTTAATTGTATATTATTTGCTCAGTGGGAATGTTACCACATTTGAAAGAGGTTTCATGTTTTCCCAACTATCCCAAATAAATGCCTTCACTTTACAGCCATCAATATTCTGAGGTAATCTAAAACCTGTTGCAAGAGTTGCTTCAGTATTTCCGGCTATATCTATTGATACTATTGAAAAGCTGACAATCCTTTCATTTTCATCATACAGTGCTAAGATAATTGCTGCAGGTACTACATTCTCAGTACTGCTGCTAATTGCTACAGATGCTTTAATGTCTGTATCACCAATTAGTTTAGTAATTTTAGCTCCATCTAAATCTGTAAAATTGATATCTCCCACCGTAAAAAGAATATCTTCCGGTTCATCTCCACCTGGTTCATCTCCACCTGGTTCATCTCCACCTGTCCCAGGAGTCATAAATTCACTCAAGCTGCCGCCTGTAATGCCGCCTTCGTTAAAAATACAGTCCTTTACTTTAAGTATCTTCACTGTTGGTAACTGCTCCCCGAAATCCATATAGTCTATTGTGCCATAATTAATAAATTCGCAGTTCTCAAATTCAGCATCGTTCATAACGGATATTGAAGAAGTCGCAAGACCAGTTCTGTCAAACTTTATATTTTTAAAAACTGTTTTACCTTTCCCCTTAGCCCACCATACAGGATTATTTGGCCAATCGTTAGTAAGGTCTCCTGCATAACTGTAGTTTACTATTATGCAATTATCTATAATCATATCCCCTAGTATTGTAGGTACAATATTAACAGATAGTGTTCCACAATCTTTCATTTCCACATTGTAATGTGTATCAGGTATACTTGTATTATTAGGTAAGAAAGAGTATGCAATTTCACCATCATAATTCATGCTGCCATCTAATTGAATATTTCTGTTGATTTTGATATTTTCCAGGTAAATATTGGGGTTTCCTGTATAATACATGTTGGTTGCAGCCATCATTCTATAGTGGGTATTATCTAATTTAGCGTCATCTTTACCTGTTATATATAAATCTTTCACTCTTATAGTTTCGGGCAGTTTCTGCATTATATACACAGCGTTAAGGTGATGATTTATAGCATATATGTCTACTGCAGGTATATCATTTTCCAATACTAATTTTACGTTTTCAATTATCAGGTTAGGGTTATATATTTCAGCGTCATGTCTGAAGTCTGTTAATTCCGCCCTATAAAAATTGAAATCAGAAGTACCTGTATATGTTACAGTTGTATCTTTAATTTCTACATTGCCTTTTATAGTGGGGCAATCCATCCTTCGTCCTATTAAGGTAGGACTTTCTGTAGTTATATTGCAGTTATTAATTGTGAAGTTCTCACCATCATAAACAATGCTTCCCTTTACAGTAGCATTGTTCACTGTATAATTATGTCCCCAATGGCTGTCAAGAGTTCCGCTGTAACCTTCATAGCTACCTCCGTTGATAATCGTATAATTGTCTGCATTACCTGCTACTGCGTGACGCGCTTCACTAATTGCAGTATTATTAAGCATTACATAAAGTGTTCTACTAACTAATACCGGATAGCCGTAACCATCAAGCATAAAACCTCTGATTTTGGAATCGTTAATCACTATGTTAACAACATCCGATATACCTATTCCCGTATTCTGACCTTCTTTTGTACTAAGGTTTTCATTATCCAGAATAAGGCTATCAAATGTTACATCGCTTCTCTTCACCTGAATAATGTTCTTACCTCTTGCGGTTATGGTATTATCAATACATAATATATCAAGTCCTTCCAATCGTATGGGACTTTCTGTCTTATATAGGTTCATTGTTAGTAATGATTTATCATTATAGCTTTCTGCCAGATCAACCAGAAGAGAACCATCACTATTTATCCTGTTAGCTTCCCTCTTGGAATAGAATTGCCCAACACCATTATTTCTCCACATTATACGTTCCTGTGAATCAAATATTACATCATAGTCTGCATATTGTTCCAGTTCAGGTATATTCCTAGTGCCTGCTTCAAGGCTTCCAGCAATACTGCTGCCATTAATTTTTACTGGACTTTCTTTACGCGAGATTATAAACAGTGAGTTAGTCCCTTTGTTTGAAGTATACAGCTTTCCTGTAGATCTAACATTAGTTTGAATATATATATCACTATCTATGTAATAATTACCATCAGGTATTACTACATCATAATTGTTGCTGTTTGCAAAATTAAATGCATCTTTAAAAGCTTGAGTGCTGTCTAGATATGCTTTTGTAGTTGTTGTGCTGCCACATTTTTTATCAAGTATAATATTGTTTTCTTCAATAGTTGTAATTTTAGCTGTTAAGTCTACACCTGGACTGCCAACTCTTAGAATTTCCATACTCCAGGTGCCATCATATGTTTCATCAGGCTGTTTAGCTGCTATTCCATATAGCTGGGTAGCTGTTTTCTGAGTAAGATCATTTTCCGCCTTACTTTCAGCTTCTATCGTTACATCATCGATTCTTGTAATTGTCCAATATTGATTTAAGCGCGAATCTGATACCAGCATATCCATTATATCTTTAAGAGTATGGTTAGCAGGGTCGAGATCGTATGTACCGCTGCTACTGTAGTACATAGAAAAGAATACCTTAATAGGTTTAGAAGGAAGACCGGTAAGCGTAAGTTTTACTTTATGCGTCCCTCGAATTCCAACTCCATTGATAATCTTAATATTATCTCCTACACTTAAATTACCAATCCCATTTGCAACAGCAATTACATTTGTACCATTGAGCTGGCATTCTATGGGTTCTACAAAATCCTTCGCCCCATAATCTGTTACATTTACTGCATTTGAGTTTTCGCTGGCAATGCCATAACTATTACTAACATTTGATTCATTATCCAATGGAATTGCATAACATACTACAGTAAACAGAATCAAGCTGAGCAGAGTTGTCATAATTGATAAAAGACTTTTACATTTCATAAAACAAAACCCTCCTTGATATTTTATATTTGGTTAAGCATAATCAAAAAACTAGTTAGTTAGGTATTCAAAAAATAGATTTTTTAATAAAAAGAATGGATAATAATATTTAATAATAATTTTTTTGAAAATGCCTAATATGTTAAAAATTATAATTTGTAGGTTGAGGCAAGTAAAGAAACAATTTGTTGTAAAAGTAACTGGTTGTTACACGAAGTAACAGGATGTTTTAGAAAGCACAAAATGTTATTTTAGATTTTTTCACTTGTTTTCTATTTAGTTTTACTATATAATTTACGATTTGAAAGAGTTAATGAAGAATTTGCAAATCGTAAGTTACATCAAGGTAACAGAAGCAGGTTTTAATGTCTAAAACCTGTTCTATATAGCAATTTATGCTTGACCCAAGTCTATCTCAATTTATATGACTTTCATAAAGAGTTCAATCCTTGCTCTTCTTTAAAATTATTGATTCTTCTATAGGTATTTGGAGTCATTCCTGTATATTTTTTAAATAACCTGTTAAATGTAACATTGTTATTTATACCTACACTTAAATAGACGTCATTTATTGGCAAGGATGAAGTTTTTAACAATTCCGAAGCTATCTGTATTCTATACCTGTTTATATAGTCACTCAAGCATTCATTGGTCTTTTCTTTAAAATATCGGGATAAGTAGCTTCTCGACATTTTAAGTTTTTCTGCAATAATATCCACACTGATATCGGAGGTATAGTTTTCTTTTATATATTGTTTAACACTGTATATTATTTCATCATCTTCTCCCTTATTTGCATATATGTAGCCTGAATACTCTTTAATAAAATTTTTCCAGATCTTTTTGTATTCTTCTATTGTTTCATACTCCTTAAGCATGGAATACATCTTTTTAATATTGAAATCTGATGGGATTTTATTAAACAATTTTATTAATACATCATTACAGCTGTTAAAAATCTCGGTTGAGAGTAAAAACATTGAGAAACTGCTTACACCCTGTTCCGCGTTATACATTAAAATGCTAATAATATGCTCAATGCACTCCTCATATTTATTTTTTAGAAATAAATTTTCGATCTGCTCTTTTTGCATTTTCGTGAAATACAATGTATCGTTTACTTTAGTATCTCCTTCAACAATTATCTGAGTCTTTTCAGATAATGTTCTATACTTTTCAAGTTCGCCGACTTTTTTATAAGCCTGATTTAACCGTGATATTTCATTATATATTTGGCTGACAATCACAGTAAAATACACATAATCTTTTTCAGTACCAAGTTTATCCGCTATCAATCTAATTTTATTCATTACCGCAACCATGTTATCTTCAACATTAATTATAGAGATAATTGTATTATTTTCGACCTGGAATGTTACAGCTTCTGTAAAATAACTATTTATGTACCTATCTA
>ERZ795032.1876-NODE-1876-length-13131-cov-16.856913_pt1 | contig 13131 bp, 5 predicted proteins | sample MGYA00375124_ERZ795032 | MGnify/ENA primary metagenome ERZ795032 (study PRJEB30167, sample SAMN05720154) | activated sludge metagenome | isolation source: Anaerobic digester | place: China | collected 2015-12-16 ...
GACCATGATGTTTTTAAGACAAAATTCAGCCTGCGATTTCAAGCTGACAAGATGCGGGTGGCCGGAGGGTTAATTACTAACTGCATTACACTGAGTCATAAGGTGAGCTTCCGACCAACTGCATCATGTTTCATTAAAAAGTAGGTTTTTGCTTAGATCCGGTTTTTGGTTTCTTTTTCCATCCTCGTTGTACAATGGTATCTTCCTTTCAGCACCTATGGAACAAAATGTTACCCCTGGATACCTACATGGAATTTTGATTTGATTGCGGGTCCTATTGATGAAGAAGAAAACGTCCCCGTTCAGGAGGGTTGAGCTGATCCTATTCTCCTGAAACACGCTGACCCGGCGCAAATCAGCATGTGTTCAGGAAACCGGAAACATGGTTATTGTTGCAATATGATCTTGTCCACGTAGAGCCATCATCAAATTCCTAAACAGGATGTCTGCTAGCTCTGATTGCTAGCTCATGACTTCATGTCTCCCAGAACTAAGGTATCTAACCCTGGGTATAGTATGATTTAGGTTGAATAAATCATATGCTTTCTTTAGATCCTCCCATAAGCCAAGTTTTTCATTGTCGGAACCATATGCATCTTTTAGCCTTCCATACACTTCATCACTAAGCTTAGCAGGAAAAATACATATTGGGATATGCTTCTGGCCATTATTTCTGGCTTCAAGGGCAAATATATAGACTTCCTTAATGTATTCGTCGGTAATTGGCAGGCATCCGGTTGTTGCGCAGCCTCCATGAATAAAAATATCTGACCCGGGATTTTCCTTGTCTCCCAGTATCCGGTCTGATTTGTTTGGATAGTCTATTTTTAACGATAAGTGAAACCTGCTTAATGGATTGAATTCAGCGATGTGGTAAAAACCTTCAGGTATTTGCAAGTCATACTCCCTCCTTTTTGGTCCCAGAGTTCCTGAGGTATTACAGATATTGTATTCTATTAAAAGGGAAAACGTTGTGTCGGTTTTGCTTTTACCCCATAATTCCAATATTTTTTCCGATTTGAAAGCCCTGAAGTATAAATTAAGGTCTCTAGTATCTATATTTTGGCCACTCAGTATTGTATTTACTGTACTTTCCTTCTCCTGATAGGCCTGCCGAACTTTTGGGTACTGCATCTGCGCTTCCTTGAAAGGCACGTCACTGCTGGTGCATAATACCCATGCTATCAATGTTGTAACTATAAGATTACGTGAGGGTGTTTTATTGCTGTGATATTTGTTGTTTGATTTCAGTTTGTCTCCGAGTTTATAAAAGAATGTGCGTAACCTGTTGACATTTGGACCTGAATATGATCTTTCCCCTAGGATTGTCATAATTCTTCTATTTATACCAGGTTATTAATAGATCCCATTTGGAACAACATTAGTTTATGTGGAGATCGAATCATGCTTGAACAATTCGTTCAACGTATTACAAAGTGTTTCTTTCTATTTTTGAATTCGAAAATTATTTCCTTTTTACCCGGTTGCTATGTTTGTGATCGTTTATTTCGTGAATGGTCCAGATTTGATGACGAACTGATAATCTGAATGAATTAACTTTTGAAAAGCTATATTTGTATCTGCATACTTATAATCTAATAGTATACTATGGGCTCTGCCAATCCCTCCACCACCCTCCTCGTCGACGATGAGCCGGATGCCCGGCGGCTGATGCAGCTATTGTTAGCGGACTATCCTGAGTTTCAGGTGATCGGCGAGGCCGCCAATGTGGCGGATGCCATGCTTATCATGGAGCGCCACCTGCCCGACCTGGTCTTCCTCGATATCGAAATGCCGGGAGACAACGGCTTCGAGCTGATACGGCAGATGCACCAGCGCCATATGGAGGCGGAGGTGATCTTCGTGACAGCCTATAACCACTATGCCATCGAAGCCATCAAGGCAGCCGCCCTGGATTATCTGCTTAAGCCGGTGGATGAAGCCCAGCTTCGCACTGCCATATCCCGCTTCAAATGCAAACAGAAAAAAGCCGGCGGCGGGGGATACGATAAGCTCATCCATTACCTGGAACACCCCCACCGCATCCGCATCAATGTGCGCTCGGGCTTTATCCTGATTGACCCCTCGGAAGTGGTCTATATCCAGGCCGATGGCAACTATACGGAGGTCTTTCTGCGGGATGGCAATTCGGAGCTGTCGTCCACCAACCTGGGCACCATCCTGAATGACCTGCCCACGGCCGATTTCCTGCGGATCAGCCGCTCACTGTCTATCAATATCAACTACCTGGTAAGGGTCAACCGCCTGAAGCATTTCTGCGTGATGCGGCTTGACGGTAAAGAGATCTCGCTGAAGATCACACGCCAACACCTGAAAAAGCTGGACGACTGGGTGGCCGACAGGATACAGCACTCCTGAACGCGTCGTCAGGAGGCAGGAACACGGATGCTTACCCGGGTGCCTGTTGCATCAGGGTCAATGCTGTTACGGTCTGCTATGACATAGGTGACGACATCTCCACGGAGCTTGTAGTAAAGGGCGAAAAGCTCCTTCATAATGGTCAGCCCTTTGCCGGTGGAATCCTGGTGCTTCCCGGCTGTTACGCCGCCTCCATTGTCTTCTACAAGTATTTCGAGTATGGGCCCCTTCACCTCCAGGCTGATCTGCAGCTTTCCACCCTTGGGCTTGGCGCTGAGCCCATGTTTGATGGCATTCTCAACAAAGGTGTGGATGCAGAGTCGTGGAACAGGCATCAGCATATTGATCCCGGGCGCCAGGATCACCTCGCTGCTAAACTGGTCTTTGTACCGCATCTGCTGTAGCTGCAGGTATTGGGTTACGAAATCCAGCTCCTCCTGCAAGGGAATGGCGATCTGGTTGGAATGCTGGAGGGCGTTGCGCAGCAGGGCGGAAAACTCACCGATATGACGCCGGGCATCTTCCTCGGCTCCCTGGTGCACGAGGGAGCTGATGGCGTTGAGCACGTTAAAGGTGAAGTGGGGCTCAATCTGGTTTCGCAAGGTCAGCATCTCCAGCTGCAGCATGCGCTGCCGGGCTTCGTATTGCCTGCTGAGGTTGCGCTCGCGGAAATGGAAGAGCAGGGCAAACAGTCCCGCCGCGCTGGCATATATCAGGAAGAATGCAGGTATCCTGAGCAGAAACCAGGGGTTTTTCCTGTACTGCAGGTAGTATAAACGCTCGGCTGATGCCAGTAAGGTAATGTTGCCATTCCCGCGGGTGGCGCCCGGATAGAAGCGCACGATGCGCTCCATCTGGGGTAGTTTATAGGTCGCCTGCCGGCGAAATCTGTCATCGGTGATGAGGTATTCCAAACGGGTGTCATCACGGAAAAGGTGCTCCATGTTTCCATCCATATCCAGATCCAGGGATATGTGATGTGCAAAGGAGGGCGGCAGCTTTTCTGATATAGGGTGTAACTGCAGGCTTTCATCAACACTGTAAACACGGCCATGCGAAGGGTCGTGCAGCGCCAGTTTCCCGCTCTGAGGGTCTCCGAATGGCAGTAGATGGAAAGTCGTCATCTCCGGCAGGTCCGCTGTGCTGAGCATGTGTCCGTCAGGACGATAGGCCAGCAGACTGTTTATCTGCTGTTTCGGGCAGCTCAGGTTCAGCAACAGCAGGGTATCATGGGCTGAAAGGAGGGGCATTACCTCCAGGGTATTCCCTTCGCAACCCATAGGTATGTAGGGAAACAGCGGTTGCAATCCTGCATTGTACAAAGTGAAGTAATGCACGTGGTCGGGGAGGGTGCCTTCGCTGGTATCTGTATGGTTACCAGGACTGTAGGTGCTGCTTCCAATATAGATATTACCCCTACATTCGAAAGCAAAAGGCTGTCCGATGTAACAGATATGGTCCGAGGGTGTTCTGATGAGGCTGTCGTGCCGGATGTCATAAATAAACAGACCGCGGGGTTGTTTGTTATAACCGGTATTTAGGCTGAAGAGGATGTCGGGGAACCCGTCCCCGTTAAGGTCTCTGAGTGGGGCGGCCTCCAGGGTGAAATCGGGGCTGCTTTCACGAAAGTGCGCCTTTTCAATGTAACGTTGCAGGAACAGGCCTTGCTCGCCGTATCCTTCGATTCCAATCAGAAAAAGGGAATCGGCGCGGTGACCCCATAGGTATATTTCCTGTAGCCCATTGTTATCATAATCTCCAAACATGGCATCAGCTCCGGCCAGCCAGGTCATGGACCAGTTGAACTGCCGGCTGCTGATATTTTGCTTTGCGATGTCTTCAATCTGGATGATGTTGAGGGTGGTATGGTTCTGGTTTTCAGTTTCATAAAGGTCCGGTGTGTGATGGGCGTATCCCAGAATGAGTTTCTCTGTCCATCCATCTCCATCCATGTCGTGCAACAAAAATCTTCTGCCTTCAGTGACCTGACTTAATAGGGGGGAGACTTCATATCTGCTTACTGATTGAAAGAGAAGGAAGAATGCCGGCAAAGCGATTAGCACACCCAGAAACAGGGGATGCAGCCACCATTTCGATCTCAGCTTATTATTCGTGTTGTTCATGACAGCCCGCTTTTCGGCTACTGTTGTTAAATGCTCCTATTTACCGGTCGATATCAAAGCCTGCAACTGTTTCTCCAGGCGTGGGTCAGAAGGACGCCTGGCGTCGCCATCGAGGATGATGAAATCAGCGCTGATGAGCATATAGCGTGGCACAAGTCTGACATCGTATTCTTTAATCTGTTTTGCCGATTCAGGATCAAGGAACAGGTTGTTTTTTAGTCCAAACTCCGCGGCCATCTCACGCCATTTGTCCCGCTCCGAATACAAGGCTACAGAAACGAAGTGCACTTTATCTCCGTATTTTTCTTCCAGTATCTTAAATGACGGCATTTCACGGTGGCAAGGCCCGCACCAGGTTGCCCAGAAGTCAACCAGAATGGGCTTTCCTTTGTATGTGTACAGGTCAAGGGCCTCACCATTCAAACCTTCTCCACTGAATGCGATGGCAGGGCTGTTTTTAAGTTTAAGGAGGCGATGATAGTAACCGAAGTACTTCTTTTCCTGGTTAATATCATCTATATGTTTGGATTTCAGTTCATCAGCCATCACGGCAAAATCTGGGTCATTGTGGAGGTAATCATCGATAAGCTGGAGATATCCCCGTCCGGCCTCTGTCAGGCTTTCAATAAGAGAAGCGGAGTCTCTGCCAAAATGAAGACCATATTGGTATTTCAGCATGAAGGTCTCATGGATCAGGGACAGGTCAACGATGGTATTGTTCCTTTCAGCTCCTTTGCCGTAGTACTGGATGGTTTCATCAAAGTATTTCGTATTGAGCGTCATGTGCAGGTCATCTCCCGGAAGCATGAAGAGGGAAGTTACTTCATTACCATCGTAAAACCGGATAATCCCAGGTTCGTTCAGCAAAAAGGAGAAGGCGAACCGGCCTTCCTGATCCAGGCGGGTGGCACCCAGGTCAAATTGGTCATAGGAGCTGTGTGTACTATCAGGAATAACCATATAGATGAAGACGGAATCGCCGGTGGGGTGGGTGATCCTACCCTGGAGGGAGGTGAACGTTTGTCCAACAACGTGATTGCTAAGTAAAAGCAACAGAAATAATAATGACTGTTGTATTGTATATTGTTGCTTATGCATGTCCTTTCTCTTGGGATACGTTATGAGATGATGATGTCAAATCCAGGATGTGTAATGTTGGCAAAGAAACAGGCGATTTGTGGATCGTCTCTATCCTAAACCTGTCCCAAATTAGGGAATAATCAAGGTTTTAACAAACATACCCTGATAAAGGCAGGGGTTATTTCGTGGAAGGATGGAATAGGGGGATAACTGGCGTGTTTACTATCAATAATAAACCATCACCTTCCCTTGCTGGATCCTGTTACTGTCGGTTGAAATGACATATAAATACATGCCTTTGCCCAGGTGGGACGTGGAGAGCATTACCGGGCTACCATGTATTGGCAGGCCACAATGGGCCACAACTCTTCCCGTCATATCAAGGACCATGACCTCAGCTGGATCTGTCATAACTGAATTTCGCTGAATGACAAGGCATTGGTTGATATTGTCCTGGTTCACGCTGAATGGCGCCGCCGGGGTATGGGCATCCATGCCGACACTGTTATTCACGGTGATAATATTGGAAAAGGTTTCCGTATAGACAGATCCCGGGAAGGGTGCACATTGCAATGAGGCAATAGAGACGTAGTATTGAAGGGTAGCAAGGGGCGGGAAAAGGTCGGTATAGGCTATGCTGAACTTGGGGACGCTGTCCAGGATCTGGAAAATGCCCGTGGTACTATCGTAGCGGTGTATCCGGGTATGGTAATTGAAGTCCAGCTCATGATATGGTAACCAGCTTAGCATCACGCTATTGGCCCATTTGTTTGCCTGCAGGAACATGGGCGCTGCTGCCGGACTCAGGTTTGACCGGATCCCACACGAGTCTTCCGCACGCAGTGCAAAGAAGTATTGGGTGTTACTTGGACTATGCTGGTTGTCAATGTAATAGCCTGATTGTGTGAGGTCCAGGGAATCCAGCAGCGCCCATTGGCCCATATGGGATACATCGGACCAATAGATCTGGTATTCGCGGATGTCCTGGTTCATGGGTGGATCCCAGACGAGGTGCAGCGTATTGTTCGTGATATCATTGGAAACCATGCATATCTTACTGTCCTGGTAGGTATTGATCGCGCGGACGAACGCACTGGCTGTATTGCTGCACTGGTTGGCATCTGTCACCGTAACGTGGTAGGTTGCCGGGCTGTTCACAGACGGTATGCTCATCGTGGCATTGATGCTGCCATTGCTCCACAGGTATTGAACACCGCCGCTGGCCGTGAGTTCTACCGGGCTTCCGGGACAATAGTACTTATTGCCCGCGATTTCGATTACAGGTAGTGGATGGACAATAATATGTTTCTGCATGAATACTGTTCCGCAATGGTCTTTTTTCTCCAGGGTAAGGGTGAGTGATCCGGTGGTGTCGATCCTGATCTGGTATGGGCCGGCCCCACTGCCGGAAAGGACTGTAGCCTGGCCAAAGTCCCAGTTGAGGGTATCTGTTGACACAGCATCCGGGTAGGATATCCATATGGAAGATCCTTTGCAGGAGGTCGACGGGCCTGCAATGGCAGGTACGTTACGTTTGAATACAACACCTTTGACCTCATGTCCAAGGTATACGAAGACAGCCTCGAGTTGATAGGTCCCAGCCTGTCCCGGTTGCAGAGCAGCCGGCAGAAGATATTGTGTCTGATGGATACCGGTAATGGTATCGATACCGGTGAAAGGGCCGGCAGGCGTTGGGCCATAGGAAAGCAGGTAGTGCGAGAACGCTGTATCCGGATCTTGTGGTGATGACCAGGTCAGGCCAAGGTCTCCCGCTGGGTTGCGTGTCAGGCAGGATGTAGTGTCGATGTAAAGCTTAGGAGGGCTGACAACGATTCTGTATACAGCGTATCTATCTGCAGGCGCCGGACAATAGTCGTCGCGAAAATGAAAGAAGAAGTCATAGACGCCTTTGCTGGAAGGGTGTGACAATGTGTCGCCGGCCCAGTGATCCCAGGTAATATCCCATACCAGCTGATGTGAGATGCCAATAGTGTTGGTAGCAGGGCAGGGCGGGGTAAGTGTGGCACATGGTGGGATCCTGCAGCCGCTGGTGGTTGAAGTGTAACCAGCTCCGAACTGCTCGCTGTAGGCCATCGAACTCAGTTTTGTCAGTTGTCCGTTGGCGAGAACGAGTGGTGTTGAATCGTAGGCCTGGATATATTTTGAGACCTGATCACCGATATAAAAGGTATCTGTATAGAAATATGGGTCAGGCTGGGTCCCCGGCATGGTTACCTGAGGCGGAAGATTGCTGCCACATGCCGTTATAACCACCTGCATTTCCCTGAATACTTCCGCAATTTTAATGCCGCCCCGGTAGGCTTCAACAGATAGGCAATTGATAAAAGCGCCTTGTGTAAAGGATGTCAGGCTGATGCTTCCATGTTGAGGATGAACGCTGGCAGCGACGTTGAGGGGATTTTGATAGGGTCCGGGGAATGGACTGTTGTAAGCATATCCTGCTCCCCAGCTCGTGATGGGTGTCGTTAAACTGGTCTCAAGCGGCATGTTCCAGCTGAACGCAAGAGAATCGCCTTGCTTATCGGTGACCCAGGCATTGTAGGAGTAAGGATATCCGGCGCAGAGGACGGTGGTAGCCGGTGCATGGAAGGCCGGTGCATCATCAAAACAAGGGTAAGCACTGGTATTGTTGTAGGGGTACATGATGGACCTGAGGTACCATGATTTGGAGCTCGAATTCGTGATATTGGTGGATGGATTCCGGCAGCAGCTCGTGTAGGCAAATACCCACCCGGTGGGAGGGGGTACGGCATTGAGGGTGACCCCATTGGGATAAAGCTGATCGGTGGTGTAAGTCCATTCCTCCACTGCGCCTTTGTTGGATGCCTGCGGTGGACTGCTGTTCAGGCACTTGATGCGCGTGAAGAAAGGATCTGGGTTGCATGGCGGGGAGATATCCCTGATGCCATCCACGGTATTGGGCCACATCCGCATCTGGATATTCCCGGCAGGTGAATTGCTGGTCATCGTAATCCCGGTGGTTGGATACAGTATCCCGCCACATTCGCGGTATACCTTGAGAATAAACCGGAAATTCCCGTTTGGAAGGCATTCCCAGGTTATTTCTCCGCCCATGAAATGGCTGGCATAAACAGATGAGAAAGAAGCTGTGGCTATCAGTAAAATGAGGGCGTATTTCTTCATTGGGTGGGAGAGGGTAAATGTTTAAATAGAAATCCGAAATAAATATCGCTATAATAACTATGAACTTAGCACATTATCTCCATTCTTTTTTTAACCACGAGTTGCACAGAGGGATGCACAGAGTTCCACGGAGTTCATTGTCCAAAGAGCTGAGGGGATCCTTCTTTGTTTTGGCAAACCAACTCAGTGATACTCCTTTTGACTCCGTATGACTCTGTGGTAAAAAACCACGACCCTGGCATGACGTTCAACCATAGCTACGAAGGTGCTGACGCAGCGAAAAGGAAGGATGGGCTGCGGTTTGTGCCGGGCCCATCCTAGTACTCTCACACCTTATGACATGCCAGATTGGAAGTGTCTATTCCATTGGCATGTGGTTACTGCTGCACAATGAATCTGGAGACAAGGTATTGGACGCCCGCCTCATTCTGAAGTTGTAACCTGATAAAATAGACACCTGGAGGCAACTTGCCTGTTGTTGCGGAGAGAAGATGCGTTCCGGCCTCCAGATAGCCTGTGTGTAAGAGCAACTGTCGTGCTCCCAATGTATTCACGATTTCCAGCTCGGCATGACCCGCCGCACTCAGGAAAAGCTGCAGACTGGCCTCATCCCTGACGGGGTTGGGATAAATATGCATGGACATATTGCCATCTTCTTCAATCCTCAGGCCAGGAATTTCAACGATAACATTTTTGATCACATTATTGTCGTTGTCGGTCAGTTCGACCGCAGCTCCAGCCTCAAAATGCAAGGTGCCTGATTTGCCGGAGGTCATGGCATGGATGGTGAGGAAGGGCGTCCCTGGTTGATAAGGATAAGCGTTTAAGCTGAACCATGCGATGTTCAGGGTGTTGCCTTGAATACCATAGATCAGTTCGCCACCAATACCTTCACCGCAATCTATTGACCTGATCTGCAGTCCATCAGGTATAATGATCTGCAGCGAAAGCGACCCCGGTTTGCATGCCTGCCCCAGACCTACAGGGATAGCGACGGCAGCGTTAGTCTTGGCTTCTATGATATCCTCACTTCTCAGTGCCCCATCTGGCGCTGTCTTCAGGGTAGGGATGTAGCTGCGGTTCACATCTCCTGCAGCCAATACGTGATGCACTTTGGTATAAAGTGTTTCTGTGGCAAAGTTTAAGGTATCTGGCACCAGAACCCAGTCATAGATATCAAAGGCATTGATCAGGCCCGCGAAGCGTCTGCCTATCTGAAGGGCATCAGTCGAGTTAATGAAGTTGGTTTTCTCAACATCTCCTGCCAGCCATCTGACACCGGTTAAGGAGTCCAGCCCGACAAAATGACGCATATTACCCAGCGCATCTGATGCATTGACACCTCCCCATGCCCATGGTTGTTCCGAATATGCCCGTATGATGTAGGTTCCGGCAGGTAAACTGTCTGCATAGAACAAACCCTTTGGGCCTGAGAAGATGGTGTCGTGGATGGATTTATCCAGGCTGCTTAGGATGATACCAAAGTTGGGCATCGGTGTTTGGTAGATGTTGTCGTAGACGATTTGTCCACCCATCGAGTTCCCCCTGGGTAGCACAAACACAGTCACCTGGTCGCTGGCAGTGCAACCCGGGCCGTACCCCGCTTCAAGCGTATAAGTTGTGGTCTCGTATGGGCGGGCCAGGGGTTGCATCAGGGCAGGATCATTAAGGGTAAGCGCTGGTGTCCATTGGAACTGTGCAATATTGCCATTACCTATGGTTGGATTCAACAGGGCCTCATCTCCAATATAAACCGAGGTGTCATTGCCTGCATCCAGGGTGATCGCAGGATATATTCCGGCCTGTACTTCAGCGGTGCCCTGACATCCGAATTGGTTAGTGGCCGTAACCTGATAAAGGGTTGTGGCTGTGGGACAAACAACGATCATAGCGGTCGAACTGCCTTCGTTCCATGCGTAATGAACACCGCCACTGGCAGTAAGATCCATGCAGCTACCTGCACATACCATTGGATTTACCGGCGTGATGGTTGTTACAGGAAGGGGATGCACCGTCACTAAGATGGCATCCGTCGCAGTACAGCCGTTGGCTGCTGTTCCGGTAACCGTATAGGTTGTTGTAATCGACGGACTGACAAGAACTTGTGTAGAGGTATTCCCTGTGTTCCATGCATAGGAACCGGCGCCACTCACCTGCAGCTCAATGGTATCCCCTTCACACATGTCGGTGTCTGGTCCTGCGTAAACGAAGGGCAGGAATTTCAACTGGACAATAAAATAACTGGTGGCTTTGCATCCATATTGGTTGGTGACAGTAACAGCATAGGTCTGACTATTGGAAGGACAAACCTGGATACTGCCCTGCGTAAGGCCATTGGACCAGAGGTATTCCTGTCCGGCAGGTGCTGTAAGGGTTGTGCAGGAGGCCATGCAGATCTCCATGGGTTGCACGATGGAGCCCGGTAACGGATGTACCGTCACAATGACATCATCCGCAGCGCTGCAGCCGTTGGCATCTGTAACAGTCACCGTGTACATCGTTGTGACCAGCGGTGCAACTGATTGTGTGGCGGCCTGACCGCCATTACTCCACTCGTAGTCTGTGCCTCCGGTGGCCACTAGCTGGGTGCTTACGCCTGGACAGATTCCAACATCCTGCCCGGCATTGGCGATGGGCAAGGGATGGATAACGACATTGGATGTGGCCGTCGAACTACAGCCATTGATGTCGATATAGGTGTATTCGACCGGGTAGTTCCCGGGCTGAAGTCCCTGTGGCGTGAACATGCCCTGGTTAACATATGCTCCGAGCCAGGTCCCGCCAGCAGGGCTACCCCCCTGCAGCGGCGTCGCGGGCTGGCCGGAACATATGTATGTCGTCGTGTTCACCGTAACCGTGGGAAGTGGATGAATGGTGACATCCAGGCTTCCGGGAGTGGACTTGGATGACCCCCCGCCTGGATTGGTATAGCTGATGGCAACATTGCCAGCAGGTCCAGTGCCCCAGGTCACGGTGATGGTATGGGTAGTAGATGATCCTGTGCCGCCAGTGATAGTCCAGACGTAATTGGTCATGCCCGGATCCGTGGTATAGACAGTGGTTTCGCCGGCACATACTTCGTTCTCGCCCTGAACAAGGGCATTTTCTGTGACGGTTACAGTTCGGGCTTTCTGTTTAGCAGAAATCCCAGATGCATCTATGATATCATAGGTAACAATATACGTTCCAGGTATGGATGTGTTGACCGGATTGTGGATGATGATGTTCCCACTCAGGTCACCCCCACAGTTGTCGGATGCGGTTGCTCCGGGCTCTACATAATTGCCATAAAGTTGAAGCTGGACAGATGAGGGGCCAAGCAGTTGAATGACAGGAGGAATGGTGTCTTTCACGAGGACCGAGGCTGGCTGGGTATCATGGTTGCCGGCACAGTCGGTGGCTGTCAGGTAAACGGTCTGTGTTCCTGTATCGTTGCAGTTGAATAGTGTTTTATCAAGGGATAAGGAAAGCGTACCGCCACAATTATCATAGGAACCATCATCTACATCTGCAGTGGAGATGCTGGCAGCTCCGCTGGCATTCAGGAAAACAGTGGTGTTTCGTGTCAGAACGCTTGGCGCTGTATTGTCCTGAATATGATAGGTGTAGGTCCAGTCAGCTATGGTTCCATCGCAGGCGGTATACCGGTACGTCCAGGTTCTGGTACCATTGCATGTGATGGGATCGGGTGTGTCAGAAAACCCCATAAGGACGGCGTTGACTGTCCTCCCGCATGCATCGGTGATGGGACCCGGGTTTCCGGGATCTGTGGCATCAGCAGCACAGGATACCGTGGAGGATGTGTTGGCCGGCACCATGGCCATGCCGCCGCTGTAGTCGATGTCATAGGTATGTGTCCAGTCGGCCGTGCTGCCGTCGCAGGCGGTGTAGCGGTATCTCCAGACCACGCTTCCCTCGCAGGTGACAGGATCAGGTGTGGATTCCGGGCCAACGAGAACGGCGTTGACCGTCCTTCCGCATGCATCGGTGATGGGTCCCGGGTTTCCGGGATCTGTGGCATCAGCAGCACAGGATACCGTGGAGGATGTGTTGGCCGGCACCATGGCCATACCGCCGCTATAATCGATGTCATAGGTATGTGTCCAGTCGGCCGTGCTTCCGTCGCAGGCGGTGTAGCGGTATCTCCAGACCACGCTTCCCTCGCAGGTGACGGGATCAGGGGTGGATTCCGGGCCAACGAGAACGGCGTTGACCGTCCTTCCGCATGCATCGGTGATGGGTCCCGGGTTTCCGGGATCTGTGGCATCAGCAGCACAGGATACTGTGGAGGATGTGTTGGCCGGCACCATGGCCATACCGCCGCTGTAATCGATGTCATAGGTATGTGTCCAGTCGGCCGTGCTGCCGTCGCAGGCGGTGTAGC
>ERZ795032.1880-NODE-1880-length-13118-cov-4.786802_pt1 | contig 13118 bp, 11 predicted proteins | sample MGYA00375124_ERZ795032 | MGnify/ENA primary metagenome ERZ795032 (study PRJEB30167, sample SAMN05720154) | activated sludge metagenome | isolation source: Anaerobic digester | place: China | collected 2015-12-16 ...
ACAAACCGGGTGATCGAGGGGGCATTTGGTATCGAGGAGCTTTCCTTCAATGGCTTCGTATATCTGCAGAAGGGTGAGATCCTCTGGTTTAATATGCAGTGAGAACCCGCCCGAGGGACCGCGGTTACTGCTCAGGTATCCTTCTTTTACCAGGCGTTGCAGAATTTTGGCTACATGATGCTTGCTTGAACCTGTGCGTTCAGAGATGGCTGTAACATTCAGTGAGCTGTCGGCCCCGGCAATTAGTACCATACTGTGGATGGCGATGGAAGCCGCTTCCGATATACTGATAATCTTTGACATTCCCGGTTGTTTTTGTTGGTTGGGCAAATATCGTAATTTTGATAATAATTTTTACAATAGGTTGACATTCATTCAAAAATAGTGATTATTACGTAATTAGTTATGTTCAGTGTAACCCATGCACTTCCGGTCGGGTACTTAACCATAAGCCAAAGAGAAGAAATGCACCGGTGGTTTATGCCGCAATTTCCGGGTTAAGCATACGTACGATCGGAGAATCCAACCAGTTGCCAAGGTAAGGCTTTGAAGCGTATTTCACTGCCACTGATCTGGGTGAAGAATCAATGCAATCACATTACACCGGAATACCGTTCTTAATATGGAATCCTTACAGGTTTAATACTAAAGTGGTGTTGATGGGCGGGCAAGCAGGTGCAAGGCAAATGGTAAAAGCGGAGAGAATGGAAGCCGGGTCTTGCAATTGCTGTTGTTTTGCATATCGATTGCTAAATATTTATAAACTTTAACTATTAGTAAATATTTATTTTTAAAAACTACTTGACAAGTCAATTATTCTCTCTATATTTGGACCTCCTTTCACTGCGGATATGGATAAACGTATAATTCATAAATTTCGCTATTCATCCGGTCCGTTTCCCGTATTATAATTGTTTAATCTGAAAACACATTTAAAAGTATTTCTGAAAGAGACGTAATAATCTTTTTTGGTAAAACATACTTTATAGTATTATTTTGTTTGTATGTGTTAAATATTTAATTCCGGGTCTGGCCTTCCCGGGTTGTTAAATGCGATTGTTGCGTGAAGAAATAAGTAGTAATCATAAATCAATGACGGGCCGTAAGGATAGGGTATGCAGGCAGTCGGGCTGACGGGACTGCATCTGCTGGATGCCATCAGGTATTTGAGTCGGCAGATCACCATTTACCGGTTTTGGTGAAGAACTAACCAATCAAAAAGAAACCGGCGCCGGTTATAGCAGCGATAGCTGTAATTAATTGACTGCGAGAGTGGAAAAGCCTATGCTCCACAGGTGTTCGGAGCTACTCAACTAATTTCTATTACTATGAAATCCTTAAAACTCATTGTACTCACAATTTTTGTTGCAATTTCAGCAGTAACATCTGCACAGAAAGTGTTCACTCCTAAGGATGCTATTGGAGGAAAATCGATCGCACAACTGGCAAAGGAGTGGGATCTTAAAGCATTTCAGGATACTAAGGTACTCTATAAACCTGGAATGTCTCAGGAGGAGTTTATCAAAGCAGTTATATCAAACTTTCCATCAGGTGTTAAGTCCAGTTTTAAAGAGTTATTTAACCCTTACCTGGTATATATTTATGGTTTTCACGCCAAAGGTTTATCAGATTCGCAAGTTCTGAACTCTATTAGCGGAGTTGAAACAGCTGGATTAATAAGTGAATTTTCAGCTTATAACAAGAATAATCCTGGATATATGGATAACCTTGTATTTCTTCCATGGAAAAAGATCCTTGAGATTATTATGACCATCATTGAAACAATTCTGCCTCTTATAGAGTAATTTGTGGACTTGTTTACATTTCGTTTCCCTGTATTTATTACAGGGAAACGATTAATGAATATTTTTTTATTAACTAACTAATGCTCTATTATATGATAAAAATAACCTTTTATTTGATTTTAGTTGTCCTTTTCTTTTCGTCCTGTACTTTTTTTAAACTAGCCAAGCAATTGGATGATGAAGAAAAAGAATTTAATACAGGAAAACATAAATTTGAATTTGTGAATAATCAAATTCAGATAGTGACTAATGTTGAAACTATTAGTAATAAGCGTTTTCTTTTTGATCTTGGGGCTCCTGTTAGTTTCATTTATAATAATGCCGATTTGGATCGGATTATAATTAAAGAGAATTTAATCCGGGGGATTGGGAAACTTAAATCTGCAGATGGACAAACTTTAAAGCGGTATTATTATAAATTCAAGTATTTAGAAAATGGTCTTTTTGTTGTCAGAAATTTTTTAATGCCTGTCATTGATTCTCCTGACACAATAAGTTGTTATCGTTTGGATGGTTTATGGGGATCAAATGTTTTTTCAAGTGAATCTAAGGATACAAAAAACAAAGTGCTATTAATAAGCATGCAGGATTCAACCCTTGCTGTCCTTGATAGCTTGCCAGATCTTACAGATTGGATTAAGATTGGAACCCGTTTTAATTCTTTTGGTCATATCTATATTAAAACTAACATTGGAGATAATGAACAAGAGCTGATTTTGGATACTGGTTTTGGTGGAGATGTTATTGTTAATGCCGAAACCTTTAAAAGATTGCTAAATTCTGGATTAACAGATAGTTCCTTAACGCAAACTTATGGTCACGTGGTTGGATCACTACTTGGATTCAGGTACGATACGACATATAATATTAACACCGGAATCCGGTTATCCGAGCAATTAGAAGTAAATCCGGTTTCCGTTAGATCTACAAAGCAACTGAGGGTTAATGCATTGGGAATGGGTGTTTTACAAAGATTTAACATCATTGTTGATTATCAAAATAAGAGCGTTTATTTGCAGCCGAATCCGGGTTTTCAGGGAAATGAGAAATCGTTTTTCTTCAATAAAGGTTTTGGATTATCAAAGCAGGCTCACTCACGTCTAGTTGTTATTAACATCAGATCAGAATCTGTTGCTGATATCGCCGGACTCCGGATAGGTGATATCGTTTTATCTGTTAATGGTGTTACTGTCGAATCGGATTTTGCATGTGAGCAATTACTATTCTATTCTAAGTTGGATAGCCATAAAAACGATAATGAAGTTGTTGTTCAAAGAGGAGACGAAACTATCCGAATTACGCTTTAACAAACAGGCTGTTTGGCTAATGTACAATTCCAGGGTGGTAGCATTATTGTAATGTAGTCTGAAGCTATCTATGTATTTAGATCAGAAGGTTTCCGGAAACATTATGTTTATTTTAAAATGAAACAGATATGAGTTATAGAAAAGTTTTGATTTTAGTTTTTATTCTCTTTTTTTCAGGATTTTCGTATGCTGGTATTCAGATCCGAACAACACTATTTATCGGAAAAAAGAATTCCGCTTGCAACGGATTTGGTTTCTGCACTATGTCTAATTCATCCTCCTATACCGAAGGCGCCATCAACGGTACTTTTACCCTGAACGATCAAAAGGGGGCGATAATTATAGAAATCTTCGAAAAGGACATACGTGAGCATCAGCCCGATAAGATGGTCTATTTTATCAACCAAACTTCCGTTGAATTTTCGGAGAGCTTTTCCATACCTTCCGATATTCTGAACGAGGCCGGTATCAGAATGCCCCTTGTAATACGTAAAGGCTCCTATGACCTCCGGTATGCCAGGGGCAAGTTTATTGTTGAGATTCCGCTTTGATTTTCGCACTGCTGTTCTACCAGGCCTGCGCTTTAACATACCATGCCCTTGAGTAATGCCAAAACCACGGAATAATACCGGGCAAACGCACAGGTTCATGTGCTTCTGCCGTCTGACTCCAATGCCGGACTGCACCCGAAACTTATATACCATCCCCGAATCGGTCTGTACGGATAGCTTTCGGACTGCTGCCCGCTTTCTGTTCCTGATTTTATCCCTTTTAACTGTGGAATCGGCCGGACAAGAGGCAGACAGCTGTTCCAAACCCGTACCCGGTTCCGCTCGCAAAATTACCATACTCACCGAACTCGACTTTTTCACCACTTTCACCGGGGTGAATTATCTGAACAGCAGGACAGGTGCCGAACGTAACAACCTGTATCTCTATTACAACATAACCATGAGCAATAAGGTGAAAGCCGGAAACATAATTATTAACAGCCATTATTTCAACGAATTCGGGCTCAGGGATTATCGCGACAGCATCCAGGTCGTGAGCGAAGATCAATATACGCTTAAAAATTCCGCAGCATTCCGAATTTCCGGATCCGGAATATCCCTGAATGCGGCATTTGTTTATAAAAGTCAGTATTTCAGGCATTTCGAATTCAGACCGGACAGCAACGGGAAATCCGAAAAGTATCTGTATACCTCATACCTTTCGCCGGGTTACCGCAATGCCTCCGTCGGACTCCGGATTGAGCCCGCTGCTTATTTTGCCGTTGAACTCGGAATCGTAAACGGCAGAAAAACCAAAATCAGGAATCAGCAGATATTTGAAACACGCCAGGCTTCAAGGCTATACGGAATCACAAAAGGTACAAACTCGGTTACCGAATACGGACTCAATCTGATCGTTACTATACAGCCGCATGAAATACTTAAAAACCTGTATTGGGAGAATTTTACCCAGGTTAATGCCTCACATGCAAGCCTTGCCCGCATCTCCGGTTACAAGCTCGACATCAACAATGCATTTCACTATCGCTTTCTCAGGTTTTTCAGACTCTCCCTGCGTACCTTCTGCTTGTTCGATAGCGTAATCGGCGCAAAAGTTACGCTGGCGACCAACCTTTCACTGGGGTTTTATCTCAGCAATACATTTTAGCCAACAGATAATCATGTATACTGGAGCTTACGGCCTTTCATCAGCACTGAAGTCTGCTAATCCGGGCATTCCCAGATACACGGGATCCAGTGCCAGCTTTTCGCCTTTTGAAAGATGCAGATTCCGGATTAAAATCTCATTGTATCCGCTTGCTACCGGATGAAGCAGCAGATGCCATACTCCATCTTCCAAACCCTGGAAGCGGAATGTTCCGTCGGGCCACGGACGTGTACGAAGTGTGTCGCTTTCATTAAAAAGTACTGCTACCGGCAAGGCTTCTTTGGGGAAAACGCTCCCGCTGATTTCTGCCGTACCCTGCCGGCTGGCAAGCCTCCAAATGGGATCGAAATGGTATTCAGCGCCTCCTCCGTGAGATATTGATCTGGCAACATCAATCGCCAGCCGCAGCTGCAATACCTTTCCTGCCCTGGCATCTGCGTTCACTTCTGTTAGTAATCCCCATGCATATTCACCCGAAACGCGCAAAGGAAATCGTGTTGTTCCAATTGAAAGATAATTGCCCGCACCGGTTATCAATCGAAAACGGGTTATTAATCCCGGATTTACCTCCGAACGAATAATCAATCGGGTAGACTTGTCCGGCGAAGTTGTGTAAGTTGTTATACCCGGTGAAATCACCGCCAGGGTATGCCATTCATCGCTTTCATCGCTGTATTGCACACCCCGGATGTCGAGCTCCAGTGACTGGTAAGCCATATTTTCAGCCGATAACCAAACTTCAAGAGTGGCTTTTTCACTTCCAGCCAGTGCGAGAACACTTCCCGGATTATCTGCCTCCTTCTCGCAGGAAGCCATCACAGTAAAGGTAAAGATGGCCAGTAATGCCACCATGAAATTTCTCGTTCTCATAATCGTGATTTTTGGTGGTTAATACTCCGCTTCAGGCACAAAGCATGTTCCGAAGTCGTTACCGGAATCCGGACTTCCCGAAGTTTTGATAATCAGACTTGAAATAGGCTGAATAATAGCATTATACGAATAACCATTTTTAATGAACCGGTATCGTAATTATCCAAATTTCCCCTATTCTTTCCGTTATTGGTAAACATAGCCAACAATTTGTGGAAACTTATCCACGGCCATCTAAACGTAGTCGTACAATTTTCTTATTCCGTCGGGTATATCATATCGAAAATAATTAATTCTGTTATATCTTTGCCTCCCTGAAACTATATGATATGGATATGAAACGGGTATTTACCATAATTGTCTGCTGCATTTTTATAGCCGACAGCATCACTTTCGCCAAAACGAATACGCAGAATCCGGTTAAGCTGAATGACGCTCTTGCGACTGCCCGCCATCATTTGTCAAAATACAATGCAAATTCGATGATTATAAGCGATCTATGCTATTTAATATCCAGGAGTGCTGATCCGATTGCCCTTTCTGTTGCTGAGACTGCGGTTAATAGCGATTGTCCGGAACCGGGGGCTTTAGCCTGGGTGTTTAAACTGGATCCTGCAGGTTATGTGGTTGTTTCTGCTTCTTCCGATCTCCCTGCAATACCTGCCTGGTCATTTACCGGTGATTTCGGTCAGCCCGAAACCGGCAACCCTTTGTATTGTCTGCTAAAAGCGGACCTCACTGTCCGGCTCGGGTATGCCCTTGAAAAGGGTATACGCTTGGCCGGCAGGGCAGGGGATAGTCTCACTGACAAAAGCGGCGATCGCCCGGAGAAGTGGCCATCTGTCGGCGACGGCTGGCTTTCAACAAACTGGACACAAAATGCGCCGTACAATAACCTTTGTCCAATGGATCCGCTGACTTCCACGCGAAGCTATGCGGGCTGCCCTGCCGTGGCTATGGCTCAGATTCTTAATTTTCATAAAAATACCAATAACACCCATTTCAACGATTACGACGATTATTACCACAGTTATGCCGGACGCAACTACCAGATCGACGACGATTATGCTCTGAACGGATTTCCTTCCTTTGATCAGCTCAACGTTTACCTGGATACCCTGAACGCTCACTATAACGGCAATATCAGCCTCACAAGTACCGATAAAGCCGCGCTGGTTTTTGCCTGCGGAGTAGCCTGTACTCAGGTATTTACCTCCCAGGCTTCGGGCACATTTGGCGTAAATCAGGCATTTGATGCCTATCAGAGGTTTGGATTCAGCACTTCGGTGTTGCTCAATGAAACCAACAACGACCTTTACGACCGGCTTAAACAAAACATGATGGATACGCTTCCGTCTCACCTCGCCGTTGTGGATCCGTCCTGGCAAACCGGGCACAATGTGGTTGTGGATGGCTATAATACAGACGACTATTACCACCTGAACTTCGGCTGGGGCGGGATGTACAACGGCTGGTACCTGCTTCCGGAAGAAATTCCGTACAATCTCACCGTAGTGGAGGGGGTTGTAGTCGACATAATGAAAGACACAAGCTCGGTGAACAGCCAGTTAATCGCCACGGAAAATCCTGCTGTTTTCCCCAATCCCTCTACAGGGATTTCCACAGTAACCTTCTCAAATCCGCACCATAAGCCTCATGCATTATCAATCATCAGCACAGCCGGGCAGTTGATTGAATTCCGGAACAACATCACCGGAAGTGAAATTCGTGTGAATACAGCTGCATGGCCGGCAGGAATGTACGTTTTTATCATCCGCGACGGTGAAGGCAGACAGACATCCGGCAAGCTCATGGTAAATTAACCGTCAGCCTGAAGCTGCTGCCGGGGATTTTTAATCCATGCGGTTTGTAAGTATCAGAACGATAGCACTTTGTTGCATTCAACCGTCCATAGTGCAAACTCTTTCATATTACTGATCTTAACGCCTTCAATCAGCGGGAGTTTGTCAATTCCTCTTGCTTCCGAGCATCCGCCGCAGCTTTTTACCTCTGCGCCTTTCTGAATCACCGATTTCAGCATTCTTTCGATGTTGTAGTATCCGCCTGGTGTGTTCTGGGATGGTAATCCGCAAAAGACGGCATCTGCCAGCAGAAATATCTTTACCTCAACAGTTTCGCCGTGTTCTTTTTGCAAAGTCATTGCCATTCTCAGCGCATTGTACGCTTTCTCCGTCCCGTAAGGAGCATCGTTGATGATGATAAGTATTTTTTGCATCCGATTTCGTATAATTATTTCCTGAACCTGAGTTTGAGGTTTGATCTTTTGAATATGTTAGCGCCAGAAAGCATTGTATTGCATATTGCCCGTTCCAGATTAAGGTTTATTTCAGGAGGGAGTTTCTTTTGCCTTTCTTCAGAAGTACCACCTCCACATTTTCACTTGTAATCAGGCATCCCGTCGGAATTTTGTCCATCCAGGGCTTTATGCCCTTCAGAAAACGAACAATCTTCTCCTCCTCGTCCACCAACTCGACAACAACAGGTAGCTTTTCAGTAATTTCCCAGAATTTACCGGAGTGTATCACGCTGCTCGATCCGTATCCCATACAGCCCTTTGTAACCGTGGCGCCGGCAAGTCCGTAACGTCGGGCAGCAAAAACCAGGGTTTCACTCAGCAGGGTATGCCTGAATTTGTCGGTATTGCTGATGTAAATCCTTAACCGTACTGCTTGTGTGTTGGTTTCCATGCTTAAGAGATTTTTGTGAGTGCGTGTCCGCCAAATGTGGCCAAAAGGCCCAGAAATACGCTCAGCCCTGCATAGAGGCTGAAGTACAGTATACTGCCATCGCGCAGCAGAGCCATGTTCTCGTTCGAGAAGGTGGAGAAAGTGGTAAATCCTCCGCAGAAACCTACAGCCAGGAATAAACGCATTTCATTGTTTCCAAGTGTGCCCCTGTCGGATAAACCATAAATCAGTCCGATTAAGAAGCAACCAAGGATGTTTACCCAGAAAGTCCCCAGCGGGAAGGAGGTAATAACAGAGTTTTGTATGCCCCTGGAAAGAAGATAACGGGCGATGCCACCAAGGAAGCTGCCGGAGCCAACGATGAGAAGTAGTTTCAACATACTGCTGATGTATACGTGATGTAAAAATATGCATTAAGCGGCAGCAAAGCATCTGCAGGCTCCGCTGACCGGGCATTTTTTTATCAGGAGTTATCAGCTTTTTAAAGGCGATTAAAGGCTAACCCCATAGCCGGTATAAAAATACATAGTTTTGAGATGCGGACAAGCTCCGCGTTTGTTTCCGTTTGATTTTTGCCTACCTGCGTATGCTTACTTCTTCCGATTTTTCGCTTTCCGCTCCATCCGTATTTGTCGTGGTCAGATAGTAGAAGTACAGCACACCGCCAATTGCTGTTGTGTCGGTGTATTCTGAGGCTTCCGGTCCTGTTTCCGCTACTTTTTCTGCCGGTTTTCCCCTTTCGTACCGGTAAATGCTGATTCCCGAAAGACCCTCATACTGTATTTCGCTCCACTCAAGGTGGATGCCTTCGCCGGAAGCCATAGCCTGAAGTGCAAACGGCGGCAAAGGAATGCTTTTGATCGTGCGAAGCGAAAAAGTGGCTGCCCCTGAGCGATTTCCGTCCATGTCGACCGATAGTAAGCCGTACACATACAGTTGCCCGGGACTGGCAGTCGTATCGATGAAGCCGTTGACGCGCAGAAGCGCATTTTCCGGTATGAGCAGCTGTTCGCTGCCGTCTTCCGTCCTCCTGCTGACGCTGTAACCGGCAACTGCAGGATATCTTTTTTCAAGGTCTTCCCAGTTTAAAACAACATTTCCATCCTCTTCGTATCCGGTGAAGTTTGTTGGAACCGGCGAAGGTTCCGAAATTATTGGTCTTATGTATGTGTAATCGGAAAAACCACTCTCCACAAAACTGCTGCTTTCAGTTTTTGCAGCAAAGATATAGGTGGTTAACCCCGACAGAATCCGCGTAGTGTCGTAATAATTTACCAGCATCGAATCGTTTGGCCTCAGCAGGTCGCTCACAGCTTTCAATTCGGGTGTCAGTCCGTCGTTTCGGTAAATTCGGATGCCGGCGGCTTCTGCATCGCTCACCCTGTACTGCAGAAATACCCCTCCGCGCAGCCGTTCCGACCGCACAAGCCATGGCGCTGCCGGGGGCTGTGGATTATATGCTGCACTGAATATCAGATTGCTGTATACGGCCTGCTCACTGTTTTCGGGCAGGGCTCTCAACCGGTAGTAGTAAACCCGGTCGGGTAAAATTTCAATGTCGGTATACACATTTTTATTCCCCGGAAGACTCGTTAGTTCCGTAAAGTCCTTGTCTGGGTGCAAACTTCTGACAATTTCAATCGACCGGACGTTTTTGCTGCTGCTGAGTTTCCATTCCAGATTGATGCGTAGCATTTTGGAATCTTTCGTGGCTTTTGTCTCTGTAAACCACAACCCGGAAGCTTCCGGTGATATCACGCTAATCATGCTGCTGCTGCCGGCTCTACGATTTGTATCGAGCTGAACAATAAAGTATTGCAGGCTATTCAGATGCGGCATTTTCATCACGCTGGTGTCAAAAAAGGTGTAAAACGTTGTGTCGGAGCTTCGCATAATGGCTTTTACACCTTTGGCTTCCACCGGATTGTCGCCTTCATAGCGGAGCGGCATAAAATCTGGAGCCGGACGATCGCCTTTACTGAACCATTTCAGATAAATCATCCGCGACGTCGTTTCGCTTGTCAAAAAAACCGGATAATCGAATTCTACCGGAGATTTTACCTGTGCATTAACACCCGATTCTGCCAGGAGAACGATCGTTAGGATTATATATGTATTTAGTTTGCAGACCTTCATAATGTTTATGTTTTGAAGTAATTTCATAAGTTTTCAGCGTCTTCACGGGCATAGATTTTCTCCGCAGCTTCCGAGCATAAGTCCGAAATCACAACCCGAGTCGCTGATTTTCATTTTAAGACCAATGTCTGGCGAAGTAATGTCTACTCCCGTCCAGCCTAGTCCGTAAAACACTTCAGCTGAAACTCCTGCGTTTACACTGCCGCAGCCGGTTACATTATACGAGCCATTGGAATAGTATGTGCCACTAATTCCCATCTGGGCATTGGCATGTACACTCAGGGAATAAAGGCCTCCGCTTATACCTCCGCCGATGTTTCCATCGGCAAGTAGTGAGATGCCGTAAGAGTTAACCTGAGGATCGAACGTCATCCAGGTCCGGGCATACATTGAAAGGTCGGCATATACCTGAACACCGACAAACTGATCGATCAGCGGCAAAGTAACTCCCCATTCTATGGATGGAATCAGCTGCTTGGTGATGGATCCCTGGAGTAAAAAGCCGCTTACCTTTCCCTGGAACTCCGACGGTATGCATTTCAGCGCCCCGAAAGGAGACGAAAGGGCAGGAGGGATGGCCTGATAATCGCCGAACAATCCGAAAAGTCCGCAACCGCCGATTCCGGGAATACTCAGGTTTCCCTGTACGTTGATGTACCATCCGTTCGGGTCGAAAATGCAATCGGCTGTGCCATTTGCCTGCATCCCGGCAAGGTTTTTATCGATGTTTACAGAACCGGTAAGCCGCGAATTTGCAAAGTCGTATGTAAGCGTCATTCCCGGAAAGGCATCAAGCTTACTTACGCTAAGGCTCTGGCTGCCGGCGTTTATATCGCCTTCGCATATGAACCTGAGTCTGCTCTTTTGGGTATTGTTGCTGATGCCGTTCATGCCGGCCATTTCGCCTTCAAACCAGAAGTTGTTCCACTGATGCTGCGAACGGTTTACTTCCATTCCCCCGACAACCTTCTCGAAATACTTGCTGTGATCCTGGGTGATGTATATTTTCTCATCAGAGGGTATGTCGATTTCGGTGGAAGCCGGTTTATGGAGCAGTACAATCCTTACCGGCCCGAGTTTCCCTTCTTCCGTCGCCGTTCCGCTGGCGGTAAAAAGCTGTGGTGCAAATTTTATACTCACCGGATCCCAGATAAATGCCATGTTGTTGTGGGTGAAATTTATGGGATTGGGATTATCTACGATAAATTTCATCCCTGCGGATGTTTTTTGCCATGCCATGTTCCCGTTGAATTCCTCGATGTATGGAATTCCCGGCTTGTACGTACCCTGAACCTTGAGCCAGGGCGGACTGGCAGAATTAAATACGTTGAGAATTGTTCCCGTTGCAGGCCTGAAATCCACGATGTCGAAAAGCTTCAGGTCGGTGGCCAGGGGTTCCAGTCTGGGTTCGCTGCCATCGCTGATCATACGTATACCGTTGAGCGGCAGCCTTTCTCCGGGAATTCCGGGAACCCCTTGAATGAATGCCGTTTGAGGTCCTCCGTCGGATGTGGCATACAACACCCACTGCATATTGCCGCCGCCGGTGTCGTAATAATTAAGACCTTGGTTTTGTGTGGTAACCGTAACGGGCAAGGTGCCAAGGATTTTTATTCCACTGAATTCAGCAATAGTGTTGCCGTGGTCGATTGCATTCCCGGTTATTGCAAGGTTTTTGAGCGGTACGTCTATAATCCCGGTCTTTATAATGGCTTCGTCTATTTTGACACCCAGGTTGTCGATGCTCCATTTCTGACTTGTAAGTTTCCATTTATTCAGGTTGAAGGATATTGGAGACTTACCATTGTATGTAAACAGGTTCTTGCTAATTTCCACAACCCCTAGCTCAATTTTTAGGTCGGATGGCGTTACGTTGCTGCATTGGGTGTGCAGAGTTGTATTAAGCTGCAACTTAGCGCTGTTAATGTAAGATTTGGCGACATCGGCACGCGCTGAATTTTCAAATGCAGGTAATGAATACTGAAGGGCTCCTCCGTTTTCGTTGCACACGAAAAAGCCGGTTACGGGCAATTTTACCGGTTTTGTGACAGCCGGGTTGGCCGTTAATACGGGCATTTCCATTTTTTTGGTTCCGCTTTCTGCGCTAACAGCCAGGTAAATGACCGGCAAAGCCGCCATGGTGTTGTTGAATTCAGATGGTTCAATTTTTACTTTTCCAATGATAACCCCCCAGGCCGATGCCGGTGCCTCCCGGTCGATCGTTAGCCCGCCCTGTTTATATAAACTTCCCGTAAAGGTTTTTAATACCATTAAGGACGTTATACCGGGCTTGTCTGTAACTACCGGAATCGTAACCGGCTCGGCAATGGGTATTCCCTTACTGTTTTTTCTGGTTCCGGCTTTAATGGCTATTCCCGAAAAAGGTACGACAGTGGCGGCATCGGTACTGAATTGCTCGTTGTTTTTCAGCTGTGTAAGATTTCCGTTGATGCGGATAATCCCCTCTTCGTCTTTCAGTCGTGTGACCTCCATCGGGAATCCCATAAGGCTCGTAATATCCATATCTTCATAAACGGTAAGATTGAAATCGATTGTTATACACTCGTTCGAGGCTTTATTGATCAGTATTTTTCTTTCATCTCCTATGTACTTGCTTTTCGATTTCGATGCCG
>ERZ795032.1881-NODE-1881-length-13114-cov-3.955356_pt1 | contig 13114 bp, 9 predicted proteins | sample MGYA00375124_ERZ795032 | MGnify/ENA primary metagenome ERZ795032 (study PRJEB30167, sample SAMN05720154) | activated sludge metagenome | isolation source: Anaerobic digester | place: China | collected 2015-12-16 ...
CTTGCCAATGCGAAGGAATAGCTGTTATCCGGCCCAGCGGCACTATCTTTTTTCTTTACAGAAACCTTGCAACAATTAACCAGTCTCTCCCATTATGAATCCTTAAAAAAGATTATTATTTATCGTAAAAACAAGAAAAAACAGATGAAAATAAAAGCCATTGTACCGGAAACCAAACCGGCACAATGGCTTTTTATATCCCGCAACTACTTCATTGCGTAACGTTTGACACTGACGGTCATCTCTTTTTTGCCATTGTCAACTTTGTTGACAAAAATGTATGCCCGGTATTTTCCATCGGCGGTTTCTACCCAGGCGCCTGATTCAACTTTCATGTTGAGGCCGTAATTGGTGGCATTGGTGAAGTCGATTTTTTCGAAATCCACATCATCCACATAAATCCCGTATTGGAGGCGGGCCAGGTGACGGTCTCTCAAGCCGTAAACTTTGAGATACTTCGTATTGTTGGCGGCACCCGCCGGCAGGGTGATGCCGGGCAGATATTCGGGATTGGCAGCCGGAGCAGCCAAAGCATGGGCAAAGGTGATCCCCGAAATTGACCGGTAAAGGTATACGAGGTCGATTTTATCGGCGTTGGCAGCCGCTTCGGCGGCATTGTAAACAGCCATGTCGGCAACCGACAGGTACATCTTGTTGTTGTCGCTGAGTACCAGGTCGAGTTTCATATCCATTTTGGCAATCTGATAGGGTCCCATCTTGTAAGAGACGGTTTCGCCGGTGCTGGCTTTGGCCGAGAAGGTGAAAGTCACCTCTTTTCCCCGCGCCTCTTCCGGGATGATGTAGAAATAGCGCAGAGCAGCGGCGCAGGTGTCTTTGGTGAAGACGACCTCGGTTTTGGCGCCAGTGGTTACCGAAGGATTTCCAACCGTAACCGGGACATCCACCCCACTGCCGTTGGTATAGAACGACCGGTGTTCCAGGTAGGTTCCGGAGGCGCCGGGAATTGAGGCTTCAACCTGGGCTGAAGTGATTTTGCCGGCGTTGTAGCCCAGCGCCATGGCATACACAAATTCAAGGTCCAATCCGACAACGTTCGGACCTAAACTGCGTTTGATACATTCGTTCTGCAATTGGGTTTTGGCCTCGGGCAGTGCATATTCTTCCTCTTTACAGGCATTGAAGAAAACGACCAGCAAAAGCAGAAGGGTTATACTATAATATTTTCGTTGCATAGTCAGTTATTTTAAGGTTTTTCTTGAACGGTAACATAAACGGTATAAGTCTTTTTCACCTTCCGGTTACCCGAGATTACGGTCCATTTTTTAGGATTCGACAAATCGGAGAAGTCCACAAACCCGGTAATTTTCGGATCGAGTTTGGCATCGGTAACCAGGCTAAACTGTGGCCAAAGACTTTTCAGGTCGGTACCATAGAACACCTTGATGTTGATCGTTTGAGCCGTTGTATCGATGGTGGGCGCCGAGACCCGAACGGTCTGGAAATCGGTTCCCAACAGATCGAAATTGCTCACATAACATTCTGCCCGGTCAGTGATCAGCAAACCGTCTTCATCAACCGGAAAATCGGTGCAACTGACCCAGGCCCATGCTGTCAATAAAATCGCAACTGGTATTATCAAATATTTTTTCATTGCATTGTTTTTTAAAGTTTTACACAATTGACCAACGGTTACAACCACGGTGTATTCTGGGTCAGGTTCGGGTTGCGCTCACGTTCGGCCGGCGGAATACGGAAAATGTAATTTCGCTGATAGGTCAGCTCCTGCGTATTCTGGTAATAGCGCTGCTGGTTGGCGCCGTGGGTGTCGATTCTCCACACGCCATTCCCGTCGTAAGGGGGAGCCCAGACTCTTTCGATGGCACGCCAGCGGCGAAGATCAAAGCCGCGGTGTCCTTCACCCAGCAGTTCCACGATCCGCTCCTGTTCAATCGCTTCGAAGAACGCTTCTTTGGTTGCTGTTTTTTCAGGATTCAGGGCAGGCAGGTTACCACGGCGGCGGATTTTATTAACCAGTGCAATGGCGTCGGCCTGTGGCCCGTTGACCTCGTTTGTAGCTTCGGCATACATCAGGTACACGTCGGCCAGGCGCATCACCGGCCAGTTGTAATCGCCGTCGCTGCGTCCCTGTCCGCCATAGTTGCGGAGGAATTTGCGGAAGACATACCCTGAGTTACATCCGTCGGTATTGTAGCTGATGTATTTTTGGTCTCCGATTTTGGTTTCCACGTTCCAGGTTTTGTAGATAAAAGGTACCCAGTCGGTAACTTTCAGCGAGGTCAATCCGACACTCATTTCATAATCCCACATGATGGAAGCTTTCATCCGGTAGTCGCGGTTGGCATAACTCTGCGGATTTACGGCCGAATTGAGTTTGGTGCGGGCGCCGGCAACAGAGGGGTTGGTCGGGATCAGTTTATCTGCAAAATCGCCGGTGATGGTCGATTGATAACGATCGGCAATTTCGTAACGCGGGTGTACCCAGCACTGCGACCCTTCGTGTGAACGGCCAGCCACATCGCGCATTAACTCCTCGCCCTGACCGGTTCCGGTACCACCGTGCGTAAAGACCATGATCATTTCCCCATCGTCATTGGGGTTTCCGGTGGAAGGGATGAACAGATAGTAGTAGTTGGGTAAGACCTCGGCATTCCCCATGGTTCCCCATTCGCCGGGTTCGCCATTGCGGAACAGTTTAAGCCCGTAATCTTCAATCACCGATTTAAAATCGGCAGCAGCGGCGGCATAAGCAGCTGTTGCAGCAGCCGGATCGGGCGTGAAGGTATCCAGTTCAGGCCATCCAAACTTGTTCCAGCAGGCCCAGTAAAGTTGCAGTTTACCCCGGAAAGCCAAAGCGGCTGGTTTGCCGGCGCGGCCTACCGCTGAACCTTTATTCGGCAGTTTTTCGAAAGCGTAGGTGAAATCGGCCAGGATGGAATCCTTAACCTGAGCGATTGGAGTCCGGGCCATAGTTTCTGTTTCATGTTTGGTATCGCTGTTAAAAACCTTGGTGAAGTAGGGTACGTCGCCCCACATTGAGATCAGGCGGAAGTAAACCATCCCGCGCAACAGCTTTGCTTCGCCAATGATGGCTTCCAGCCCCGGACGTGACGATTCGGAGGCTGCGGGCAACATCTTCTTCACGTTTTCAATCACATAGTTGGTGCGGTTTACCCCACCATACAGGTAGCGGTACATTTTATCGAAGTCGTCGCCATAGCCCGTGGGGTCATATCCGCCGCTTCCTGCGCGATAGGCATCTCCTTTCTGGAGGTTGTCATTGACCGTGCTGAGCGTATTGCTTCTCACCCGGACATATTCTCCCTGTCCGTCAAAATAGTAGTCGCGGTCGAAAAGCGGCCTGACCGCAGAGTAGGCTCCCATCAGGGCAATCGTAGCATCTGCTTCTGTTTTCCAGAAAGCATCTGTTGACAAATCAACGGTAGATTGTTGATCCAGCAAATCTTTCGTACAGGAACCGTTAAAAAGCGTCAATCCAGCACAAATAGCTATCAATATGATTTTTGAATTCATTTTTTTCATAACAACATTCTTTTTTAGATTCCGATGTTAATACCAAGCGAGAACGATTTATTCAGCGGATAGGCGTCACTGGCGTGCCCCATCTTTTCGGGATCGAGGCCGCGGAATTTGGTCAGGGTAGCCAGGTTTTCGGTAGTTCCGTAAATCCGGACATTGTCGATACCCACTTTCTGCAGCCAGTTTTTAGGCAGGGTGTAACCCAGCTGGATGTTCTTCAGCCGGATGTAGCTCAGGTCGTCCAGCCAGAAGGAGGTCTCCTCACGGTTGGCATTTCCGCCCAGGCGGGGCCACTCTCCGTTGCGGTTTTCCCAGTTCCACGGTTTGTTCCAGTGGTCCCAGGTTGAGGCGTAGCGCTGGGCTCCGAAGTTTACGTTGTTGTAGATGTTGATCCAGTAATTTTTGCGTCCGGCAGCACCTTGCAGCAGCACAGCCAGGTCGAATCCTTTCCAGGAGGCATTAAAATTCATGGCAAAGTTGGTGGTCGGGCGGTCGCGCTGGATGCGGGGATAGGCCTTTTTGTCCTCGCCGGTAATCCGGCCGTCGCCGTTGATATCTTTGCGCAGAATATCGCCGGGCGAAGCGCCCTGCGGCGTTGCGCTGTACACATCCTGCCAGGTTTGGGCAATGCCGCTGTCTTCATAAGTGTAGAGGAAGTGGTAGGGCATATTCAGGAAAACCCAGCCTTTACCCAAAAATTCGTTCCATTTTTCCAGGACCGTGGTATTGTAAGAAGCATTCAGGTTGACCGAATAGTTGAAGTCTTTGATTTTGTCTCTCCAGGTGAAGTTACCTTCCACCCCGCGGTTGCGCAGCTCACCGATATTCTGACGCGGTGCGTTGTAAGCTCCCGAAAGCAGAAGCGACATATCGGACGGCCGGAGCATATCGACAGTTAACCGGTCGTAATAATCCAGTTCGGCCGTCAGCCGGTTATCCAGGAATCCCAGATCCAGCCCCATGTTCATCACATAGGTACTTTCCCAGGAAAGCATCTTGTTAACCATCTGGCTATAAACCAGCCCTTTTGCAATATTGCCGCCGATCATATAGTGTCCGGCCTCCAGTGTTTCCTGCTGTTCGTAACGGCCAACCCCGCTGTTATTTCCCAATCCTCCGTAGGAGAAGCGGAATTTCCCGCTGGTGAGCCATCCGTCTGTCAACGGTTTAATGAAATTCTCTTCCGTAAAACGCCATCCGACGGAAGCTGACGGGAAGAACCCATAACGCCGGCCATCCAAAAACTTCGACGAGCCGTCGTAACGGAAGTTGGCTTCGAAAAGATATTTACTGAAAGCCGAATAGTTCAATCGTCCGATGTAGGAAAGCAGCCCCTCTTCGTTGGAGTTTCCACCGGTTCCCATAATTTCGGTCAGGGCGGCGTCAATCTCGTGCAGCGAAGGGTGCAGCCGGTCGTTGCGCGAACTCATCTGGTAGCGGTTATACCAATATTCTTCGCTGTAAACAAACAGTGCGCTGAATTCGTGATTGGTTGCAATGGTCACGTTGTAATCCAGACGGCCATTCAGCTGGGTTTTGTAACCGGTATTGGTATAGTTGCCAACTCCGGCGTTTTCGCCAACATAAACCCTCGAACCAAAGCTCTGGGTCTGGAAGTTGTACGAACGGTTGGGCATGTTGGCCGACCAACGGAACTGGTTGTAATAATTCAACGCATAATCCACGCGGGCAGTCAACCCTTTAATGGGCGACCAGTCCCAGTAACCGCTGACGTTGGCCTCCTGCCGGTTCTGATAGTTCAGGTTATTAATATATAAAGTATAAGGGTTGTAAGCCTGCGCGTCTTCGCTGTAAGCCATAACCCCGCCAAAATAACCGGTTGCCGGATCATACGGTGTGATCCCCGAAATGGCGTACTGCATATCGAATCCGGCTGTGTTGGACGAGTTGTCGTCGGTAAATCCATCATCCAGGGCATAGGTATATTTCGACCAGTTGCCGGCAAATTTGGCTCCCACATTCATATTGTCCCGCAACTTGTAATCGTAATTGAAGCGGGCGTTGTAGCGGGTGTAGTCATTGTTGATCTGCAACCCTTTTTCGTCCATCACGCCGACAGAGATAAAGAAGTTGGATTTGTCGTTGCTTCCCGAAGCCGAAACATTATGGTTCTGCACCTGGCCGTTGCGCATAATGATGTCCCACACATCCGTGTTGGGATACCGCAACGGATCGATCATCCCCAGCGCGAGCCACTGGTCGATGGTTCCGTCTTTGAAATTTAAGTTTGAACGCAGGGTGCCCACTAAAGAGTTCCGTTGATGAAGCGTCAGGGCACGCGGGTAGTCGGCCATGAAAGAGTAAGCCTTGGTCGGATGCTCCATCGCATAGGAACTGGAAACATTGATCCGGGTTTTGTCCTGACCTTTTCCCGACTTGGTGGTGATCAGAATTACCCCGTTGGCAGCACGCGAACCATAAACGGCCGACGAAGTCGCATCTTTCAGCACCGAAATACTTTCGATATCATTCATGTTCAACCGGTTGATATCCACGTCGGGCATCCCGTCCACCACGATCAGCGGGTTGGCATTGTTTACGGTTCCCAACCCACGAATCATCAACGACACGTCGTTTTTACCGGCCATTCCCGAGTTCTGGCTGACTGCCAGGCCCGGAACCATCCCCTGCATCCCTGAGGAAACGTTGGTTAATGTACGGCTGGTAATCTTTTCGTCGATTTTTACGGCCGAAACGGCACCCGTCATGTTCACTTTCTTTTGGGTCCCAAAACCCACGACCACCACCTCTTCAAAACTTTTAATGTCTTCGCGAAGCGTAACATTAATCGTTACCTGGTTGCCCACCGCGACTTCCTGGGTAATAAACCCGACGAAAGTAAACGCCAGAACGGCATTGTCCGTAACGTTGAGCGAATAATTCCCGTCAAAATCGGTAATTGTTCCGTTGGTTGTCCCTTTTACCACGATGTTAACACCGGGAAGCGGCTCACCTTTCTCATCCTTAACCTTACCGGTCACCTTTTTCTGCTGCTGTGCAGCACTTTGCTGCGAATTTGCCCCGGCAAAGAAACCAGCTTCGGCAGGTATTATTCCCGACAATACCAACAGGATTGCCAGCATAATAACTTTTCCGGACCATGGTTTGCCTTTACTCAGGCAAGGAGCTTTTTGCATTTTGTTTTTTTTCATAGTCACACAGTTAAAAAAAATTTAGTTCTCTTGCATAACAATTTATATTACAGAATTAATTGATTTACAAAAACTTACAAATCAGTCAAACCTTTAACAAACAGCAACACCGTACTCCCCTGGGTTCGGCCCGGAGAGGATTCGTATTGTCCGCAACCACGGACAAAACCTTTCAAATTCCTTTTTACAAAATCTGGATTAAATTTTTCTGAGAGAAGGTTACAGTCATTGCCCCAATAGGTGAAAAATAACTGCTTAAAAATTGAATCTGCACACGTTCTTATTTGCATAAAGAGTTTAGTTTATTCAGTTGAGTTAGTTTATTCATAAAACTCTTATTACTCCAATTAGCCGGAGCTGCCGTAACACCGAAACCCTTTCGAATGGCGCTCTTCATTTGATGTAAAACACCCGGGCTGCGATCTGAAATTCTAACTTAAAGCTATCAGCACAAGCACCTTTTGCTTCATCCTCTTTTTTAAAATTCACTTATTCCTCATGGTTCAAATGTAGAAAAAATTAAACAAGTTGCAATCGATTGCAAAAATAATCGCCCGAAAAAAGAGCACTTATGGATTTTTCAACAGGTCGTTTTTTAGAAAACAACTGAAAAACAATAAGGAAAGAAAAGTAAAACCAAAATTTAGAGCGGATAAAAAGGATTCAATCTTTTCATACTTTTATAAAAATTTCAAATATGAATCCGGCTTTCAGAAATTCGGCATTATCCACAATTGCGTTACTGGCTGCGGGGTGCGGTATTCAGAAAGAGCAGCCCAACTTTGTATTTATCCTGGTTGATGATTTAGGCTGGGCGGATGTGGCCTGCAACAATCCGGCCTCTTTCTACGAAACGCCCAACATCGACCGCTTGGCCGAAAGCGGCATCCGGTTTACGCAGGCTTATGCTGCTTCGCCGGTATGCAGTCCTACCCGGGCAAGTTTACTTACCGGGAAGTATCCCACCCGGGTCTCCATCACCGACTGGATTCCGGGTGATGATCCCCAGGACCGTCCGCTACTGGGCCCTGCCGATCGCAACGAGCTGGATCTTGCGGAAATTACATTTGCCGAACTGCTTCACCAGAAAGGCTACCGAACCGGCTACATCGGGAAGTGGCACCTTGGCGACACCGGTTTTTTTCCTGAAAACCAGGGGTTCGACCTGAATATTGGCGGATACCATAAAGGGAGTCCGGTGAGTTATTATTCACCCTATAAAAATCCCCGGCTGACCGACGGTCCCGAAGGAGAATACCTCACCGACCGGCTAACCGACGAAAGCATCCGCTTTATCAAGGAGAACAGCAACCGCCCTTTCCTGCTCTATCTCTCTTTTTACACCGTACATACCCCTTTACAGGCCGCAAAAAAACATTTTGAACACTTTCGGGAGAAACGGGAGAAAATGGGTTTTTACGATGTGCCTGCCCACCCGGAAGGTGAAGGTTTTACCCACCCCAGACAGGATAATGCTGTTTATGCCTCCATGGTGGCAGCGATGGATGAAAACGTGGGCAGAATAGTGGAAACCCTTCGCAACCAAGGACTGGATAAAAACACATGGATCATTTTCACCAGCGACAATGGAGGGCTGTCAACCCTGCGGCGCGGCGAAGCTCCCACCTGCAACGATCCGCTCCGGGCTGGCAAAGGCTGGTGTTACGAAGGTGGTATCAGGGTTCCGTTGATCATTGCTGGGCCCGGACTGAAAAATCCCGGAACGGTTAGCGGAACACCGGTTATCAGCATGGATTTTTTTCCCACCATCCTGAACCTGGCAAAAATTAATGCTCCCGCTAATGACGGGCAGAATCTGGTTCCCCTGCTTACCCGCGACCAACCCCTTGATCGCGAAAAACTTTTCTGGCACTTTCCGCACTACCATGGCAGCGGCTGGAAACCCGGATCGGCCTACCGAAACGGAGACTGGAAAATTGTGGTGCACTACGAAGAAAACTATACGGAACTGTTTAACCTGGCCGCCGATCCTTACGAAACAGATGACCTGGCCGCCCAGATGCCTGAAAAGAGAGATGCAATGAAAGCAGAACTGGAACAATTACTGAAAGAGGCCAACGGACAACTGCCTTCTCCCAATCCGGCCTATCAGGCAGCTCCCTGAAATCCGGGAGAGGCGTCCGCCAGGCATTGGCTATTTTTTAACCAACTCAACCGTCCCCAGTTCAAAACCCGTCCAGTTTTCCTGTACGGGCCGAAGGTCGAACAGGGTTACCCCGGTGGTATCGAGTTTTATTTCCCCCAACAGCTGGCGGCTCCATTCTCCATCGGTTGCAGGCACTACCAGTTCAACCGGTTTGTGGGTGCCGGCTTTAATCCTGATCCGGTTTTCACCTGCCGACTTCACCTGCGCAAAACACTGAAATATCCCCTTTTCGCTGGTGTTAAACAGCCATTCCAAACGCGCCCGGCTATCGTCCCAACGGGTAAGGTACGCCGCTGTTCCCTTGCCGGTCACTGCTGCCTGAATACCATACCCCGGGTTGTGCAGGTCCGCAAAATCGGCCGTTAACAACACCTTTCCTGCTTGCAAAACCGGCATGTTGCTGGCAATTTTGACCTTCCCGCGCGCTTTGACCGCAATCACCGTATTTACCGGATCAAACGTAGCATTGGGGGTACGAATAAGCAGATCCCCGTCTTCAAACAGAAATCCAAATTTTTGTTTTGGGTTCGACACCAGGTAAACATCCTTTATTCGGGCGCTAATTCCCGGGACCCGCAGAGTCTGGTCTTTGGGCCATTCGAAAACATGCAGGTAGAGGATGGTTTCCTGATTTTTGATTTTTTGAGTACAGCGTCCCCAGGGAAGCTTAAAAAACGGACCGGCCACCGTTCCATAAATCGACTCGCCGTTCTTCTCCATCCAGTGACCAATCTCCTGCAGACGAAAAACACTCGAATCGGGAATCTGCCCTGTGGCATCGGGCCCGACATTCAACAACAGGTTTCCCCCTTTGCTGGCAATATCAACCAACATGCGAATCAGGGTTTGGGATGACTTCCAGTTTTGATCATTGCGTTTGAACCCCCAACTGGTATTCATGGTCATGCAAACCTCCCAGTCGTCGCCGGGGCTGGCAGGAGGAATATGTTGCTCGGGGGTTGAAAAATCACCGGGCCAGGGACGATAAAGCCGGTTGTTCATAATCAGGTTGGGATACTGGTCGGTAACCTCCTTCAGTTTTTTTGCCGCTTCTTCAGTCATCCCGATGGGAGTATCCCACCAGATAACAGCGATATCCCCATATTTGCTCAGAATCTCTTTAACCTGCGGAACCGCCTTTTCCTCGATATATTTCATCAGGGGCTCCCGCGGGAGCGCCGGGTCCCAGTGTGGTTTTCCCTCTTCCATATTAAAATAGGTTCCGCCCGGCTCGTGCCAGTCCTGAGCCTGGGAATAGTAGACGCCCAGTTTCATCTGGTATTTGCGGCACGCTTCAGCCAGCTCTTTCAGCGGATCGCGCCCGAAAGGCGTGGCGTCTGTTACATTGTACAGGCTCGCTTCGGAGTCGAACATGGCAAAACCATCGTGATGCTTGGCCGTGATGACAATATATTTCATGCCGGCATCCCGGGCCAGTTTTACCCAGGCATCGGCATTAAATTGCTTCGGATTGAACTGCGCAGCCAGCTGCTCATATTCGCTGACCGGAATCGCGGCACGGGCCATCACCCATTCGCTGATGCCCGGCACCTCCTCCCCTTTCCATTCTCCGGCCGGAATAGCATATAACCCCCAGTGAATGAACATCCCGAAACGGGCCTCCCGCCACCAGGCCATTCGCTGATCGCGGGCAGTTTCCTCGGGGCTCCGGGATTCTCTTTTCGTGTGATCACATGAAAAGAGAACCGAACAGCAAAAGAGTAGTACCAAACAACGTTTCATCGCAGTTAAATTTCAGGTTTACGACAAATTTAACGATGTTCGGCAATGAATGATAAGAGAGGGGCAGATAAACATTTCAACGTTTTTTACATCTGAAACAAATCTCGAACTTCTCCCGCCTGATTTAAAAGGCAAATCCGAACGTTCAGGAAAGTTTCTCTTCGGCAAACCAAAAAATAGTAATTTAGGCAATCTGAAAATGGATAGCGAACTAAACTATATCGCCAATAAACTTAAGAAAGGAGACGAGGAGACGTATGTTTTTCTTTTCCGGACCTATTATGTACCGCTTTGTGCGTATGCCCGGCGCTATGTTGGCCGAAAAGAGATTGCCGAAGAGATTGTTTCGGAAACCTTTTTCAACATCTGGCGCAACCGTACGTCCCTCGAAATCCACTCCTCTCTCAAAGCTTATCTTTTTCAGGCCGTCTGCAACAATTCGCTCAACTACCTGCGAAAGTTGAAAAACGAAGAGCTGCTGGAGGATTTCTTCAGCAATACGGCAACTGAAAATATCGGGTTGGCTGCCACTTCGCTGGAAACTCCTTTCGAAAGCCTCCTCCTGAAAGATCTGTCGGAAACCATCACAAAGTCTGTAAACCTGCTGCCTCCGCAGCAGCAAGCCGTCTTCAGGCTGAAACGCTATGAAAACAAAAAAATCAGCGAGATTGCCGAAATGATGGGACTTTCAGTAAAAACCGTCGAGATGCACCTCTCCCGGGCGCTGGCCTCCCTGCGGAAAAACCTGGAAGCACATCTGCCCGGATTTCTTCTCTCCCTTTTTCTGAAAAATATTTTCTAAAAAAACTCATCCCCAACAATTGACCAACAACAAACCACTCAACACAACCTGGGTCCGAAATATTATTTATCTTTTTTTTTCCCATACAGGGTTTTTGCCATTTGGTGCATCATCTCATTTGAACACCATATCTATGCATTTTGATCAAAACATACAGCGGATGATTATCCGGTTGTTTTCCGGAGAGGCGAGCCGGGAAGAGAAAAAAGATATCGAAAACTGGCTGAACCAGAAACCGGAAAACCGCAAGCTTTTGAACGATCTTAAGGAGATCTGGTTAACGGCCGGCATCGAACAGAATGCCGACCACTACGAGGTAGAGAGGGCCGTCGGGCAATTCCGGCAAAAAATCCGTTTCACGGGCCAGAAAGCCGTTTTGCCTCAGCGCATCCCGCGGCTCATTCGCTACGCTGCTGTTTTGTTATTGCTGATCGCCTTACCGTTAAGTTACTATTACGGCAAAAAATCAACTCCGCTCTCCGGGTCGTTTACCACCATCTCCTGTGCGCAGGGCGACAAAACGGCGATTGTCCTGCCCGATAGTTCCCAGGTTATCCTCAATTCGGGAAGCCGGCTCACTTTTAACAACAATTTTCAAAACGGACCACGTCAGGTTTTTTTAGACGGAGAGGCCTATTTTTCTGTACAAAAAAGAACTCAAAATCCCTTCCGGGTAAAAACCAGCGACATTGAAGTGGAAGTGCTGGGCACCGAATTCAACCTGAAAGCCTATTCCGATGAAGAGACCACAACCACTACCCTGGTTACTGGCTGCCTGAAAGTTACGCAAGGCGACAACTCTACTCTCATCAAACCTAACCAGAAACTGGTTTACAACAAAAAGAGCGGAAATACCGACCTGAGCAAAATCAACGACCTCGCTCCCGAAACTGAATGGAAAGACGGCCGGCTGGTTTTCCGGAACCAATCGCTCGAAGAGCTCGAACATAAACTGGAAAGATGGTTTGATGTGGAGATTGAGTTTGCCGACGAGCAGGTTAAGTCGCGTCGCTTTACCGGCACGCTCGAACGCGAAAGCATCCTGGAGGTGATCTCCTACTTTGGCCGGTCAAAATATGTGGCTTACCAAATCAAGGACAATAAAATTACTTTTTATACCGAACAATAAAAACAACTGCCTATGGATTACACCAATTTATGAAAAAGCAGGGAGGAAAGCGCTCCACCGCCCTCCTCCCAAAAAATCAAACCTAAGTTTAACTTTTAACACTACTCAAATTTATGAAATTATTACTAACTAAACTGCCGGGCCGACAAGCCGGGCCGCTAAAAAACTTATATCGGGTCATGAAACTAACCTGGCTGCTTGTATTGACACTTTGTTTGCAAACATCTGCTTCGGTTTGGTCGCAAACTTCCAGCTTATCATTGAAGCTGAACAACACCACCTTGCAGGAACTGTTCAATACCATTGAAAACAAAACCGGTTACCGTTTTTTCTACAACAACGATGAAGTGGATGTCTCACAAAAAGTCACCTTGTCGATTAATGACAAAACGGTAGGAGACATCCTCACCCAGGCTTTTAAAGATTTACCTTACAGCTTTAAAGAACTGGACAACAAGCTCATCCTGATTGAAAGAACGGAAAATAAATCAGAGAATACCGGTTTACAACAACAAAAAACAATAAACGGAAAGGTAAACGATCCCAAAGGTTTGCCTTTACCCGGCGTAACTGTACTGGTA
>ERZ795032.1888-NODE-1888-length-13086-cov-4.234441_pt1 | contig 13086 bp, 14 predicted proteins | sample MGYA00375124_ERZ795032 | MGnify/ENA primary metagenome ERZ795032 (study PRJEB30167, sample SAMN05720154) | activated sludge metagenome | isolation source: Anaerobic digester | place: China | collected 2015-12-16 ...
CATGAATGCCTCTTTTCTGATGAAAAGCATGGGCATTACGGAATAGCGGATGAAGAATCCTGGAAATGTTCGTCAGAACTCGGAATTGAAATGGAAGGCAATGTTTTTAAAGTCTTGCTGCGCCATCATTAACAGATAGTTTGATTCGGCCAGAAACACATCCCTACCCTCTTTATCTTTAGCCATGTACTGATATTTACGCTTTTTGAAATCTTCCAGTTGCGCCGCATCTTCACTTTCTATCCAGCACGCTTTATAAAGGTTAATGGGTTCCCAACGGCATTGCGCACCGTATTCGTGCAAAAGGCGGTATTGGATTACTTCAAACTGAAGCTGTCCGACGGTTCCGATGATTTTGCGGCCGTTAAACTGGTTGGTGAAAAGCTGTGCCACCCCTTCGTCCATCAGTTGCTCCACCCCTTTCTGCAGTTGTTTCGACTTCATCGGGTCGGCATTTTCGATGTACTTGAACATCTCCGGCGAGAAGCTGGGTAATCCCTTAAAATGAAGGTCCTCTCCAGCAGTGAGGGTGTCGCCAATTTTAAAGTTTCCGTTGTCGGGCAAGCCCACGATATCTCCTGCAAAAGCTTCGTCCAGAATCTCTTTTTTCTGAGCCATGAAGGCCGTGGGCGAAGAAAACTTCATTAACCGGCTATACCGCACATGCTTGTAATTGACGTTGCGTTCGAACCTGCCCGAACAGACCTTCACAAAAGCTATGCACGACCGGTGATTGGGATCCATATTGGCATGTATCTTAAAGACAAATCCGGAAAAGGACTCTTCGTAGGGGTCCACCACACGCTCTTCGGTCTGTACGGCCCGCGGTGACGGAGCAATCTCCACAAAACAATCGAGCAACTCTTTTACCCCGAAATTGTTGAGTGCCGAACCAAAGAAGACAGGCGCCAGTTTCCCGGCAAGGTACTCTTCCCGGTTAAATCCGGGATACACCTCCGATATAAGCTCCACATCGCTTCGCAGCTTTTCCGAAAGCTTTGCCCCGATATGCCTCTCTACTTCCGGCGATTGAATATTCAAGTGCACGGATTCCGTAACAATCTGTTTACTCGGTTGATACAAGTCGAGGCTGTTCTGATAGAGGTTATACACTCCTTTGAAACGTTCACCCATATCGATCGGCCAGCTCAGTGGCCGTACCGCTACCTGGAGCTCTTCTTCCAGTTCATCCAGGATCTCGAACGGATCTTTTCCCTCACGGTCCAGCTTGTTCACAAAGATCATCACCGGCGTATGGCGCATACGGCACACCTCCATCAGCTTGCGGGTTTGTGCTTCCACACCCTTGGCAATATCTACCACCACAATTACGCTGTCCACAGCTGTCAGTGTACGATAGGTGTCTTCTGCGAAATCCTGGTGCCCGGGTGTATCGAGAATATTGATTTTATAATTGCCGTACTCAAACCCCATCACGGAAGTAGCTACGGAAATCCCGCGTTGCCTTTCGATCTCCATCCAGTCGGATGTGGCGGTTTTTTTTATCTTGTTTGATTTTACAGCTCCCGCCACGTGTATGGCCCCGCCAAAAAGCAACAGTTTCTCCGTTAATGTGGTTTTTCCCGCATCGGGATGGCTGATGATGGCAAACGTTCGCCGGCGTTGAATCTCTTGTTGTAATGTCATCTGTTTGTAAGCTTTTCAATGCATCTCTCCAGCCCGTTCTCCCATTGCGGAATAACGACACGGAAAGCCGATTGAATTTTTGATTTATCCAATACGCTGTACATTGGCCGTACAGCGGCTGTTTTGTATTCGCAGGCAGGAACGGGATCTAACCGGCAACGGCCTACGGCAGCCAACTCTTTTATTTTTTCTGCAAATTTGAACCAGGTGGTTTCCCCCAGGTTGGAAAAATGATAAACGCCCGATTTCCACTCCTCACATTCAAGGATGACCAGAATCATCTCTGCCAGGTCGGCGGCGTAGGTAGGTGTTCCGTATTGGTCGGCAACGACGTTTAGCTTATCGCGCTCATTCATGAGGCGGAGCATTGTCTTCACGAAATTGTTTCCAAATTCGGAATAGAGCCACGAAGTACGGATAATTATCCACTCTTCGGCAAACTCCCAAATCGCCTCTTCGCCCTTCAGTTTCGATTTTCCGTAAACCGACAACGGATTCGTGGAGGCATCCTCTTTATAGGGAGTACTGGCCGTGCCGTCGAACACATAATCAGTAGAGATATGAATTATTTTTGCACCCGACCTGGCCAGGTTTTCCGCACCGGTGCAATTGATCCTGTACGCCACTTCCTCATCGGCTTCAGCCTTATCCACAGCCGTATAGGCTGCACAGTTGATGACGTACTCAATGGAGTATTCCGATACAAAGTGCTGTACTTGCCCCGCATCGGTAATATCCAGCACATCTGCGTCGGTATAGATAAACCGAAAGGGGGAATTTGTTTTTTCTGCCAGTTGTTTCAGTTCTTGTCCCAGTTGTCCGTTTGCACCGGTGACCAAAACGTTTTTTTGAACCAGTCCGTAAAAGACGGTCTGTTTCCGGGTGACAGTTTCCGTTCCGCCAAGATGTTTATTTGATCCTGTGTAGATAGCCATTACACTTTTCTTTTTACTTTTGCACAAAAGTACTACGAAAATGGCAAATTTCCACATAATTGAGACAGGTTATTTCTGGGCAGATGGCGGTGCCATGTTTGGGCCCATACCCAAAAAATACTGGCACAAACGGTATCCAAGCAACCATAACAACATGTGCCTGATGGCAATGCGATGCCTCTTCATTGAAACCGACCGACATAAAATACTGGTAGATTGTGGGGCTGGCGACAAGCAATTGAACAAGCTGAAGTTCTACCAGCCGCACAATTTGAAAGACCTGAGGGCAGAAATCGGAAAAATCGGCTATTCGCCTGACGAAGTAACCGATGTTGTACTTACCCACCTCCATTTTGATCACTGCGGCGGAGGAACGGTTTTTAACGGGAAACAGGAGGTTGTCCCTGCTTTTCCCCGGGCCACTTACTGGCTGAGTCGGGCGCAATGGGATAATTACAGAAAACCGATGCTTTACGAAGCGGCTTCGTTTTTCCAGGAAAACATTGAACCTGTCTTCGAGGCAGGACAACTCCGGCTGATAGAATCGGAACAACCGCTCTGTGAAAACGTAACCCTCAAGCTCTACGATGGACATACACCCGGACAGATAGTCCTCTTTTTCGAAAATGAGGGAGAAAAAATCGTTTTCCCCGCAGATGTTGTCCCTACTTCGGCACATCTGCCGCTCGGCTGGTTATCGGCCTACGACAATAACGCCGCACTGGCCATGGAAGAGAAAAAACGTTTTCTGGACGAGGCTAAGGCCCAAAATGCGACGCTCATCTTCTTCCACGATGCGTATTCGCAGATGGAGAAGATGATGCCTTCCCCGCATCAAAATAATCGTTGAAAAACAACGCCTGGTATTTAATGGCGTTTGCCCAATATTCCCAGTTATGTACACCGGGGCGCGAGATAAAATCGTGGGGTATATTCCGGTAAAGAAGTTCCTGATGTAACCTGACGTTTACTTCGTAAAAGAAATCACCGGAACCGCAATCGATTATTATTCTGGAGGAGTTGGGCGTAAGCAAATGCAACTGATTCATTACGGTGTTCTTCTCCCAGTTATCGGGGTTTTCACGTTGCGTGCCCAACCGTTTTGCCAGATCCCAGTTGTTGGGAAAAGGACGAATATCTACTCCTCCACTCATACTTCCACAAGCACCGTAGACATCCTGATGGCGAAATCCCAGGTACAATCCGCCGTGACCACCCATACTTAATCCGGTAATGGCGCGTCCTTCGCGTTTTCGGACGGTCTTGTAGTTCTTGTCCACCCAATCCACCAATTCTTTCGATACAAAAGTTTCAAACTTAAATGCAGGATCCACGGGACTGTCGAAATACCAGCTCCCGTAAGCTCCATCGGGACAAACGATAATCATATTGTGCCAATCGGCCAACTCTTTCACCGCAGGCACTTTGTTAACCCACCCACCGTAATTGTCACTGTAACCGTGTAACAAATAAAGAACCGGAAATTCCGTTTCTTGCAAATAAGCATCGGGAATGATTACCACCGTTTTGATTTCTTTTTGCATAGAGGGGCTGAAGACATTGACCGTATCTACTTTTGAAGCGTAAAGCACTGCTGATAACCCTATTAAAAACAGGCTGCTGAATGAAAGACGTTTTATCATGATCGTGTGTGAATAAATTTTTTCCAAAGATAACCATTTGACCGCAATTGACATGAATTTTTTGAACCCATTGACGAAGCAATTGTTATACCTGAAATTAATGATTTAAAGAAATGGATATACAATTTAAAAGCAACAGCAACGGCACAGGAAGTTTTTTTATCGAGAAAGAAGGCAGGCAGATTGCCGAACTCGATTTTGAAGTGAAAAACAATCTTTTAAACGCTTATCACACCGGCGTCCGTCCCGAACTGGAAGGGCAGGGAATTGCCGGTAAATTGTTTGATGAGCTGGTAAAGTATGCCCGCAAAAACGGATATAAAGTCATTCCGTCGTGTTCGTATATCCTGGCAAAATTCCGGCGAAACCCCGAAGGGTTCAAGGATATCTGGCACCGCACAGATGATGAGCCCACGGGAGACGCATGTGGTGTTAAACCAAAAGGTTTTTAGTAAGTCAAAAAAACGTTTTAAGCATACGGAAAACTTTTAAAAACACCTCCTTTAACTATGGAATTAAACGTAGAAACCATCAGTGCCGTGGCGCTCGGCATCGGATTGAGTGCCAGTACCGGGTTCCGGGTGTTCATACCGCTTCTGGTTGCCGGATTGGCTTCGCATTTTGGGATTTTGCCGTTGGGGGAGAGCTTTTCGTGGATGAGTTCTGTTCCGGCATTGTTAAGCTTTGGCGTTGCGGCTGTCGTTGAAGTATTGGCGTATTATATTCCTTTTGTTGACAACTTGCTGGACAGTATAGCCACGCCTTTATCAGTGGCAGCAGGCACGCTGTTGATGACATCGGTTTTCCCTTCCGACAGTGAGTGGATGAAATGGATAGTAGGGTTTGTCGTGGGCGGGGGAGCAGCTGCCACCATTCAAAGCGGAAGTGCCGTAACCCGCCTTCTATCGACTAAATTCACTGCCGGGGCAGGAAATCCCGTCGTTTCAACCGGAGAAGGCGTCGCCGCCACCGGTTTTTCAATCCTGTCGCTGTTCACGCCCATCCTGGTTGCCGTTATCCTGGTCATTTTTGTGGTGGTTGTATTGCGGCTGGTATATAAAAATTTGCTCAAAAAAAGAAAATTAACATCACATCAGGGAGACTGAGTTTCTTGTGTCCCGGATGACATACAATTACAACATTAGAACCGCATGAAAATATCATTTAAACTACTGATTATACTATTATTGCCGTTATTCTGCGCTCAAGCAAATGCACAACAGACAGCATACACCCGGGACGGCACTAAAGTATTTCTATACGACGACGGGACATGGGAATATGCCCACCAAACTGAAAATCCCGCGGATATAGAAATTAATGAATCAGGAAGCGGAATGTCGGCTGAAATAATCATCAACGATGATTTACTGTTCAGCATACATAACGGCATGTTGGATAATTTCGAGGTCTTGAGAAGAAATGGAGTCCGACTGTATGACAATATGAGTGGAAAGTTAAGAAAGATAGGTCCTTATGACCTGGAATACGAGTTTTCCACGGATAGGTTGAAACAGGTGGGACCGCACAGGATTGAATATGATTTCAGTTCAGGAAGAATTATCCGGATCGGGAATTACCGCATAGAATATGACTTCCGTACAAACAAAATATCACGCGTAGGAGACACCTTGTTTGAATACAGTTTCTTTAACGGTAAACTTACCGATATAAAGGGGCATACCCCTGGTGTAAGGATAACTATTTTCTGAAATTATCCCGAAGCTTTTATTTCAACAAAAAATTCCGGATTTTGGCATGAATATCGGTATTTTCCATAATTCCGATAAACTCCGATGCTCCCGGGCCGTAAGCAAAGATGGGAACCATGACTCCCGTATGTCCGCCCGTTGCATAGCCACCCTTTACCATTCCCGTTTCAACGGAACCGTCAAGAATAGCCATCCCTCCGGTCTCGTGGTCAGCAGTAACGATGACTAACGTTTCCCCGTTACCGGCAGCAAATTCAAGCGCTTTACCTACGGCCTGGTCAAAGTCCAACACCTCTTCAACCACTTGAACGGTGTTATTTCCGTGGCCGCCAGAATCGATAAATGAACCTTCCACCATCAGAAAAAAACCTTTTTCATTCTGCTGCAAAACACGAATAGCTGTTTGTGTGGAAACCGGGAGCATATTCCCGCGTTCCGATACGCGCGGATTCCCTTTTGGCGCCGTTAGGCCGGCTAATTTTTTCCCTTTGAAATTTTCAATTCCGCTTAACTCCCTTTCTACTGCATAGCCTTTACGGACAAGGTCATGCAACAGGTTACGCCCGTCCGCTCTGTTAGCGAAGAAATCATACCCTCCACCGATAAAAACATCAATATCGGTTTTGAGAAAGTCGGTAGCAATATCTTCCTCCTGGCTTCTGCTCGGCTGATGTGCTATGAAGGATGCCGGTGTTGCGTGGGTAATGGAAGAGGTGGATACCAGTCCGGTCGCTTTTCCCTGTTCCGACGCTTCTTCAAGAATTGTTTTTATCGGGTTCTTATCGGGCCCCACACCTATAGCTCCATTGTAGGTTTTGGTTCCCGTGGAAATGGCAGTGGCTCCTGCTGCCGAGTCGGTTACGTACCGGTCGGCCGACGAAGTTTTTGAGAACCCGATATATTTACAATTTTCGATAAACAAACTTCCCCTATTTGCGGTGAGCCCCGCAAAAAGTTGCGAAACTCCCATCCCATCCCCAATAAAAAGAATAACGTTCTTCGGTGTTTTGTTTACGAATGACGAGGGGAAGGATTTAACGGCATACGCTTCCCCACCCTGATACAACGTAACGTCTTTGGTTTTTTCCTGTGCAAAAGAGCTGAAGCTGCAAAGCAACATCATTCCCGCAGCCAATGCGATTGTTACCTGTCGTTGTTTCATAATCTACTTTGTTATAACAATGATTCGGGATCTAAATTGTCGTGTTCAATATCCAGAAAATACTTATAAGTGCCTACTCTCAGTTCGGCACAGGCATCGTAATCGCAGACGATAATCCCTTTTTGATGCAACTGCAGCGCGCTGATCGTCCACATCTGGTTGATGGGGCCCTCAACAGCATGATACAGTGCACGCGCTTTGTGATGGCCGTTCACCAGAATCAACACCTCTTTAGCATCGAGAACCGTCCCCACTCCCACTGTGAGAGCCGTCTTAGGCACCTTGTTCACATCGTTATCGAAAAAGCGGGAATTGGCGATGACGGTATCGGTTGTGAGCGTTTTGATTCGTGTACGTGAGGAAAGTGACGACCCCGGCTCATTAAAGGCGATGTGTCCGTCGGGGCCTATCCCACCGAGGAACAAGTCTACGCCACCGGCATCTTTCATGGCATCTTCGTACGCCCTGCATTCGGCTTCCGGATCCTCCGCCATACCGTTGAGGATATGCACATTTTCCTTCTTGATATCGATATGGTTGAAAAAGTTTTGCCACATGAACGTGTAATAGCTCTGCGGATGGTCTTTGGGTAAACCTATGTATTCATCCATATTGAAAGTTATCACGTTCTCAAACGACACCACGCCTGACTCGTACAGCTTAATCAACGCTTTGTATGTCAAAAGCGGTGAAGAACCGGTAGGAAGCCCCAATACAAAGGGTTTTTCCGAAGTTGGATTCGCCTTGTTAATTTTTGCAGCGATGTAGTTTGCTGCCCACTGTGCCATTTGGTTGGCACCGGATTGAATAATTAGTCGCATATATTTTTAAAAAATAATAAGTTATAATTGCAAATCGTTAATGGTCAATGACAGGTAGTCTTATGCGGTATGACGGCATCGCCCGAATGAAGCCTCTCAGCCATAGCCTTACCTAACGCATACGCATTTTCCATCACGTTTCTGTTCAGTGACTGCTTCATCTCCACCGACTCACAAATCGTTTCGAACTCCATGCCTTCAGCAAATGCTTTCAACTCTCTTTTGGCTCCATCTGCCCAGGTATGTCCACTGAAAAAACTGAAAAATTTATTTTTCACGTTCCGGTTTTGTAAAGCCGACAACAAGCTTTCCACAGCCGGGTAAAGTTTATTGTTGTACGTGGGTGAGCCGATTATGAGCCCTCGATATTTAAAGATATCCCTCAACACTTCCGACTCGTGGCTCTTGGAAACGTTGTGCATAATGATGTTCCTGGCGCCGTTTTCGGCTGCCGCTGCGGCAATGATTTCTGCCAATTGTTCCGTGTTTCCGTACATGCTTCCGTATGCAATGACCAATCCGTTTTCAGACTCGTACCGGCTTAACCGGTCGTAAAGCGACACCACTTTCCCAAGGGTATCGGGTTGCGTCCATACGGGGCCGTGAGTAGAACAAATTGTCTCGATCCCCATCCCGCTCAGTTTTTTCAGAGCAGCCTGTACAGGAGATCCGAATTTCCCTACGATGTTGGAATAATACCGGATCATTTCATCCCAGTATCGCTCCGGATTGAGTTGTATATCCGTTACCCCTCCGTCCAGAGTGCCAAATGTACCGAAAGCATCTGCAGAGAACAATGTTTTTGATTCTTTTACGTAAGTCATCATTGTCTCCGGCCAATGGACCATGGGGGTCAGGTAAAACTGAAGGTTGTTTTTTCCCAGGTTCAGTTCTTCTTTATCTTCTATGACAACTACATTATCAGTAATACCGTAATACCCTTTCAGCATTTCCGCTGTACGGCTGTTTCCCACTATTTTTATCTGGGGATAACGGGTCTTAAGCAGTTCCACGGAACCGGAATGATCAGGCTCCATATGATTGACGATAAGATAATCGATTTGCTTGTCCCCTAAAACGGAACGGATTTTATTGAAAAAAACATCTGCATAACAGATATCCACGGTATCTATCAACGCAATTTTTTCGTCGTTAATGATGTACGAATTATAAGATACTCCTTTTGGTAAGGGCCAAAGATTTTCGAAAAGATGTTTTGTCCGATCGTTTACTCCGACGTAAAACAGGTTCTCTTTGATTTCAAATGGTTTGTACATTACAGTATAAAGTTTACAGTTTAAAAGTTTAACGTCTTCATTTCCTTCGCTCTTAACCCTATTTCTTCGGTTTAACGTTTTGGCTGTAATCTGCATTGATCTTCTCTTTCTGAACCGGAAGTTCAGCTTTCCTTTTCATTGACCGCCAAATCAGCCACAATCCCCAGATAATAAACGGTATGCTGAGCCATTGCCCGAGGATTAATCCTGTATTTTCACGCATGGCAATTTCGGAATCCACTTGTACATTTTTAACAAATTCAATAAAAAACCTGGCTATAAAAATCAATGCAATGCCTACACCAAGAATCAATCCCTGTCGATTTTTGGCGTTCGTTTTCCAGTACATATACATGGTAATTCCGAAAACGAGAAGGTATATCAAGGCTTCGTAAATTTGCGTTGGATGAGAAGGTTCTGTATAGACCGGTTCTGCGCCGCGCATCCATAATCCCACATTATCAATAAAACGGAATCCCCAAGGCAGATCGGTGGGGCCGCCGTAAATCTCGTGATTCATCAGGTTCCCAAAACGAATCATCGCAGCGGTGAACCCTGTGGGGACCATTACCCGGTCGAAAGTCCAAAGCATGCTCTTTTTGGTGACCCTTTTTGAATACAGCCAAACGGCAATAATAATGCCGATGACCCCTCCGTGACTTGCCAACCCTCCTTCCCAGATTTTCAACATCTCCACGGGGTTTGCCAGGTAATATTCCGGTTCGTAAAACAAACAGTGTCCCAACCGGGCACCAAGAATGATCCCAAGCATCATGTAGACAAAAAGTGAATCGAACCACTTTTCGGGAAGTTTTTCACTCTTGTAGATTCTCTGTACAATGTACACGGCCACAATTAACCCGATAACCCAAAGTAATCCGTACCAACGGATTTCACGGCTTAAAACAGTAAAAATTGTAGGATCTACATTCCATGTTACGGTTAATAATGTATTCATCTGTGTTGAATTTGGAGCAAAGATAAGAAAATTAAACCAATTTCTTAATCCATTTTTCCCTGTCGCCTGGAAGAAGGTCTACAACAGGTATTTCTATTAATGTATAGGCACCCGGCTTTTGTTTCACAGCAGCCCTGGCACACCCGACCATTACCTGTGCGGTCAACGCGGGGTTGTTTATGCGCATATCGAACCTGAAAAGCTGGTTCTGTGTATTTCCGGATACCCCTTTACGTTCCATCAACACGCCGTGTCCCATATCTTTTAATGCTTCCACGTTCTCTACCCGAAAAACGTGTGTTTCATCGTGTGCGAAGTAATCATCGGATTGAATGGCTTTAGCTACCTGGTCAAAATCATAACCATCATTCAGCTCGATGTAAACCATCCGGCGATGAACTCCCGTTCCGGTTGGGATAGTCATTGAAAGTGCCGCTTTAACACCCTCAATCGCTTTTACAGCTACCGTATGTCCCATGCTCATTCCCGGGCCGAAATTGGTATAAGTTATTCCCTTTGGCGCCATGGCCTCCATCAACGTGCGGACAACGGAATCGCTTCCAGGATCCCATCCGGCGGAAACGATAGAAACGGCATTGTGTTGTTTCGCAACGTCGTTTAACGAATGGCGTAAATCTACAATGCCTCCGTGAATATCATAACTGTCCACCGTGTTAATTCCTAACGCCAGACATTCTTTAGCAAATTTCTCCACGCTTCGCGTAGGGGTACAGAGTAACGCAACATCCGTATTTTTCAATTGCGATATCGAATTTACGACTTCAAATCCTTTCAGCTCGGCAGGCACATTCGTTGCATCACGACGCACAACTCCCGTAATTTCAAAATCCGGGGCATCGATCAACGATTCCATTACGTATTTCCCAATATTGCCGTAACCGATAACGGCAGCTCTGATTTTTTTCATTTTCTTATAATTTTGATGCACAAAAATAGTAAAAAATGCGGATTCTTGCCGGCTCATAATCCCGGATATTTCTGCTCAATCACAAATCAGTATGTAAAAGTCTACAGTGTTGCATTTTTTTCTGTACTTTTACTTTTCGAAATACGGACAACCTTTGTGTCTTCTATTCTCACTAAATATAAAGTGTTTTATTTCCGGGGAGGTTTTTCTCGAAAGGAAAGTGGTATTGAATCTAACTTTTAAATGATAATAATATGAAAGCATTACTTGTTTATCTACTGATACCCTTGTTGGTTTTCTTTTCCTGCAATTCAAATCCCCAAGAAGGAGCTGTTGCCTCACCTGAAAAAATAATTTTCGATACGGACATGGGGCCCGATTATGATGATGTGGGAGCAATAGCCATCCTGCATGCCTTGGCAGATTTGGGGGAATGCGAAATTTTAGCCACACTGGCAAGTGACGGTCATCCCAGTATAGCACCTACCATCGAAATGTTTAACCGTTACTACGGAAAAGGGGGCATTCCTGTTGGAATTCCCGATAACGGTGTAGCAAATTTCACGGCATCCAACAATTGGAACGACTCCCTGCTGGTAAGATTTGCTCCCGATTTAAAATCTAAAACGGATTATCCGAAAGCGAGCGAGATTTATAGGAAGGTACTGGCTTCACAGCCGGATAAAAGCGTGACCATCGTAACCGTTGGATTTACAACCAACCTGGCAGAATTACTAAAAACCGGGAATGATGATTATTCTCCGTTATCGGGTGTAGAACTGGTTAAAAAGAAAGTAAAAAAATGGGTTGCCATGGCCGGACGGTTTCCCGAGGGCCGGGAATTCAATGTATTTATAGATTCGGTCTCTTCTTATGTATTGGAGCGCTGGCCAACACCCATTCTTTTCAGCGGTTTTGAAATAGGAGAGCGTATTTTTACCGGAAGCAAGGTGGCAGAAAAAAATGATCAAAACAATCCGGTTTCCTGGGCGTACAAGTATAATTTAGCCACATACGAAAATAAACCCGTAAAAAACAGGATGTCCTGGGACCAGACAGCAGTTCTTTGCGCCATTCGCGACCCCGAAAGATATTTTTATGTATGTGGCCCCGGAAAAATTATCGTCAATTCCTCCGGGTATAACAACTGGGATCCGGACTCAACTAAGGATCACTATTTTTTAGTCCACAAATATCCTTATCAGGACATCTCCGATACGTTAGAGGGGTTAATGATGTACCAGCCTAAATGATATAAAATCACCCTGTTATCACTGTCTCATCATTATCATCTTCACCGTCTTCTTCCCAAAGGACTTCCGGTTTTTGCGGGCCCCTGCTTCTGAAAACAAAAGCAACGATGAGCCCTGCTGCCGCCCCCGACAAATGGGCTTCCCACGAAAGGTTTACATCGATATATTCGGTAATCGGGAAAATACTCCAGACGGTACTTCCATAAACAAAAGCCACCACCATGGATACGGCAACAAGCGGAATATATTTTCGGAACAACCCGCTGAAGAACAAAAAGAAAACCAGTGCAAAGATTAAACCGCTTGCGCCCACGTGGTATGAGTTCCGACCTATCAGCCACGTAAAAAAGCCGCTCAATAGCCAAAGTAAAGTGAGTGACTTAAAGGCTATCTGATTGTAAAAATAGAATAACAACGAAAACAAAACCAACATCGGAAATGTATTTGAGACAAGGTGTGAAAGCGATCCATGTATAAAAGGCGAGAAAACTATACCGGCCAAACCGTTCAGTTGACGGGGGTAAATTCCCAGAAGTGAGAAATTAAAACGAAAAATGCGGGCATAATCAATCAGAAAAGTCAACCAGACCAGCACACATATTACCAGTGCGGGAATCGTTGCCAGACGAATCCTTTTTTTCTGCCACCTTTCTGTATGTATTGTTGCATTATCCATAGATGCAAAACTAAATAAAAAGAACCGTTTTTCGCCGGAAATTACCCAAAAAACAAAAAAGAAGCAGGAAGAAA
>ERZ795032.1892-NODE-1892-length-13062-cov-3.441916_pt1 | contig 13062 bp, 11 predicted proteins | sample MGYA00375124_ERZ795032 | MGnify/ENA primary metagenome ERZ795032 (study PRJEB30167, sample SAMN05720154) | activated sludge metagenome | isolation source: Anaerobic digester | place: China | collected 2015-12-16 ...
TTGATCATTTGAAAATACACGCTAAAGCCGGGCAGGTCTGTTTGCTTTCGCCTGCTGCTGCAAGTTATGACCGGTACCGCAACTTTGAGCAGCGTGGTGATCGGTTTGTGGAACTGGCAAGGGCCTTTTCGAAATCACTTCGTTAGATTTAAATTATTACACCTGTATTATTGCAGCGTAAAAAAGATGCGCATGAATTGATCAAAAGATGCTTATGAATTGATCAACTTGTGCGCATGAACTGACTAAAAGATACGCTTGATTTTTTTGATTGTATTAATTGGCACTTTTGGTGGTGGATAAAGCGGTTAAAATTGCTTTCCGGATCAGCAGAAATAAAAGTTCGTGAAAAGTTTTAGGTTTTAAAACATTTTTGCTAGTTTAGCTAGTCAAAAACGACTTGAATTTTGAAGCCAAAGCCAACAATACAACTGCAAGCATACACGCATGAAGGTTTAGTTGTGATTCAGCTGCAATTTATTCCTGATTTCAGGCTGAGAGAGCAAGTAAAACAATTGTCTGATATATACTGGAATCTTAGGTAAGACCAAAATAATTTACACCAGAGTAAGCAAGGAAAACATTAAACATGATGCCCTACTTACTGGACAATATAGAAATAGGACTAATTTTGAGAAAATGAGTAAAAGCCATGATTTCGGTTTATTAAGTTGCTTTAGGTATAATAAACCGACAGTTTGTTGAATTAAAAGTAAGTTAGACGGCATGCAAAACACACACACTTCAAACTTGATAAATTATGAGCAAATATCTGACTATTGAGATTCCTGAAAAACAATTAGAGGATTTGATACGTCAAACTCCTGATAACATTGAGCCTGGATTAAGATATATCGACCATCAAAGATTTACGAATAGAGGACCACTTGACTTATTAATGGTTGATAGTGGTAATGCGCTTGTTGTTGCAGAATTAAAAGTTGTAGAGGAAGATTCAATGCTGGTTCAAGGGATTGATTATTACGATTACATATCCAGAAACCTAGAAGGATTTGCAAGAATTTATAAGGATTATTATATAGACCCTAAACAGTCTATTAGATTAGTCTTGATTGCACCTAGCTTTTCTATTTCGCTGATTAATAGGTGTAAGTGGATTGATATTCCCATCTCCCTATTTACATACAAAGCTATTAAACTTGAAGGCAGCAATGAGATAATACCTGTTTTTGCTGAAACAACAATTCCATCTACGCCTGAAATATTAGAATCGTATAATCTTGATGATAGACTAAAATATATCACTGACAATGATTTGAGAAGTAAGGCAAAGAAATTGCTAAATGAAATTCAAGACTGGGATAAATCAAATATATTGATTGAACCTACAAAATATGATATTTCATTAAAGAGTTCCGGGAGAGTATTTGCTTACCTTTCCCCAAGACGGCAATTCTATGTGATTTACACATATGACAATGAGAAAAAATGGACTGGGTATCCGATTAAAGATAAAAATGACTTAGAAAATGCAATTCAACTTATGAAAATGAATATTGACAGAATAAAATAAAGCACGACTGCCCAACACGCGGTATAAAAAATTGCCGGGATAGTAGGTTATTCAAGGGTTGTAGCCCGCTTCAACTTTCTTGTAATTTGACAGGAAAGCGCCTCGCAATCGGCTACTATTCTTATACTTACCGTTGTGCTTCATGCTAAGAGTATTCCTGCAATCAGTTGAACAAAATTTTATAATCAGAACCAAAAAATGTACATTTGAATAAATTTGAGAGTTAATGTGGTCGAATTTGACCACTTTGGAAATGTTTGAATATGAGTAAAATAAACACAATAGACATAAGAAATGCAATAATCTCAATTACAAAAATTGAGGAAGAGGATTACATCTGTCTGACTGATATGGCTAAAGCAAAAGAAGGTGATAACAGAGCTGCTGATGTAATCAAAAACTGGATTAGAACGCGAACAACTATTGAATTCCTTGGAACATGGGAGATAATGTATAATCCAAACTTTAAAGTGGCCGAATTTGACCACTTTAAAATGGAAGCTGGTTTACCAACCTTTGTATTAAGTCCAAAACAATGGGCGGAAAAAACAGGAGCGGTTGGAATAATTTCAAAATCTGGTCGGTATGGTGGAACTTATGCGCATAGAGACATTGCTTTTGAATTTGGTGCAGCAATTAGCCCGACTTTTAAACTTTACCTAATAAAAGAATACCAGCGTTATAAGGAAAAAGAAAGCAACCAATATAATCTTGAATGGAATGTAAAACGAATTTTAAGTAAAGCAAATTTTCATATACAAACTGACGCAGTTCAGAAACACATTGTGCCAGAGAAAAATTACACGAAGGACAAAGAATGGTTAATTTATGCCGAAGAAGCAGATTTATTGAATGTTGCATTGTTTAATTGTACAGCAAAAGACTGGCGAGACTTGAACCCAGAACAAGCAAAAAAGGATTTAAATATTAGAGACCTTGCAAGCATAAATGAATTAGCAGTACTATCCAATATTGAAAGCCTTAACGCAGAATTGATTAAAAAGGGAATTGGAAAACCGGAAAGATTCATGCAATTGCGGGAAATGGCTGTTTATCAACTGGAAATATTAGACAACAAGGATTCATTAAAGGCATTGAAAAAACTTGCGGACGATGTTTATATCGAAAACCAAAAGAAGATTGATAAATAAAGCACAAAAGCACAACACGCGGTCATAAAACATTGCACAGATAGTGGCAGATTTGAACAACATAACATTTAACGGGCGGCCTAGCGGTTTGACTGGTTTGTACTTCGAAATGCGCAACGTTTCATATCGCAGACCCGTTAATTTCAATTAAAGTATGACACAGGATAGATATAAAAAATTAAATAGTATAATACTGCTTTCAGTAATTATCTTGCTTGTAATTTATGTTTTTTTAAGAGCATACAACTTACCATTTTCTCATGACGAAAGTATTTCTTATAAAATTATTACAGGGGATAAAAAATTTGCCCAAACTGCCAATAACCATTTTATGAATACTTGGTTAATGTATTTATCGTATCATCTATTTGGTGCAAAAGAGATTTTTTTAAGATTACCTAATGTCTTGGCGTTTATATTATATTCAATCTTTACATATAAATTACTAATAAAAATAAACAATATGTTTTTGATGTTATTGGGAGCATCATTTTTATTATTGAATCCATATCTTCTAGATTATTTTAGTTTAGCTCGAGGTTATGGACTTTCTCTTGGGTTTGGATTGGCTTCATTATTCTTTTTACTCAGGCAAAATAGTTTAAATATCTATAAGGATTACATCAAAGCATTTTCATTATCATTACTTTTCAGTCTTTTTTCGTCATATTCAAATTTTGTTTTTATTAATTTAAACATCGCCTTAATTATTGTGTATTTAATTGAGTTGTATTTTTTGGTTGAGAATAAAACAATCCAGTTAACAAAGAAAAAAATTGGAGCAATTTTACTAATTCTTGGTTTGAATTTTATATTTATTTCTATAATTATAGGACAATTATTATTTTTAAAGAATAATAATCAGCTATATTTTGGGGATAATAAAGGTTTTATAGATAGCACTTTAACTATTTTAATACACCGTTCTATATATTTTAGCTATTATGGAGAATATTTTTGGATAGGTATTCGGCAAATAATTATTGCAGTTTATTTTATTGCAATTATATACCAACTTTGTTGTAAAGTTTGTTCACCACTAACCAGAATAACTTTATTGTTGTCGTTAATGATTTTTGGTTCAATTTTACAACATTATATATTTGATACCTTATATCTCGTAGAAAGGACATCTTTGGTTTTTATCCCATTATTTGGCTTTTTTATATATTATTTGTTTTTAGATGTTTATTCAAAATTAGTTAAAAATAAAATTGTAAAAATATCATTTAATCTATTTATTTTATTGGTATTGTGTCTACCTATAGGATGGCATTTGATAAATAATTTGAATTTAAAATACTTTAAAGATTGGAAATATGACGCACATGATAAAGATATTATGAAAATAATTGATGAGAATCATAAAAATTGTGTCCACAAAGCAGAGAAAATAACTATATCAAATACATGGCTATTCGAACCATCAATTTACTATTACCGTGATTTATTTTCAATGGATTATATCAATGTTCCAAATAGACGCACTATTGATTAAAATGCTGATTATATCTATTGTACAAATGAAGAAAAAGAAAAAATATTAGCTATAGACAAATATGTAATTATCAGTGAGTATAAAGATACAGAAACAATATTGATGAAGAAATTAAACTGCAATTAACACGCGGTCATAAAACATTGCGGTTTTAGTGCAATTTGCAAGGTCAGCAATGGGGGATAGTTTCGCAGCCACCCACTCCGCTACGTTTCATACCGCCAAACCGTTGTACGCCATAATACAAAGACATTCGAGCATACAGATACAATATGAAAAGGTGGAAAACTAAAAGTGGTTATGAGATAATCCAGATATTATCTGGGCGAAGTAATGTTTTCTTATTGACTAATGGAGATAAAAATGTTTTAATTGATACATCTGTTTCCCGATTGTGGAATAGATTACAACAGCGACTTAAAAAATTGGGCATAAACAATATTGATTATTTGTTTTTAACACATGCACATTTTGATCATGCAGCAAACGCAAATAGGATTAAATCAAAATTTAATGCTTCAGTGATTATTCATAAGAATGAGGTAGGATATTTATTAAAAGGAGACAATATACTTCCCAAAGGAACTACTTTCATTACGAGACCGATGGTCAAGGTCTTTAGCAAATTGTTTTCATCATCATTATTTAAATATGATCCATGTGAACCTGATTTGGTTGTTGATTCCTATTATGATTTAAAAGACATAGGTTTTCATGCGTATTTAATTCATACTCCAGGGCATACAATAGGTTCAATGAGTTTGATAGTAGATGATGAAATAGCAATGGTTGGAGATACAATGTTTGGAGTATTCAAATGGTCTGTATTTCCGCCATATGCGGAGGATGAAAAAATAATGATAAAAAGTTGGGGTAAATTGTTAGCTACAAATTGCTTGATATTTATTCCTTCTCATGGGACTGAAAACTTTAGATTATTAGTACAGAAAGATTACAAGAAAAGACTATAAAAATTACGGCATACAATAATCAGGAGTTCATGTGGCACGAAGTGCCCTTCCGATAGCTATCGGAAGAACTCCCGGTTGAACTAATCCCCATCCGAATCCTTTTATTTTGGAAATTGCAAAGTGTTTATGATACCGGACGCGATATGATGGCAAGGGTATCATTCCGGCAGGAAATATTCTTCCCGAAGTGGCTTTTATCAACCCTGGTAACAACATTTAGTTTTTTTTCATGGTAAATTATGTTAGTATGTATCTCATAAAAGTCCAAAAATGCTACCTTTACGTCAAAAACAGATGGCCTATGAATAGAGGATCTAGTTCATGAAGCGGTATAACCCACCAGGGATTTAGAAGTTTGCATACTTTTCTGTCCCGCAATAATTTTTGTAACGGCAGACAGGAACTTAGTCTGCACTCCCTTGCTGGCCATACTGCCAATACATTGTGAGATTTTAGGATGGATTCTCTGTTGACAGATTGGAGAACAATCAAAGAATAATTTTAAAAAATTATTAAAAAGAAAAAAAGTGGAGACCTGAATCCACTCAAAAAAACGGGGCGAAACCGAAAAGCCAAACGAGTAGGAAACAAAAACGATAATATCATGAAGAAAAATGTAGCTGAATTCATTGGAACCTTTTGGTTGGTTCTGGGTGGTTGTGGAAGTGCAGTTTTAGCTGCCGGATTTCCAGAAATTGGTATTGGTCTTGTGGGAGTATCTCTCGCATTTGGACTTACTGTTTTAACGATGGCCTATTCAATAGGTCACATTTCGGGTGCTCACTTAAATCCAGCCGTAACTATTGGACTATGGATGGGTGGCAGAATAAGCGCTAAAGAAATCTTGCCCTATGTCGTTTCTCAGGTACTGGGAGGTATTGCTGCTGCAGCTGTTCTATATATTATTGTTACCGGAAACGGAAGCGAGATAGGTTCGTTTGCAGCAAATGGTTATGGCATACATTCACCAGGTGGTTATAGTTTGACAGCTGCAATTGTATCAGAATTGGTAATGACATTTATGTTTTTGCTAATAATTTTGGGAGCGACAGATGAAAAAGCACCAAAAAGCTTTGCCGGGCTATCTATTGGTCTTGCTTTAACGCTAATTCATTTGATAAGTATACCTGTCACCAATACTTCTGTAAATCCTGCAAGAAGTATCAGTCAGGCAATTTTTGTAGGTGACTGGGCAATATCACAACTCTGGTTATTTATTTTAATTCCAATTGTTGGTGCTGCATTAGCAGGACTGGTTTACAAATACTTTAAATCAAATTAAAACCTGCCCATAATAATCAGGAGTTCATGTGGTGCAAAGTGCACGGCATGAACTCCTGGTTGAACGAATCCCCAGCCGAAGCCTTTAATTATGGAAATTGTATAGGGTCAATATAGGAAAGCGGAAAGTAAAAAGGCAAACAAGTGATAAAGAAATTGGAAGGTTTTTCGGTTTTTTGAAGATTTACCCTATTCTAACCGATGTCATGGTCAAGGAGCCTCCTACTGCTTTGTCGTTAAAGATGCTTATTTCATCATTTTTATCCTGCAAGCCCAATGAATAGAGCAATGGCAGGTAATGTTCGGGAGTTGGTATCGCCAAATCGAAAGCTTTGCCTTGCGACCTGAAGTTGATAAGTTGCTTATGGTCTCCGTTAAGAATAAACTTTTTCATTTGATCATTGGCTTCAACAGCCCAGTCATATCCAAAGGTATCGTTCAGCCTTTGCCATGAAACCATTCTCAAATTATGGACAATATTGCCGCTGCCGATTATCAGCACACCTTTTTCGCGAAGTGATTTTATTTGCTGTGCTATTTCATAATGATTTTGAGGTGATTGGGTGTAGTCCAGACTCATTTGAATTATTGGTATATCAGCTTTAGGATACAAATGTTTAATAACACTCCATGCTCCGTGATCAAGACCCCATTTATCATCTAAGCCCACTTCAGTTTTTGAAATCAGCGATCTGGTTACGTTTGCAAGTTCGGGACTGCCAGGTGCAGGATATTGTACTTCAAAAAGTGCTTTTGGGAAACCGCCAAAGTCATGAATGGTCTTAGGGTTTTCCATGGCAGTAACAAAGGTGCCTCTGGTCTCCCAATGTGCTGATATACATAGAATTGCAGTTGGTTTAGGAATAGTTGTAGCAATAGCTCTAAATCCGGTCACAAACTCATTCTCTTCAATGGCATTCATGGGACTGCCGTGACCCAGAAAAAGTACAGGCATTTTCACGGACTTACCTGCTTGATTTGCCAGTTTGGTTAATGTATTCAATTTCATTGCAAATGAGGTTATTGGTCCCGCAGCGATTAATGGAACCATTGTTTTGATAAATGTTTTACGATTCATTAAGCGATGAACTTTTGGTTTAATTCCCCCAGCTGGAGCCGATTTGCAATCGGTGTCCCCACATTTTTTTCTGGTCTGATGCTATCGGTTCAGGTTTCGAAACAAAATGAATGCTCATCAATAAATTCATGTTTATAAGTGCAAATTATGTCAACAGCCAACTTCCATCAATTAACAACCAACAGCCAGAAGCTAACAGCCCAAAGCCTTACCCAAACCTTTTCCGAAACGTTTCCTCCAACACTTCCACTCTTTTAATGGTATTGCGGCACCATTGCAAAAGCAGTTCATCTTTTTCGGTTGCACTTAGTTGCCAGTGTAACTTACTGTTATGCAGTCTTTTGCTGAGGGTATAAAGTAACAGGGCAGCCGACACGCTGATGTTGAAACTTTCAGTAAAGCCCACCATCGGGATACGTACAAAACCATCCGCTTGTTGCAAAGCGTACTCGGACAGGCCGGTTTTTTCGGTTCCAAAAACCAGGGCGATAGGTTTATCCAAAGGCAGCGTTTCGGGGGTGTACCCCTCCTGGTGCGGACTGGCGGCAATGATTCTGTATCCTTTGCTGCGTAAGGCTTCAAAGGCTTGTCTGGTGTTGAATTTCTGCTCATTGTATTTGTATAAACTGAGCCATTTGGTGCTGCCCACCACCACATCGGGATTGATATCGTAATTATAATTATTTTCAATGATATGAACATCCTGCACACCGGTTAAATCGCAGCTGCGCAATACCGCACTGGCATTTTGCGGTTGAAAGATATCTTCGAGCACTATGGTAAGGTGACGGGTTCGCTTGCTCAAAACTGCTTCAAATTTGGCTTTTCGCTCCGGAGTGATGTATTCCAGCAGGAAGTTCAACAGCCCTTTCTCATTCATAGCACTTTTACAAATTACGTTCAGGATAAAGTGATTCCCACCAATCCGGCTGTTCTTTCAGAAACCTGTCAAACCAGGCCATGATACTTTTTTGCCAGAGCTGACGTTTTTTGTAATCCAGAATATGGTGATCCTGTCCTTCAATCTCAACAAATTCGACTGTTTTGCCTAGAAGTTTCAGGGCTGTATAAAGCTGTAAACTCTCTCCGGGAGGAACATTGGTGTCGCTTCCGCCATGCAGCAACAGCAGGGGAGTGTTGATTTTGTCGGCAGCAAACAGCGGGCTTTGATTGATGTAAATTTCAGTGCTGTTCCAGGGGAATTGATTGGCTGTAGCCGTCGAACTGTAAAGATAGCCCCAATAGCCTTCGCCCCAGTAGGAGGAGATGGAACTGATGCCGGCGTGGGAAATGGCTGTTGCGAAAATGTTGGTACGCGTTGTGAGTAGCATTGTCATAAATCCGCCATAAGAGGCTCCTATACAACCTATTGCGTTGCTGTCGGCATAGGGATGGCTGCGATAGAAATGTTTTGTGCCATTGATGATTTCATCGGCAACGGTTTTGCCCCAGTTGTTCACATGGCGTGCCGAAAATTCCTGTCCGTAACCTGTTGCACCCGAAGGATTGATCACATATACAAGGTAACCGTGTGCAGCAAAAAAATTCTTGGGATAACGTCCTCTAAAGCTTCTGTCGATAGGATTGGTGCCACCATAATAATATACAATTACCGGATATTTTTTTGAAGGATTAAAATCGGGCGGGTAATAAATATGCCCATCCAGGGTGTCGCCATTTGTTGTAATGAAATCCCAGTCTTTCACTTCTCCGAACTTAACATCTTCGAAACGAGCGGCTTCCGGATTGCTGATAATTTTGGTTTGCCGGCTGTTGAGATCTGTCAGCCAGGCTATTTCCGGACTGCTTACTGATGACCCATCTGCAATCAGCCATTGGCCGCCTTTATCCAGATCGAAGTGTTTCACTACCTCTGCCTGCTGAGGTAAGGGAGAGAAACGATTTGTCTTTAAGTCAAGTGCATAAATACGCTGGTACGAACCTTCCTGCACCAGAAAAATTGGATTTCCGTTTGTATTATTCCATTTGGCATCTGCTATACTCGGACGAAAGTTGCGGGTGAGTGGTGTTACGACTTCGGTCGCGAGGTCGAATAAATAGGCTTGCGTGTCGTAATCGTTTGGAATGATGCCTTCATCCACAACACTTCCTGTTTCGCCAAAAAGCAAGGGGCCGCCTGTAACAAGCAATTGTCTGCCATCTGGAGAAAAGCTGGCACTGCTGCCAAAATTGGAAATCCAGAGTGTGTCGGCATTCCGGCTTTTGAGATCATATAAGATCATCCAGGACTTGCTGTATGGACGCTCTTCATAGCTGGGTTTCGACTGGCTGAACAGAATCTTATTACCCTCCGGACTGAAATCCTGAAACTGGCTGCTGAGGTTTCCGGCAGTCAGCTGATGATGTGTTTTGGTTTTCAGATCAAACAAGAAAAGCTGACTTCTGTTGCGCCACCAAGGCCAGCGATCTGTTAAACCTTCGTGTTTTTTTACCCCGGTTTTGTTTTCCTTTTCTTTGAATTGTTTGCTGTAAATCAACATGTTGCCATCAGGAGAAAGCTGGATGTTGCCCGCATCTTTAAGCTCCCCGATCAGCAAGTCTGACTTGCCTGAAAGCAGATCTTTCTGCCAAAAGCTGCTTTTGCCATTGTTATTTACTGTATATAATACCGCATCGGTTTTGGGATGAAAAAGAACGTGTTTTTTGTTGCTGTGCCGGCTGCTAAATATAAGCTGTTCATCGTCAATTCGTTCAATTTCTGTCCAGTTTTCGGTATTGCCTTCAGGTGCATGTGTGCAGCTGTAGTTCAACAGTATGTATTTGCCATTGTTATGAATACTGCTGCCGGTCAAACGGATACCATCGAGCAATAAGGCCAGGTTCATGCGTTCTTCGGGATTGATCGTCCAGCTTGTTTTGCCTTCTCCAAGAATTTTGTAGTTAAGGTTTAGCTTCCAGTCGTCCTTAGAGGATGAGGCATATAGGCTTTTTATGACGACGCGATGTTTACCTGGTTCAAAATTGTGGGTTACGGTTTTGTCTGTTCCTTCTTTATTGACAGCTTCAATTATTGTCTGATCATTTATTATCAGGCAAGCCATTGCTGTGGATTTTAGTGTGAAGGAAACTTTTACAAAACGGTCTGTTTCAAAGTATCCTGTTGCCAAGGTCCAGCTGTAAGTGCTGTTCTTTAAAGGTTTAAGTACTAACTCACCCGATTTGGATGCCTGCTGCTTTGTCCAAATCGGTGAAGCATTTTGATCAGAGATCAAAAACTTTCCTTCAACAGCTTTGATATCACCAGAAAAAGTGAGCTGATCAAACATCTTTTTCAGACTTAAAGTATCGCCGTAAGTGTCTTCCTGTTGGTAAAACAGGGGAGGCTCGTATGTTTGTGTTGGCAGGATGAGCCATTGGTCGGCATAAAGATCATCATTGCTTTCCTGACTTGCGACTTCTATACTCATGGTAAGCGCGAAAATCAAAAGTATAAGATATGATAGATAACTGTTTAGAAAGTTTATCTGAAAATGTTTCATGAAGCAGAAGTTTTAGTTAGGTACAATTTTTTATGACCCTCAAAAATAAGGGAATTATACCAAAACTTCGTTGTCAGGATGATCTTTGTGACAATGATATAACTTAGTGAAGTGGCGGATTTATTTTTTGATCCTCAAAAGGATTTCTCGGAATGGGTTTTTCAGGTTTTAATCCGTTCGTAACAATTGGACCTTCCTGATCCATAGTTATGGCAATAATTTCTTCGATACGAGCATTTTTATATCCTGGAGGAGGTCGAAAAAAATCATCAGGGACAGGAATAGCTTTGATTTGTTTTATTTCTGTTGTGCTTTCACCAAGAGGTGTCGGAATAAGCGAACGCATCACCAGGATTTCTTTTGTGAATTGCTGATATAGTTTTGTTTCGCGATGCGCGGCCACACGCGAAGGTGGACTGAAAATACCGGTCATTTCGCTGAGAAGCTCTCTGTTGATTCCCGAATACGGATTAATTTCGGTGCTCGTCCAAATGGTTTCGAGCAAGATACTATCGAGGTAGATATTATGTTTTTGGGCAGCATAACCAACTATCGTATCAAAATCATTGGTCTTTTCAATTGTAAAGTTAGCTGTTGAAGTGCTGTCAGAATAGCCAGCCTCAAGCAGTCTGAGCTCATTACTAAAGCTGCTGTCGGCTTCGGTGCGACTGTGTTCTGGTAATCGTGCTATTATTTCTTCAATTTGTTGTTTAAGTCTGGCAAGTAAGGCCTCACGCAATTGCAGCGGACTGCCTTTCCAGTAAATTTGCTGCACCGGAAATATCAGCGTAAGTTGCACACTATCCAGTTCGATGATAAACACAGATGCTTCGTTTTCGATCCTCAGCCGCTGATCCTGAATGAAAACGGACTGACTTGAATAATTTCCAAACCGATCTTCCTGTTGTTCAACCACGAACCAGCCCGATTGTTGGGCATTCAAAATGGTGCTAATGCCTGATAACAGTAAAACAACCGAAAAAAGTCTGATATTCATAAGATACAATGTGGCATCAAATGTAAAAAAAACTGGCTGAGTGTCTTTTATTTCAGGAAAAAAACTACTTTTGCACTTCTAAATTTCATTAGCTATGACGAATAAAAAAGGATTGGATAAAGGCGACGAAAGACTTGAAGTGGTAGAGAGCACCCTGAGTAAGACGGAACAATTTATTGAGAACAACCAAAAGTCGTTGGTAGTTGTGGTTGCCATTATTGTAGTGGTAGTCTTAGGATATTTTGGTATCAATCGTTATTACTTTGATCCGCTTGAAAAAGAAGCTCAAACCCAGCTTTTTATGGCTGAGGCATACTTTGAGCAGGATTCATTGAACAAGGCACTTTATGGCGATGGTAACAATCTTGGTTTTTTAGATGTAATTGATGAATTTGGATCAACCAAAGCCGGTAACCTGGCAAAGTATTATGCCGGCGTTTCGTTCCTTAAACAAGGGGAATATGAGGAAGCACTTAGCCATTTAAAGAAATTTAAAGGCAAAGACAAAATTGTAACAGCAATGGCAGCCGGTGCTATCGGTGATGCATACCTGGAACTTGACAAAAAAAGTGAGGCAGCTGCACAATACCTTAAAGCAGCACGTCATAAATCCAATGAACTTACCAGCCCGATGTTTTTGCTCAAAGCCGGACAGACTTATGAATTAATTGGAGACAATAAAAAGGCTGTTGAAGTTTACAACGAATTGAAAATGAATTTCCCTAATACAACAGAAGGACGCAACGCCGAACGTTATATTGCCCGTGCCCAAGGGAGATCATAGCACAGATTAACGCAAAATATTGAAGACCTGATTTCGATTGAAGTCAGGTTTTTTTATCTCTCGAAGCAGAAATGCTTAACTTTGTTATGATGAAAAATGCAAAGCCGAAACCTTCCATAATTTTTTTTGGCACACCCGAATTTGCTGCCTCCCAACTGATCGCAATCCTGGATGCAGAAATCGAGGTAAAAGCTGTGATTACGGCACCTGACAAACCGGCAGGCAGAGGTAAAAAATTACAGCAGTCAGCCGTTAAAACATTGGCAAT
>ERZ795032.1899-NODE-1899-length-13023-cov-3.776835_pt1 | contig 13023 bp, 12 predicted proteins | sample MGYA00375124_ERZ795032 | MGnify/ENA primary metagenome ERZ795032 (study PRJEB30167, sample SAMN05720154) | activated sludge metagenome | isolation source: Anaerobic digester | place: China | collected 2015-12-16 ...
ACCAAAGCTATGGAAGTATTTGAAGATCACACCTATCTGGCCGAGACAAAAGAAGATTATCTTGAATTAGTCGAAAAAGCACTCAAAGATAACAGCCCTGAAAAAGCCAAGGCCCGGAGTGTTTTTGCCAAAAGTCATACCTGGGAAAACAATGTATCTGAAATCTATAAGCGAATTGTACAAATCTTGCAGTCTCCTGAATGATTTACATCATCAAAAAACAAAGTCATGTCATTCACAGATAAAATCAAATCGAATCCAAAACTAAAAAAACTGGCGCTTTGGATGCTCATGCCAAAAAATCAGGCGAGACCCAGATTGTGGGTGAAACTATTTCTTAATCCATTAAAACACCACAAAGGAAAAGGTGCGTTAATCAGAAGAAGAACCCGAATGGATGTACTTCCGTTCAACCATTTTTCGATAGGAGATCATTCTACCATTGAAGATTTTGCCACAGTAAATAATGGCGTGGGAGCTGTGATTATTGGCGATCGCACCCGAATAGGACTTGGTTGTGTGCTGATCGGACCTGTAACAGTAGGTAATGACGTTATGTTTGCGCAAAATATTGTCGTTTCGGGGCTTAATCATGGTTATCAGGATATCAATATTCCGCCAAGTCTGCAGCCTGTTGAAACCAAGCCGATAACTATAAAAGATGGGGTTTGGATTGGTGCCAACGCTGTATTAACGGCTGGTATTACAATTGGTAAACATGCCGTTATTGCTGCCGGAAGTATTGTTACAAAAGATGTTCCGGATTATTCTATTGCTGCTGGCAACCCGGCTCGGATTATGAAAAAATATAATCCGGAATCAGGTGCTTGGGAAAGGATTTAGGATAAACATGAATTAAGGAAATAAGAATGCATAAATTCATTACTTTTTTACGATACCTGAAAGATTATTTACAATACGGGCAAATACTCCTGGTCTTTGTGTCCATTATTTATCTGTTGACTGGTAAGGCTTATCCCAGAACCAGACTTTTCAGAGGCAAACTTGGATTATTTCTTCACCGGAAAGGCTCACTTGATTTTCAATTTGGAAACTATGCCTATGAGTGGGGTGTGAAGCAGTTTTTTCTAAAGCACTACATTCATTATCAAGCATTTATTGATGTGGGTGCCAATATGGGAACCTATACAATTATGTTTGCAAAAAAGGGAATGAAGACAATTGCATTCGAACCTTCAATATCAAATTTCAAAGCTTTGCAAATCAATATTATGCTTAACGATTTAGAGCGAAAAGTAAGTAGTTATAACCTAGGATTAGACAGTAAAAACCACAATGCAAGTTTTGTATTTGATCCGGTGAATACCGGTGCCTCCCACCTGAGCAGTGCGCAATTTCATGATCCTGTTACCAACGAAAGAGGTGAAATAACTGAAGTACAGCTTGTTATGCTGGATTTTTTACAGAACAATCTCCCCTTGCATGTGAATGATGCGGTATTGATGAAAATTGATGTGGAAGGAATGGAGGAACACGTAATTTTAGGAGCTAAAGACTTTATTCAAAATCGTAAGGAACTTCTGATCGTGATGGAAAGCGTTCATTCAGGTGAAGAAAAACTAAAAGCGGTACTTTCGGAAATAGCTGAATTTGAATTTCTTCCGGTAGATTCACTCAATTTTGCTGCAAAAAAAATTAAGAACCATAATCCTAAAAAGTCATGTTAACTTTAAAAGTTATTTTCTGGGTTTTACTTTTTTTGGTTTTTTACACCTATCTGGGCTATGGAATTTTACTTTTTTTGATGGTCAGGATAAAACGGTTGTTCAAGCGGGAAATAACTGTTAATCAAGATTATGAACCCGAGGTAACCCTTTTTGTGGCAGCCTATAATGAAAAAGATTATGCCGACAAAAAAGTTGCCAATGGTTTTGAACTGGACTATCCGCAGGAGAAAATAAAACAACTCTGGGTAACGGATGGCTCGGATGATGGAACGCCAGAGCTCTTAATAAAATACGCCGACAAGGGCATTGAAGTTTATCATGAAAATGTCCGGGGTGGGAAAATTGGTGCGATGAATCGCGGGATGCAATTTGTGAAGACACCAATCGTAATTTTTTCTGATGGCAACACAATCTTAGGTAAAGAATCTGTAAGAAGAATTGTAAATCTGTTCAGCAACCCTAAAGTTGGCTGTGTTTCAGGCGAAAAGCGAATTTTCAGCAAAGAAAAAGACACCGCAGCCGGAACAGAAGGCATTTACTGGAAATATGAATCAACGCTAAAAAAATGGGATGCCGAACTGTATTCTGTGGTAGGAGCTGCAGGTGAGTTGTTTGCTATTCGAACAGAACTTTTTGAAGAAGTTGAAAAAGATACCCTGCTTGATGATTTCATCATTTCGCTTCGCGTAGCCATGAAAGGATACACCATTCAGTATGATCCTGAAGCCTATGCTATCGAAACAGCTTCTGCTGATGTTAAAGAAGAACTGAAAAGAAAAGTCAGAATCGCAGCAGGCGGAATTCAATCCATTATCAGATTAAGCCCGTTACTCGACATTTTTAAGTATGGAATGCTGTCGTTTCAATACATTTCTCATCGTGTGCTGAGATGGACACTTGCACCACTTTCATTGCCTTTAATACTGATTATTAATGCTTTGATTGCTTACTATGCAGGCTTCAGAAATTTCGCTGATTTTTACGTACTTTTGTTTTACGGCCAGTTATTGTTTTACACCTTAGCCTTGTTAGGCTGGTATTTGGAAAACAAAGCCATAAAAGTGAAAGCACTATTCATACCTTATTACTTCTTTATCATGAATTATGCTGTTTTACTGGGAATGAAGCGTTATTTCAAAGGAAGTCAAAGCGTTAACTGGGAAAGAGCCAAACGCGGAAAGTGATGAAAAAACTAATGCTGATTTATGGCCTCCTTGTAATAGTTTGGGTTTGCCAGGCTTTTTCAGCTTATTCCCAAAATTGCGATCAGATCATCAGCAGCAGCCAAACTGTAGTGGATGGTGCTAATATACAACCCGGCGATACCATCTGCCTCGAGAGCGGAAACCGGACTTATCTTCTCTTCAGAAATATTTCAGGAACCGAAAATCTACCAGTAGTAATTGTTAATCAGGGTAATGTTATCATTGACACGGATCATTTCTACGGGATAAAAACTTCAAATTGTAAACATCTGAAAATAATTGGAAGTCGGCCTGCTGAATTTACCTATGGCATTAAAGTTCAACGTGTTGGGAATGGTGCTGGTATCACCTTAGACGACCTGAGCACAAATATTGAACTTTCCGGAATTGAAGTCTCACACACTGCCTTAGCAGGAATTTATGCCAAAACAGATCCCGATTGCAGTTTTGAAGCTACCCGTGAAAAGTTTACCTTTTACAATCTTGAAATTCATGATTGCTATCTGCATCATATTGGAGATGAAGGTTTTTATATCGGTAGTTCAAAATACACCGGACAATACCTGCCGGATTGTGATACAACGGTTTTGCCCCACATGATGCATAATGTTTTGATTTACAATAATCTGATTGAGGATACTGGTTGGGATGGATTGCAGGTGAGTAGTGCTGTGGGCGATTGCCGGATTTTTAGTAACCGGATTTTTCGCGATTCGTATAAGGAAACCTACAATCAAATGTCAGGTATTTTAATCGGTGGTGGCTCCGAATGCGATTGTTATAACAATCAAATCTTTGATGGCAAAGGCGATGGTATTGATATGTTTGGCCATGGCGACAATAAAATTTACAACAACCTGATAGTGAGAGCTGGAAAAAGCTTTAAACCTGAGAATCCCGATGAATCAAGGCATGGTATTTTTATCGGGACAGCACCTGATATCAGCAGCTCCAATCTTTCTTTGCTTCACAACACCATCATTGATCCCAAAACTACGGGTATCAGGTATTTTAACTCCAATACAGCCTTTAATTTTATTGCTAATAATTTGATAACCAGGCCTGGAGCCTATGATCAATTGGGCAATAATGCTTACTTTAATCATAGTCTGACAACTGAATTGTACGAATTGACCGGCAATTTATTTACACAATCCATTGACCTGGTGGATTTTGTGGATTTCTCAGAAGACAACTTCGATCTGAAAGCAGAATCACCTGCTATTAACATTGCAACAGATCTTGGCTACTCTGCGATTTTGTTTGACATACTAGGGCGTCCCCGTCCGCATAATAATGGTTTTGATCAGGGAGCCTTTGAATGTCAGGAAATTAATGCACACCTTACGCAAAGAATTTATGAAAATAAAAAGCCCTATTCCATAAGTTATAAGCCGCTTGAAAAAATCATTTGTATCGAACTACGAAAAATCACAGCTTCGCTTTATTTTGAAATCATTGATCTTAACGGACAAATTGTGTTTAGGAATCGTGAACAAAATATTGATAGTAAAATCTGTCATTTGCAACTATCTCAGCTAAATGATGGAATCTATATTTTGAAAATCATCGGTTTTGAAAAAGTATATACTGAAAAGATAAACCTGATTCGCTAAAACTTACCAGAATGCAACTAAAAAGCCTGCTTCCATTGAATTTGGGAATTTTCTTACGAAATAATTATCTGTTTTTGAAAGGTTTAGCCTATAGAGGAGATCAATTTTACTGTCCTTTTTGCAATTCAGGCTTCAAAGATTTTTTAGATGGAGGTACGGCAGTGGAAATAAATGAAAAACTGAAAGTAATAGGTTCCGGATTACGACCAAAAACAATCTGCCCGGGCTGCCACTCCAACGACCGTGAAAGACTTTTACACTGGTTATTCGAAAATCGATATCCAGTATCCTCAACAGATAAAATACTTCACATCGCACCTGAGCCCTCTTTAGGACGGTATTTAAAAGCAAAAAGCCCCAATGGATACATCTCTGGCGTAAAATATTACGAAGGTTTTTATTACCCTCCTGGGGTTAAACTGATGGATTTGCTTGAGTTGCCTTTTAAAACAGCGTATTTCGACTGGGTAATTTGCAACCATGTTTTGGAACATATTCCCAACGATTATGCCGCGATGAAGGCTATCCATGAAGTATTAAAAATCGGAGGCAAAGCCATTTTGCAGGTCCCCTGGTCTCCCCTGCTCGAAACTACAAAAGAAGATTCCGGCATTCTCGAACCTCACGAACGCGAAGCAGCTTTTGGTCAATTTGATCATGTGAGAATTTACGGCCACGATTATCCATTACGGTTAAAAAAAGCAGGTTTTAAAGTGGAAACTTTACAATTTGGTGAACTTCAAATACCTCAAAATGAAGTGGCTAAAATGCGGCTTAACCAAAAAGAATGTATCTTTATTGTCACAAAATGAGAGGTCATTCATGAAACAAACTACTAACAGCAGAAATTGCCCAACATCTTCCGTAACGTGGGTTTTATTGTTAAGCTTACTGCTGTTTTCGACAGTTTATTCATTTGCAGAGGAAAAAACATTTCCAAAAAAAATCCTGGCAAATGATCTTATTCTATTGGCAGAAGCCCTTGAAGACACTTCGATTTTAAATGATGATGCTTTTGTAAATAAGACACTGTCAACTGCTAAGTTATTGTTAGATTGGGAATTAATGAATTTTGCGAAGGATTTGCTGCAATCAACTTACCCACGTTTCAGACAATCAGCCAGTGAAAAAAACTTGCTGGAATTCTTACATTATCGTGTGATTGCTGATAAAAATCTTATGAATCCTGATAGCCTGAAAGCTTATTTATTACTTGCTGAATCGCTTAATAATACGGAACATCAACAATTTGGATATGCCCTGATCCTCAAATATTTAAGATCAATAAATGAATCAAACCGGGCCATAATCTATTATAATGTCGCAAATCAAGCTCTGAATGATGATGAATTACATTTACCTCTTCTTCTTGAGACATCACATATTAATCAAGATTTATTAACAAAAACAGAGCTTCAACAGCAGATAATTAACAAACTAAACAGCGATCTCTTTATAAGTGTAAACAGCTGGTATTTAGTTGAATACTTAAAAATCGCTGATAGTACTGACCTTTTTATTGTCGAACATCTTTTGAAAATGCCGGAAGTTAAACAGAGGAATACCTTGTATGCCAGCATCCTGCATAAAAAGGCACAACTTGATGCTTCAATGAATACTAGAGAGCAATATAAAAATTTGCTTATTTCTGATTCAATTCTCCTTGAAGCCAACACACTAAAGCAATCTTATCTGGATGAACTGACAGAACAAATTGGAAATCTCAAGGCCGAACAGCGCTTATCGCAACCAAAACATAAAACAACCTGGATTTTAGCTTTTGGGGTACCGTTTTTTTTACTTGGTTTATACCTTTTATGGTATTTGTTCCGAATGAAAAAAAAAGGGAAAAGCAACATTTTAGACTACAAAACATCAATTAGCGATCTAAAAGAAAAGCTTCAACTCGCTAAAGTTCAGATTGATGAAAGAGTAAGGTCACGTGAAATTTCTATTGAAAACGAGATTAAAGAAAGTGAAAATCTAGATAAAATTCTGAAAAGCACGTTGAAAAATGCCGAAGAAGCTAACTATCAGAAAAATGCTTTTATGGCGAATATGAGCCACGAAATCAGAACCCCTCTGAATGGAATACTTGGTTTTTCGAGCTTGTTGGGTACAGAATTGGCGAAAATGGACGAACCTGAGCTTTTTGAATATACAAGCAGCATAAAAAAAAGTGGTGATAAATTGCTGCATTTACTTAATAATATTATAGATATCAGTAGGTTACAAGCAAATGACATAGCCCTTAAACACCAAAACTTATCCTTGAAAAAGTTGATGGAGGAAGTTTTGAAGGAATATTACTTTAAAGCCAATGACAAAGGTTTAACGCTGATAAACGACACCCAAGCAAGTATTCAGATCAACACTGACGAACAAATCTTAAAACGGATATTAAGTGAATTAACCGATAATAGCATAAAATACACCAACAATGGTTATGTTAAATTTTTTGCTGAAAAAAATACTGAAAAAGAGCTTATTAAAATCATAATTTCAGATACCGGTCAAGGCATTGATCAGGCTTTTCTCGACAATATCTTTGAACCTTTCAAACTGGACAAACAGGGCTATTCCAGGCAGTATCAAGGTGCCGGACTGGGTTTGCCTTTGGCCAGAAGTATGACTGAACTACTTGGTGGTCAATTTGATATTTTATCCGAAAAGGCCCAAGGAACTACCATCACAATCACATTACCTGCCAATTTTGAACAAGGTAGCACCGAAACCGCTTTTAATAAAAACCTGACTTCAAAATCGGGCTTACTTTCTTCAGGAAACCCAAATATTCTTTTAATTGAAGATGATTTGCCCAACAGAATTGTCATCGCAAAATTTTTGGAAAGATTTGGCAGTGTAAATCAGGCTGGCAATGGTGAAGAAACAATCTTATTAATTAAAGAATCTGTTAAAAAGGCTGAAATCTTCGACCTGATATTGATGGATATCAATCTGCCAGCTCCCTGGGATGGAATCAACTTAATGCAGTATATCCGCGCAAACTATCCTCAATACCTGAACATACCATTTGTTGCACAAACGGCTTATAGCATGTCGGGTGATGAACAAAGATTTCTGGAGGCAGGATTTGATGCTTATATTGCTAAACCCATTTCGTTCGAAGATCTGCAAAAGATTCTAAAAAAGTGAACAGGAATTGATTTAGAGTTCCCGTAGAAAATAATAATTTTTTTTGATAATCTAACCATGTTGAGCATAAGAAATGAATATAAATTGATTAACAATAAAAATTCTAAATCACCCAGTTCAGATTACATTGGTTTTTTAATACCTTTGCACCCATACAAGCAAAAAAGAATTCAGAGGAATTCACTTTTATTTTCTAAAACACCGGAGAACAACAAATTGAATACCGAGGAAAACAAACAAAAACTCCATATCCTACTAGTTGAAGACAATGAGTTAAACCAAAAGTTTGCCATAGCTGTTCTCAAGCGTCTTGGTTATACTTTTGAGCTTGCTGAAAATGGTGCAATTGGTTTACAAAAGTTTACCGAAGGTAAGTTTGATCTCATACTGATGGATATTCAAATGCCGGAAATGAATGGTATTGAAGCAACACTGGCGATCCGCGAATATGAAAAGAAAAATGGAATAAAAAAACCAATTCCAATAATTGCTGTAACGGCATTTGCAATGGAACATGACAAGAGAAATTGTTTGGAAGCTGGCATGAATGAATTTCTGACAAAGCCATACAAACCCCAGGAAATGGAAGCAAAAATTGAAAAAGTAATGAAATAAAAAAACCGCTCGTTAAGCGGTTTTTTTATTATGATGATCTTACTCTAAAACCTCGAGCAGTTCAACATCAAAAACCAAGGGTGAATAGGCCGGAATATCTGCCCCTCTGTCAACGCCGCCATAAGCCAGTTCAGAAGGCAAAATAAAGGTAGCTTTGCCACCGGCTTTCATCAAAGCAATGCCTTCGTCCCATCCCTTAATAACCTGTCCTTTACCCAACTCAAAGCTAAATGCCTGTCCGCCATCCAAAGAAGACTGCAATTGTTGACCTTCAATATTGTACAAGGTATAATGCACTTTTACAGTTTTGCCGTTTTCAGCTTGCGCACCTGTACCAGCCTCTTTTTCAATATAATAAAGTCCACTCTCACGTGGTTCGATAGTAATATTGTGTTGTTCGAGGTAAGCCAAAATTTTCTTTGATTCATTTATTCTGGCCAATTCAGCTTTGGCTTCTTCCGCTTTTCTGGCATCCTCACGTTCCTTATCAGCCTGTTCTCTGGTTTTGATGTCAACCAGCTCTGTCTCATAAATCAGGGTGGTGTAAGGTAAAACCATCTGTCCTCTTCCAAGGCTATCGAAAGCCAAAGAGGAAGGAACAATAAGACGATTTTTTCCCCCTTTCCGCAAATAACCAATACCTTCGTCAAATCCTTTTGTATCAAAGGGTTGTCCATAGGTTACTTCCATTGGATCGCGGCCAAGTGATGTAAAAAGCTGGTTACCATCCATATCACTGATTGTAAAATGCATCATTAAGATATCACCAGATTTTGGTTTCCGGCCTTTACCAGTTTTTAAATCCATCACAAATAATCCGGACTCCATTGTTTCATAAGCTCCATTCAAGGATTGTAATAAGCTTTCAAGTTTAATTTGCTCCTCTTCTTTACGTTGCCTCAAAAAGGCCTGTTCTTCTGCAATGACTTCAGCTTCAGTTTGAATACTTAACAACCTGATATCAAAGTACATTGGACTTCCGGGTATAACGAAATCCGGTAAAGTAGCTATTCCGGCAGTTACCATATAGAACGAATCGGCCGGAACTACAATGGTAACAGAATCACCCTCGTGCAGTTCAGCAAGGGCGGCATACAAATCGCCTTCAAAAGTTGGCTTGATAATGGGAAATTTCAATGGTTCATCAAAAAGTTTCGTGTCAAAAAGTACGGTATCTTCCAGATAATACTTCATTTTGACAGAAACAACATCATTTAGGGCAGCCGAAACTGTTGCATCACCTTTCTCGTGATACCTGATGTAAACATTATTCTCCGATTTGTCGAAGCCCGGATAAGGTGATTGCGAACAAGCACTCAAAAGACCAATTAGTGCAACCACACCCAGAAAGAAATTCAATTTAATTTTAAGCATAAATTTTTGATTTAAAATAATATAGTGCCTTTAATGACAATACGATGAGGTTTGTTTTACTTAACAATGTCAACAAGTTCAACTTCAAAAACCAAGGGGCTGTATGCCGGAATTCTTCCAGTTTCACGTTCGCCATAGGCCAGGTTTTGCGGAATGATTAACATTGCTTTACCACCTTTGCGCATTAATGCAATACCTTCGTCCCAGCCCTTAATAACCCTGCCGGCACCTAACTCAAATTCAAACGGTTTTCCTTTGCTGTATGAGTCATCAAATGGTAATCCATTGGTAAGCCTTCCTGCATAATGTACCTTTACTATTTGTCCTTTTTGTGGCTTTACCCCATTACCACGCTCTTTTTCAATATAATACAAACCAGATTCGGTAGGTGAAACCGTAATATTCTCCTGCTCAAGAAAAGCCTGTAATAATTTATCTGATTCTTCAATCTGAGCCATTTTCTTTTGATGCTGCTCGGCTTCAAATTCATCAGGCGACATAAAATTGATAAGTCGTATATCAAAACGCATAATCGAAGCTGGTTTCACAAATTCAGGAAGCTCTCTAACCCTGAAAACCTCAAGAAAAATACGATCTGCCGGACATAAAAAACTGGCTGAATCTCCACGGTGCATAATGGCGATTCCTTCGTAAAAATCTCCGGGAAAAACAGGTTTCATCAATGGAAAACGCATCTCTTTTGATAGTTTCTCACTGTCAAAAATGATCGAATCATCCACCGTATATTTCATCTCAACCTGAACAATGTCATTTTCTATCGGTTTGCTCTCATCCTTATTCTCTTCATAAAACCGATACTTCAACCCACTTTCAGTGGTCTTAAACTGTTGATCCTTACTATTGCTACATGCAGCAACAAACAAAATAAGCCCAAACATCAAAACTGAAAATAAACGTAAACTTTTCATTTTTAAGGTTTTAATCAAGTACTTCAATTTCATAAATTAGACTGGTCTTTGGCGGAACCTTTTCCTCATCACCAAGCAGGCCAAAAGCAAGATGCGAAGGTAAGATAATTGTAGCTTTATCTCCCTTTCGTAAAAATAATATGGCTTCCTCCAGGCCGGATTCCACACCTCCACGACCTACGACAAAAGTCTTAACGCCTTTAACCTTAGAAGTATAGACTACATCACCCGTCAGAAACTTCATAACAAAATTTAGACGTACCAATTCTCCTTTTTTGATTGGCTCACCACTACCGGAATGATGAACAGTGTATCGTAAGCCAGAGCCTGTTTCTGTCACATTTAGTTTATGTCGTTTTATATAATCATTAATTTGCTCATTTTCAGTACGAACAAGGTAACGATTAGCCTTTTCCAGCGACCTTCGAACCTCTTCTGCTGACACAGAATCACTTTCTTCGCTTGGCTGATAAGTGCATGAAAAAAGAAGAATAGTTAAGCAAAATAAAAGTATAGGTTGTAAAATTACATTTAGCTTTTCCATTTGCAACTAGCTGTTCAACTGATTTTTATAAAAAGGTAACACCTTTATCAGGTAGTCAATAGCTTCTTTAAACGATAGCTTTAAATTTCCACCGGCTGCATTGTTATGTCCTCCTCCATTAAAATGATTTTTGGCAAGTTCATGTACCGAAAAGTTGCCCTTCGATCTAAACGAAAACCTGATTTGATCTGACTTCTCGGTAATTAAAACTGACATCATGATATTGTGTATCGACAAAGGATAATTCACAATGCCTTCGGTATCACCTATTTGAAAATTGAAACGATTTAAATCATCTTTGCTTAAGGTGATAACAGCCGTGCTAAATTCATTAAAAACCTGCATTCTGTTGCTGATCGAATAACCCAATAATCGTAAACGATTCTCACTAAAAGTATCATATATCTGTTGATGAACATGAACAGCATCCAGTCCATTTTCAATCAAACGGGCAACAGCATTAAAGGTTTCTGCCCGATTGATGGAATGACTAAACGAACCTGTATCTGTCATAATTCCTGCAAATAATGCTTCTGCAATTTCCTGATTTTTAAGCTGTTCAACATCCGTCTCAGCTATTAATTCATAAATCATTTCTGCTGTGCTCGAAACAGAAATATTAGAATACATTAACTTAAAACTGTCAGTTTCAGGTTCGCGGTGATGGTCAATTAAAACAAGGGGACAATTTAGTTTTAGCAAATCCTCCTGCAATGCTCCGGAACGGGAAACTCCGTTATAATCCAAACAGAATACATAATCTGCTGTCTGTAATCTGGCCTTCACCTCTTTTGCCTGCTGATCAAAAATTAAAATGTGATCTGCACCTTTTAGCCAGGATAAAAATTCGGGAAACTTATTAGGTGAAACAATTGTTACTTCTTGGTTATGTACCCTTAAAAAGGCTGCTAAAGCCAAAGCCGATCCCACTGCATCTCCATCGGGGTTTGTATGTATTGTAAGAACCAGTTTATGAGGAATTTCAAGAATTTTAAGGAAGGCATCTAAGAAAAGGGATCTGTTCATATATTATCTGCTAATTAACTACAAAACTACACAAATATGATGTATTGATCCGGAATTTTTAGGTCGCCTTTCAACAATAAATCTCTTTTATGTATATAACTCGTTTGTTTGTAATCTTGTGAAAAAGACTATTTTTGCCGCTTACAAAATAAAAACAGATAAATGAACGGAAATCTAACATTCACAATGGTTAAACCTGTAGCAGTTGCCGATGGTCATGCGGCTGCTATTTTAGCAAAAATCGTAGAAGGTGGTTTTAAAATTAAAGCCATGAAAATGACACGTTTAAGTAAAGAACAAGCAGAGAAATTTTATGCTATTCACAGTGAAAGGCCATTCTTCGCCAGTCTTGTTAGCTCAATGACTTCAGGTCCGATAGTGGCTGCTTTACTCGAAAAAGAAAACGCAGTTGAGGCGTTCAGAAATTATATCGGTGCAACAAATCCGGCAGATGCAGCGGAAGGAACGATCAGAAAAATCTATGGTAAGTCAATAGAAGCCAATGCTGTACATGGCTCTGACAGCGATGAAAACGCTTTAGTGGAATCTGCCTATTTTTTCAGCGAATTTGATCGGTTTTAATGCTTTTGTAGCGGATTGAGTTGTTCAAAAGTGTTATCGGAATAAACAAGAATAATCCGAACAATTTCCTTTTGTACCTTATTATTCAAATCTTCCTCAAACTCAGGGGAGGATTTTTTATTTGTATATAACTGATTAACAGTTTCTTTTGTCCCTTCGTGTCTTATTTCAACTTTCTTGCCTGGATCAACAGTCTGTTGTTCGTCAATATCGAAAAGGGATTGTTCTATTGGTGTTGCTGACACCGCCGATACAGTTATGGGTCCTTTTCCCATAACAATCCAATCA
>ERZ795032.1900-NODE-1900-length-13020-cov-207.908831_pt1 | contig 13020 bp, 10 predicted proteins | sample MGYA00375124_ERZ795032 | MGnify/ENA primary metagenome ERZ795032 (study PRJEB30167, sample SAMN05720154) | activated sludge metagenome | isolation source: Anaerobic digester | place: China | collected 2015-12-16 ...
AGCCCCGGCGGCGACCGTGACGGTCACGCAGACGACCTCAGCGATAACCCCGGCGTCAACGACCTCAACAGTGACCCCGGCGGCAACGACCTCAACAGTGACCCCGGCGGCAACGACCTCCGCAGTAACCCCGGCCGTGACTGCTCCCCCCACCGGCGTCACCATCACCTACCTCAGCCTCCTGGATGAGATGGTCACCGTCACGAACGCCGGCGCGACCGCAGTCAACCTCACCGGCTGGACGATCGCCGACGAAGGAGCGCGCAACACCTACACCTTCCCGGTCTTCGTCCTCGACGCAGGCTCGAACGTCACCGTCCACTCCGGCGCGGGCAACGAGACCGCGTCCGACCTCTACTGGGGACGCTCATCCCCGGTCTGGAACAACGACGGCGATACCGCCACGCTCGCTGACGCGAGCGGCGCAATCGTCAGCGTCCTGGAGGGATGAGAGGATGCAGGACGAGTCGACCTTCCGTGCAAGCCTCGACCGCGTGGAGGAGGGGCTTGCCGTCCTCCTCATCCGCGAGGACGAATCGATCCGCTTCACGCTCCCCCGCTCCCTCCTCCCCGCGGATGCCCGGGAGGGCGACATACTCGACGTGACGGTCCGCCGGGACACCGCGGCGACAAAAGAGGCGCGGAGGCGGGTGGCGGAGAGGATAGAGCGGCTGCGGTCGCGGGGATAGAGCACCCCACTCTTTTATCCCCTCCCCCGCCTCACGTGAGCGCCGATGCAGGATCGGTGCGACGTCCTCGTCGTCGGTGCGGGCCCCGCCGGCAGCACCGCCGCACGATACGCGGCGGAGGCAGAACTCGACGTCCTCCTGATCGATAAGCGAAGAGAGGTCGGCCTGCCCGTCTGCTGCGGGGAGTTCAACGCCTCGTCCGAGGTCCTCAGAACCGCGCTCCCCGCCGCCTCCGTGCCCGACGAACCCGATCTCCCCCGGCGGGCAATCCGGGGCGCCGTCGCCGTCTCCCCCGGCGGCCGGGAGTACGGGTTCGACCTTCCCGGCTACACCCTCGACCGGGATGCGCTCGACCGCAGCCTCGCGGATGCCGCCGTCCGTGCCGGCGCCGCCCTCTCGCTGGAGACGACATTTCGCGGCCGGGACGGACGGAAAATCATCACCGACCGGGGCACAATCACGGCCGGCGTCGTTGTCGCCGCAGACGGCCCGCTCTCACTGGTCTCCCGCTCCGCCGGTATGGAGCGGTGCGCCGTCCTCGCCCCCGCCGTCACCTGCCGGGTCGACGGGGAGTTCGGCGACCGCATCCGTCTCTACTTCGGGAACAGCGTCGCCCCGGGCGGGTACGCGTGGGTCTTCCCGAAGGAGGGCTGCGCCAACGTCGGGCTCGGCGTGCAGGGAAGAACGACGTCCGTCACCCTCCTCCTGAGAGCCTTCCTCGCGCGGATGGGGTTTATCGGCCGCGACGTCCGGGCCGGGTTCGTCCCCGTTGCCGGCCCCATACCGGAGACCGTCAGGGAGAACGTCATCGCGGTCGGCGACGCCGCCGGCCAGGTCGTCGCCTCCAACGGCGGGGGGATTGCGACCGCGATGATCTGCGGGAGGCTTGCCGGCATCGCGGCGGCCCGCCACCTGCTGCACGACGAACCCCTCCGCGCCTATGAGCACGCCTGGCGCTCGGCTGTAGGCCGGGAACTCGGTACCGCCAAAAGGACGAAGAGGATGGCCGATTGGGTCCTCGGCTCCGACTTCCTGATCGAACGGGCGATGGCGGCGCTCGGGGGCCCGGGGATGCGAAACGTCATCGTCTACGGCGGCCTGACGCCCCCCCGGCGGCGACCGGAAAGGTTATAGCCCCTCACCGCCCCTCCTCGCCCGGAGGCGATCGAACTGGTCAACGTGGTCAAGGCCGACGGCCGGAAAGAGCCGTTTGCACGGGAAAAAGTGGTCGTGAGCGCCCTGAAGGCGGGCGCGCCGTTAGAAGAAGCGCGGGCGATCGGGGAGGCCGTCGAACGGGACGCCTACGACGGTATGCCGGCCGCCGATATCCGGCAGAGGGTGCTCTCCCACCTCCGCGACAGAAACCCCGAATGGGAGGAGAACTGGCTCATGTACGACCGTGCCGTGAAGAGACGCGAGGTATTGGCGGCCCGCTGATCTCCTCGCACTTTTTTGCCCTCTCCCCGTGGGAAAGTATAATTACAATCCGCGCCCACATCTGACCTGTATCGTCCTATGCGCCCTGGAAATCGCAGAACTGGGAAGGCCAACAACAGGCCGTTTCTACTCCTGTCCAATATCTGAGGAGCGTTCGATGATCAGTGTTCACAGATAGGTGCGATGTCCGTACCGCACGCAAAGGGCGTCCCGATTGAACCGGGAGCTCGCGGCACGGGCACGCCAGCAGGCGATATGTATGCCGACAAGCGTCCCAAAAGACGACACACACTCACATAACAACCAGAACGAAACAGAAGGAACAAAGTTACTCCTTGCCGATCCGAAGACCGCGATCCTCCGGCTCTCTCTGCCGGTGATGGTCGCGATGACCCTCATGACCCTCTACAGCGTCGTCGACGCGTTCTGGGTCGCGGGTCTCGGTGCCGATGCTCTTGCTGCGGTCGGGTTCTCATTCCCGCTCTTCATCATCACCATCGGGTTAGCGAGCGGCCTCGGGACCGGGGGTGAAGCGGCTCTTGCGCGCATGATCGGTGCAGGCGACCGCGACGGTGCAAGCAGCGTTGCCATGCACACCATCCTCCTGATGACCGGCCTTGCCGTTGCCGTCACCATCCCGCTCGCCCTCTTTGCCGGGGATATATTCGCCCTCATGGGTGCGGGCAGCGCCGCCGGGCTTGCCGTTGCGTATGCCCGGATCCTCTTTATGGGGACGTTTGCCCTCCTCTTCGGCGAGGTCGCCTACGCGCTCATGCACGGTGAGGGCGACGCGAAGCGGGCGATGTACGCTATGGCCGCAGGGGCGGTGGCAAACATCGTACTCGACCCGATCCTGATCTACACGTGCGGCATGGGGATCGAGGGAGCCGCCGTCGCGACCATCATCGCCGAGATCGTCGCCGCCGTCCCGATGGTCTACTGGCTCTTCGTGAAGAGGGACACCTACATATCCCTCTCACTCCGGCGGTTCGCCCCCGACCCCGCCGTCGCGCGCGATATCCTGCAGGTCGGCCTTCCGGCCGCCGCCGAACAGCTCTCGCTCGCCCTGATGACCCTGGTCTTAAACGGCATCATCGTCCTCATATCGAGCACCGACGGCGTCGCCGTCTACTCGACCGGGTGGCGCGTCGTGAGCATCGGCTTAACCCCGATACTTGCCATAGCAACGTCGGTGGTCGCGGTCACCGGCGCCTCCTACGGGGCGCGGGCGTATGCCCGGATGGAGTCTGCCCTCCGCTTCGCCATCAGGCTCGGGACCGGCATCGGCATCGGGCTTGCCGCGGCCACGTTCATACTGGCCCCCGGGATCGCCGCGCTCTTCGCGACACCGGAGATCACGCCGGAACTGACGTCGTATCTCCGGGTCATGAGCCTCGTCTACCCGATGGTCGGGTTCGGCCTCTTCTCGGCGTCGTTCTTCCAGGGGACGGGGCTTGGGGCACGGTCCCTGACCATCACGGTCCTGCAGAACGTCGTCCTCTCGACCCTGCTTGCCTGGATGTTCGCAATAGACCTCGGGTTCGGCCTCTCCGGCGTCTGGTGGGGCGTCGCCGCCGGAAACGCCATCGGCGCATTGCTCGGCTACGCCTGGGCACGCCGCTACACGGCGGGGCTTCGGGTCCGGCAGGCCGGAGCGGCGAAGGCAGCGGCGTGAGCGGGGATCCTCCCCCTCACGTCGGTTTACGCTCCGTGCGGGCAACCTCGCGGAGCGTGAACCGGAACGCCGCCCCGAGGTCCGGCCTGCCGCTGACCCGGTCCTCGATCCAGACCCGGCCGCCGTAGCGCTCGACCAGCATGCCGACGACGGAGAGGCCGAGCCCTTCGCCGTGCACCTGATCTTCGTCCCCGCCGAGCCGCTGGAGGAGCGCCTCTTTCACGCCGTCGGGTATGCCGGGTCCGGTGTCCTCCACGGTCACCACCACCATGCGGTTCTCTTTTGCGCACCCTTCCACCCGGATCGTTATGCCGGCGCCCGGCCCGCCGAACGTGACGGCGTTTCCGATGAGGTTTGCAAATATCTCCGAGAGCAGGTCGTCCGCCCAGACCTCCGCCGGCGTCCCCTCGAGCGTGACGGCCGCCTCCGGCATACGCTCTCTCTCCGCGCAGATGACGCGGTCAAGGCCGACCGGCCTGAGGTCGGGCGGCTCCTGGTGAATCCGGCGGATCGTCGAGACGTTCCGGAGGATGCCGGTGCTCTTCCGGATACTTTCCCGAAGTCTCTTTGCGTATTCTGCGGCGGCTCCCCCCGGTTCGTCGATGAGGAGGTCGCAGTAGAGGTTTGCGACGTTGCCGGCGTTCTTGAGGTCGTGGGTCATGACGTCCAGGTAGAGGTTCGTCTCGCGGTGGGCCGCCTCCAGCCGTTTGTGGAGCATGCTCCGGAGGACGCCCGAGCCGATCTCTCTCCCGATCGCCTCGAGGAGGCGGCGCTCCTCGTCGCGGATCCGCGGCCGGTCCCGCCTCCCGAGGAAGAGCGCCCCGACCACGACCGACTCCGCGAGGATCGGTATGCAGGCGAGGGCGGAGACCTCGAGCGATGCGAGGATCTCCTCCTCGGCCGCACCCGGGTTGCCGTCCCGCTCGATGTAGCGCGGTTGTCCGGCGACAAAGACGAAGTTCCAGGGCCAGTGGTGGACCTTGATCGTCCGGCTGCGGGCGAGGTAGCGCTTCGGGGCGGCGTGGTGGTAGCGCGTGAGCGCCAGTGTCCGTTCCGGGTTGAGCAGGTAGGTCAGCCCCACGTCGAGGTCGAGCAGGTCGATCGTCACCGAGAGCGACGCCTCGAGCAGTTCATCCAGCGAGAGCGACGAGGCGGCGACGCCCATGATCTTGTTCAGGACCGAGAGCTGCCGGTTTGACGAGAGCAACCCATCGTCAGCCTCTCTTCGCCCGATGGCGTCGTGGATGGTTCCCTGGACGAGGGCGGGCGTGCCGTCCTCGTTGCATACGTTCTTCGCGAAGTCGCGGACCCACCGGGTCGTGCCGTCCTTTCGCACGATCCGGTAGACCCGCTCGGTCGAGAGGCCCGGGACCGCCCGGAGCTCGCCGGCGCACTCCTGAAAACCGGGGCGGTCGTCGGGGTGCACGACCGCATCCCAGCATACGGCTCCCTCGAGGAAATCGTCTTGGGTATACCCGGTGATCGCCTCCACCGCGCCGTGGAAGAGGACGGGCCCGGACTCCGTCGTCCGGTAGGCGATACCCTGGAAGTCGCGGAAGAACGAGCGGTACCGCTCCTCGCCGGCGACGTCCCGCAGCCGGAGCACCCGTATCCCCGCAAACGGCCCCTGCTCTATCTTCCGGCTGGAGTAGCGGATCCGCCGTTTCCCTCCCCGCGGACCCCGGGCCGGGAGATCGATGCCGGATATATCGCTCGCGCCGTCGAGGAGTTTCCGGACGCTCTCTTCTTCCTGCAGGAGGGCGCCGAGGACCCGGCGGGCATCGGCGCCGGGTATGTCGTTGCCGATCGGGAGGATATCCATGGCCCGGGCGTTCGCCCAGGCCACCCGCAGATCGCGGTCGAGCACGAGGATACCCACCCCGGGCTCGTCGAGGATCTCAAACGTCTCTTCCGGTCGGACGAATACCGGATTTACTCTGCCCATATGGTTTGTTCCCCCCTCAGAGATTTTTATATAGATGAGTTTATGTAATTGGATCGGGTCCCGGGCGATAAGAGATTTGCGGTTGCGGCCCGCCTGATGCCGATAACCCTGCAGCCTCACGCGCGAGGTGAGAGGCTGTGCGTGGGGTCAAACCTGCGTGCAGGCATCCCTGCAGCCTCACGCGCAAGGTGAGAGGGCATGAGCGGTGAAACGGTCTCTCGCGTTGCCTCGGTGGGGGTTGCAGGGACCGGGGAAGGGCCTTCGCGGCTTCGCGCGAGTTCAGGTAGGGGCGGTGAAACGGCGTTTCAACAGAGGACTGACGGGGCGCTTTTCCGCCGAAAAGAGAGGTTAGAGGTTTTCCAGTCTCTTGTTCACCGTATCCCAGTTCACGACGTTCCAGAACGCGTCTATGAACTGGCCGCGGTTGTTCTTGTAGTCGACGTAGTAGGCGTGCTCCCAGACGTCGAGCACCATCAGGATACCGAACATCGGGTAGACGTTGTTGTTGTGCTTCTCGATCTGCATGATCATGAGGCGATCCGTCAGGCTGCAGTGCGAGAGAGCCGCCCATCCGGACCCCTCGGTGCTCGCGGCAGCCTTCGTGAACTCCGCCTTGAACCGGTCAAAGGAGCCCCACTCCCGGTCTATCCGGTCTGCAAGGGCGCCGCCCGGTTTGCCGCCGCCGCCAGAGCCTGCCGGCGCCATGTTCGGCCAGAAGAGGGTGTGCAGGACCTGGCCGCCCACGTTGAACGAGAGCTCCTTTAAGAGCGCCTTCATGTCGACCTCGGTCCCTTCCTGCCGCGCCTTCTCCAGTTTCTCAAGGTCGGCGTTCGCCCCGGTCACGTACGCCTGGTGGTGCTTGTCATGGTGGAGGGTGAGCTGCTCTCTTGATATGTACGGCTCGAGAGCGTCAGGTGCGTAGGGCAGGGGCGGTAGTTCATACTTCCTTAACGAGGGAGTTGCCATCATATGTATCATTTGATGGATGGGGAACAACCTATTTCAGAGTGTCGGTTGCCGTGCGGCCGTGCGGCCCCTCTCTTCCTTGCTCCGGAAGGCCCCGGATGTGTCGCGGATATCAATAAAAGCCCGTACTCTCGAACGTTGTGCGGCACCGGCACGGCCGCTCCCTGCGCCGGCGAATAACTCCCCGGGGATGAGTCTTCATGGTCCCGGGGCGGCCGTGACCATAAGGGTTAAATAATCCGGTACAGTGGGTGGTAACTTACATTGCCTCGCGCACCCTCCGTTGCAGAAAGCCCGGTGCCGTGCGCCCGCGAGGCATCCCGCACGCGAGAGTGGTGGATACCCCATGAAGACGTCAGCGCGTATATCGTTCCTCACCGCCACGCTCGTGGTGCTGCTCGTGCTCGTCCTCTCCCGCGATATCCTCCTGATACTCGCCGGAGCCGGATGGAGCCCCGCTGCGAGGGCGCTCTCTCTCCTCCTCATCGTCGTCACGGCGTTCGGGGTGATCCAGTTCACGAACTACGCCGACCACCTTCTACGGTCGCTCTACGTCTACCCCGAACACCCCCTTGCGCCGCGGCAGGAGACCGCACCGCCCGCCGGCCGCGTCGCGGTCTTCATACCGGTCTACAACGAGGAGCCGGGCGTGGTCGAGTCCTGCATCCGGGCGTGCACGTCGATCGCCTATCCGGACTGCACGGTCTATCTCCTCGACGACTCGACCGACGAGCGCCTCCGCGGTTCGATGGAGGAGATCGGCCGCCGCTATCGTATCCGTTACGTCCACCGCGATCACCGGAAGGGGTTCAAGGCGGGGGCGATCAACCACGCCCTCTCCCTCCTTGACGGCGATACGCAGTACCTCCTGGTGCTCGATGCCGACCAGATAGTGAAGCCGGCAATCCTTGCCGACCTCATACCGGTCATCGAGGCCGACCCCACCCTCTCGTTCATCCAGACACCCCAGTTCTTCCGGCCGGACCCGGACAACCTCATAAGCGCCACGTTCTCCTACCAGCAGCACATCTATAACAAACATGTCTGCAGGGGGCTCTCCATCAACCGGACCACCATGCTGACCGGCTCAAACTGCATCTTTCGCGTCGGCCACCTTCTCGCCATCGGGGGGATGGACGAGACCACCATCACCGAGGACATCGCCACCGCCTTTCTCTTCCACACCGGAGGCTACCGGGGGGTCTACATCGACGCCGTGTATGCCGAAGGCATGGCGCCCCCCGACCTCGCGGCGTACTTCACGCAGCAGCTCCGCTGGGCCTACGGGAACACCCGGCTCCTCGGGAAGGTGATGCGGCAGTTCGTGGCGCACCCGAGAAGCCTGGCCCCGGTCCAGTGGCTGGAGTTCGCCGTGATCGCCTCGGTCTACCTCTTCGGCGGTTTGAGCGTGGTGTTCTTCCTCCTCCCGGTCGCCACGCTCCTCTTTGGCATCCCCATCCTGCCGATATGGCTTCCGGTGGTCTTTGCCGTGGTCTTTGGCACGGTGATCGCCATCCAGGTCGTCACCAGCATACGCGAACGGCACTACTCCCCGCGCGACCTCGCGTTCTCGCAGGCGATCTTCAACACGCTCTCTCTCGTCTACATCCGGGCGATCTGGTATGCGGTCTCGGGGAAGAAACTGCCGTTCGTGGTGACGCCAAAGACAGCCTTCGTATCGGGGGAGAGGGCCCGTGTCCGGATAACGCCCCTCCTTGCCGTGATCGCGGCCATACTGCTATCGATGCTCGCCGGCATCGTGCGGCTTCTCACCCGGGGGCCGGACTTCGGCACGATCGTTCCGCTCTTCTGGGCAGGCTTCACGCTCCTCGTCCTCTCGTCGTTCATCGTGGTCTGGCGGAAGGAAGGAAAGGCAGGCGCCCGGGGATCGTGATGCGTGAGGGGTGCCGGCAGAGGCGGTCGCCGCTATGGGCACTACGGCATCTCGCGAGGCCGTATGGTTATCCGCACCGGGCAACCTCCCGCGGAAGTCTGCGAAGTTCGGCGGATGGGCCCCTGGAACTCCTCATCAAGGCTCCGCGCAAAGCCGTTTCACCGCCCGTATACCTCGCGCGAAGACCCGTTCCGGGTACCGTTGCGGATCTCGCCTGCTATGGAGGTAGCACCAATAGAGGCGACAAAAAATATTCGGAGAGGAGATTTACCGGAATCTCTGCCAGAGAATCCGTCCCATGACCCGGAAGGTGAAGTCGAGTTCCTCGAAGAGCGGGATGCCGTTCTCTTTGAGGATCTTTCGGCCCCTGTCCATGGACCCGCCGCCAAGGAGCGTCGCGACGATCATGTTCTCGGTCTTCTCCGAGAACTTTATGATCTGGTTTGCGAGCTGATCCGACCCGATGACGAGGTTTGGGAACCCGACGACGAACGCGATGTCCCAGCAGTCCTGGTGTCTGGCAAGCACGTTGAACGTCTGTTCAAACCGCTTCTCGTTTGCGTCGCCGAGGAGGTCGATCGGGTTGTTCTTGTTCCAGAAGTCGGGGAGGAGGTCGTTGAGTTCCTTGAGGACCGCCGGCGGCAGGGAGATCAGGTCGATGCCGTAGCGCTCGGCGTAGTCGGAGGAGAGAACGGCAAACCCGCCGGCGTTCGTGACGACGACCGCACGCTTGCCGCGGGGGTAGCCCTTCGGGAGCGAGAGCATCTCCGCGACCTGGAACGTGCCGGTCAGGGTGTGGACCGGGATGACGCCGGCGTTGCGGAAGGCCTCCATGTAGACGTCGTACGACCCCGAGAGCGAACCCGTGTGGGACGATGCCGCCGCCTGGCCTTTCTCGGACGAACCGGACTTGATCGCCACGATGGGCTTGGTCCTGGCGACCTCGCCTGCCACCTTCATGAACGTCTTGCCGTCCTGGATCTCCTCGATGTAGAGGATGATGCCCTTGGTCTTTGGGTCGCGCTCCACGAACCGGAGGAAGTCGATGAAGTTGAGGTCCGCCTGGTTGCCGACCGAGACGACGGCGGAGAACCCGATATCGTGCTTGATGCTCCAGTCGACGACGGTGTTGACGATGGCGCCGCTCTGGGAGATGAAGGCGATGTTGCCGGGTTTCGGGGATTCGTGGACGTAGGTGGTGTCGATGCCCTTCGGGGGGATGATCAGACCGAGACAGTTCGGGCCCACGATCCGCGTGCCGTAACCCTTCGCGATCGCAAGGATCCGGTCCTCAAGCGCCTTGCCGCCTTCGCCCGTCTCTTTGAACCCGGCCGTGATGATGACCGCCATGGATACGCCCTTCTGCCCGCACTCCTCGATAACGGAGGGCACGTGCTTTGCAGGGACGGTGATGACCGCCATGTCGACCGGGTTTGGTATGTCGAGGATGGAGGCATACGCCTTGAGCCCCTGCACCTCCGGCCGCTTGTTGTTCACGGGGTAGAGCTGGCCCGGGAAGTGCAGGAGGTTGTGCATCACGGCGTACCCCATCTTCTTGGGCTCGGACGACGCCCCGATGACTGCGATGGAGCGGGGCGTGAAGTACTCGATCGGCACGAACGGCCGCTCTTTTGCCACCTTCTCGACGACTTCGTCGTCGACGAATATGCGGGCGTCGACGATGCAGGCCCCCGACTCGTACAGCCGGATAGGGTTGATGTCGAACTCCACGACGTGGGTGTTCTCGGCAAAGAAGCAGTTGACCGCCCACATGATCTGGACGAGCGCCTCCTCGTCCCGGGGTTTCGTCCCGCGATAGCCCTTGATCATCGGGTAGCCGTGGATCTCCTGGATCATCTCCCGGATCGTCTCTTCCGTGATGGGGAGGATCCGCAGGGTGACGTCCCTCATCAGCTCGACGAGCGTGCCGCCCATGCCGAAGGTGAGCACCTTCCCGAACGCCGGATCGGTCTTTCCGCCTATGATCAGTTCAAGCCCCGGTGCCGCCTGCTGCTCGACGATGACGCCCTTGATCTCGGCTTCGGGGTTGTAGGCTTTTGCACTCTTGACGATCTTCTCAAACGCCTCTTCGGCGGCCGATTTTGAGGGGATACTGACGATCACGCCGCCCGCATCGCTCTTGTGGACGATCTGGGGCGAGTAGATCTTCATAACGACGGGAAAACCTATCTTCTCCGCAGCCTTGCCCGCCTCGGCGGCAGTCTTGACGACCACGTGGTCAGGTACCGGTACGCCGTATTGTTTCAGGAGATCGTACGATTCGAATTCGCTCAACATTCTTTTGGCCATGGTTATCTCCTCACATCTTGAGTCTCGTATCGAGCATCAGTATGATTCTACAGTTCGTGTTCAGATTGTCCGTCTCCCGGAAAGTCAGGCCGGAAGGCCGGAATGAACTGTACAGGGTGGTCTCATATCCGTTTTATAGGTTTTGTAATGATTTTACATGACAGACCGGCGAAGGAGCGCCGCCGGGCCCCAGAATACTGTCTTTCCGCATTCAACCGGCCGATATTCCGGAGTAGCGGCGTTTTCCGGTGAGCCTCGCGGGAGGTCCCCTCTCCGGATGGCCTGCTCCCGGGGCCGGGGTCTTCGCCGAAATTCGCCGGCGGGCGGTGCCGTGGTGAGACTCCCGGTCCATCGATCCCCGCGTCTCCTCCCGGCGCTGGCGACCGCCGGAGAGGCAAAACACACCGGGAGGAACCGCGGTCGGGTGCCTCCCGGATCTGGTTGTGTACCAGAAACCTCGTGTTAGATATATTCATCAATATTATAAAAATGGTATTATTTTTCATGGTGCCTGCAGGAGCCTCCTTTCCGGAAAGGGGGTACCGGTCAGCCCGGAAGAGGGGCCGGGATCTGCCCGGGGCGGGCTCGCGGCGTACCCTGGGGCTTTTTGAAGGGCAGGCGCCTCTCCCGCGATCCCCCGGGATGGCGGGAGCGCCCCCCTCCTCCGGGAACATTTCGGAGATGGGATATACCGGGACCGGTCACTCTCAACCGGAGAACTGTCCCCGGTGAACGCCGGCCGGGAAAGACCATGAACGAGCGTCACCAGATGCCGGATGGCCATGCCGCGTATACCCTCTTTGCGATCGGTTTTTTTGCCATATTCTCGACCACGATAGCGAAGAACCCGGTGCTGCCCCTCTTCTCGCAGGCCCTGGGCGCCGGGGACGCGGTCGTCGGCCTCGTGGCGGCGGTCTCCCCGCTTGCCGGCATCCTGTTCTCGTTCCCGGTGGGGGTCCTCTCGGACCACCTGGGCAGGCGGCGGTTGCTCATCGCATCCGGGGCGGTATTCCTCTCGGCGCCCCTGCTCTACCTCCTCATCACCGACCCGTTCTGGCTGATACCGATTCGGTTCTTCCACGGGACGGCGACAGCAATCCTCGGGCCGGTGATCGCCGCGACGATCGTGGTGCGGTTTGCCGGGAGGAAGGGGGAGGTGCTCGGGCAGTACTCCTCCGCAACCCTGGTCGGGAGGACACTTGCCCCGCTCGTCGGCGGGGCCATCATATCGTTCTTCGCCGTCTACCCGGGGCTCGTACCCTACCGGGCGGTCTACATCGCCGCAGCAGTCGCCGCGGTGCCGGTGCTCGCCCTGATCCTCCTTTACCTGGAGGAGACCCCGGCCCCCCTCACGGTCCTCTCGTTTTCGGCGTTCCGCATGAGTTCTGTTGCGTTCTTCGCGAACAGGAGGCTACGGGCGACGGCACTCGCGGATATGGCGACCTACTTTGCCTTCGGGGCGTTCGAGACGTTCCTGCCGCTCGTGCTGCTCTCGCAGGGGATGGGCGCGTACCAGGCGGGAGTCCTGTTTGCCGCTCAGACGCTGATCATCGCGGCGACAAAACCCTCGTTTGGCAGGCTCTCCGACCGGGTCGACAGGCGCATCCAGATCGTCGCCGGCCTCCTCATCCTCGGGTGTGCGGTCGCCGCCATACCGTTTGCGCCGGGATTTTTCGCGTTCCTCCTCGTAAGCGCCCTCTTTGCCCTCGGTATGTCGCTCTCCACGGTCGCGACGAGCGCGTACGTCGCGGATGTTGCGGAGCAGGAGCAGATGGGCGCTTCGATGGGGGCGCTCTCGTCCATCATGGACATCGGGCACTCGGCCGGCCCCCTCGTGACCGGTATCATCGTTGCCGCAGGCGGGTTTGGCCCCGGGTTCTTCGCGAGTTTCCTGATCGCCATCCTGATCTGTGGGTTCTTTGTTCTCTCCGTCCGGGAGCCGGCAGGATAACGGCGAGCGCGGCAGATACCCTCGCCTGCCCCGCCGGTGGGAATTCCCGGCCGCCCGGCACCTCGATAATCCTCAAGCGTGCCTCCGCGCGGCATTGTCAAATTCGAAAGGTTTAAGGATTGCCCTACTACATCTACACGTAGGTATCAACCG
>ERZ795032.1910-NODE-1910-length-12962-cov-4.366933_pt1 | contig 12962 bp, 7 predicted proteins | sample MGYA00375124_ERZ795032 | MGnify/ENA primary metagenome ERZ795032 (study PRJEB30167, sample SAMN05720154) | activated sludge metagenome | isolation source: Anaerobic digester | place: China | collected 2015-12-16 ...
GTGGTCGCCGAGGCATCGTTCGGCTCGTGGTCCTCGCCGTCGGCCGATGTGGCGAGCCACTCCGTCTACATGGGGTCCGGCGAATACGTCTACCGGTTCGACGCCGACACCGGACAGGCCGTCTGGAGTCAGCCGTACCACCTGACCACCACCAGCACCCATGGAGAGACCTACGCGACCGTGGTCAACGCGGCGCCGACGATCCTCCCCGGCCTGGGCACGAGCGGCGAGGGGCTCGTGCTTCAACACACCTACGGCAGCTTCGGAGGCGGCACGAGTCTGCACGCCATCAATGTCGCCGACGGTTCCAAGGCATGGTCTCTGGACCTCACGGGCCAGGGCCAGGGCGAGGTGGCCTACAACCCCACTGACGGACTCGTCTACACGACGATCGGCACCGAGGGCGGATGGGCCGAAGGTCGTGGCGGCATTGCCGCCATCAACCCCGCCAACGGCCAGATCGTCTGGACGTCGCAGGGTTCGTTCGAGCCGCTCAGTTTCGGCGGCATTGCCTACGACGCCGCCAACAACCGCGTCATCGCCGGCGGCTACGACTTCTACAGCTACGCCGGCATGCTCGTCGTCAATGGAACCACCGGCGCCACCGTCTCCTACACCGGCGACGACATGGCCCTGTCGGGCGACTACCGGCCCACCGTCGGGGCCAACGGCCTCATCTACACGGCCGGCGCCGAGTTTCAGGACGGGCCCTTCATTGCCGCCTACGATGCCGCGACCGGCCTAGAAGTCTGGCGAAGCGAACAGGGCTGGGGCGGCTGGAACCAGTCGCTCGCCTACGCCCTGGACATCGGCGACGGCACCGACGTCGTCTACGCCTGCGATCAGTACGGCACCAAACTCGGCATGTTCGACGCCGACACGGGCCTGCTGCTGGCCGAGATCGCCTGCGGCGGCGTGCCCACGCTGGCCAACGGCAACCTGTACCTCATCGCCGACGGCCAGTTGATGGCCTTCGGCCCGAACGTTGTCCCGGAACCGGCCACGATGAGCCTGGTCGGACTGGGCATGCTGTGGTGCCTGCGTCGCCGACGACGCTGAGCCTGTCAGGGGAGGTCGCGCCACCTGCACCGGCGCGGCCTCCCCAAAGTCATGTGGAGAGATTCGATCAGAGCCACTCACACAAGGAGGGATTCGATGTTACTGACACAGTGGACAACAAGAGCGACGATGGCGGCTGCCGCGCTGTTTCTGGCCGCCGGTGTCGCATCGGCCGACTACGCCTACAATCCAAGCGACTTCGCCACGGAAGTCGTGGAATACGTCCAAGGTACCAGCGTCGGCAAGGACTGGATCAGCGGACAGACCTTCAACAACCCGTCCTCGGCCCTGGGCCGGCCCACCGTCGATACCACCGGCGACGGCTGGTACATCAACCTGACCATGCCGTCACCGGTCGTCCCCGTCTACCCGGCGTTCCGGTCCTATGAACTGGTCACCATCGGCAACGGCGGCAGCCTCACCGTCAAGTTCGACCATCGCGTCGAGAACGATCCGCTGAACCCGTATGGCCTGGACCTGATCGTCTACGGCAACGCCTTCCAGGTCATCGGCGGCGGACAGGGCTGGACCAACGGCGACCCCGACTCGGTCCACACCGGCGGCACGGGCTTCGTGGAGCCCGGCACCATATCGGTCAGCCAGGACGGCGAGACCTGGTACACGTTTAAGTCTGGACCCTGGGCCGACGACTTCGCTCCGACGCTCGGCCGGCAGTACGATCCCGACGCCCCCTACCGCCCCGAAGACCCGGAGAATCCGGGCCAGGTCGATCCGGCGTGGGCCTGGAACCTCTGGTGGGGCGACCCGACGAATCCGACCGTCCCCATCGATCCGGAGTTGGCATGGTCCAGCTTCAACGGCAGCAGCGTGGCCGAGATCGCCGAGGCGTACCGCTACGTGGATGAGGCGGCCGGCTTCAACGAAGTCTCCGCCGGCGGCACAGGCTTCGACCTGGACTGGCTCGGCGTGGACGGCCTGGACTGGATCCAATACATCCGCGTCACCGACCAGTCCGGCAGCAGCGCCACGACCGAGATCGACGCCTTCGCGGACGTGGCCGCCGTGCCCGAGCCCGCCTCCATGGCCCTGCTGGGCCTCGGGCTCGGAGCCGTGCTGATGCGACGCGGCCGCCACCGATCGCACACATAAGGTCACCCTCATGGCGGGAGACCGACCTCGAACGGGTCGGCCTCCCGCCGCTCTGTCAGGAACGAACGTGATCGAGCCCAGCCCCAGTTCCACCCCTGTTATCCCGGACGCCGAAACCCCCTGCCCCGCCTTGCGCCACAAAGCGTTCACCCTGATCGAACTGCTCATCGCCGTGGCCATCATCGGCCTGCTCATGGCGATCCTGCTGCCGATGCTCGGCGCCGCCGTGGAGCACGCCCGATGCATCCAGTGCTGCAACAACCTGCGCCAGATGGCCACCGCCATGCAGTTGTATCTGAAGGAGAACAAGGGCTTCTTTCCCCCGGCCTATCAGGTGCAAATGACCGGTGGTGTGTTCCGTTCCGTGGCCTGGGACTTTGTCAGCGTCAAGGACTGGGCCCACGGCGGCAAGGAATCCGTCACAGTCGGCCTGCTCTGGCAGGGGCGCCTGACCGAACCCAGCGAGGTCCACCAGTGCCCGTCGTTCGACGGGGCCCACAACTGGCTCTCCGATCCCTTCACAGGATACAACTACAACACCGATTACCTCGGTTCGCCCGCCTGTCGCGTCAACCTCTCGCGCGTGCGCCATCCGGCGCGCTGCGCCATGTTCGGTGACGCCGGCTATGCCTCCGGCTCCAACAAGTTCATGCGCGCTCCGTTCCCCCCGCCGGACAAGTACGACGACGGCCTCTCCCCGGCCGGCCGCGCCGCCGGCACCCAGGCCTTCAGGCACCTCGGCCGGACCAACGTGGCCTTCGTGGACGGACACGTGGAATCTCTCGATCAGATGTACACGGATACCGACCCGGCCGCAGCCGGCAGCATCGCCCCGGACACGGGCTTCCTCTCTCCCGACAACAGCCTGTATTCCCTCAGCGGCCACTGAGTCCCCGCGGCGACCCCTGCCCGACGGCCGCAACGCAAGAGTCTTTGACAAGCCACCCGCCGCCGACTATACTTCTGCACTTGTCCGGCACGAGGCTGGCCTTCGGCTGGGCATGCGGCTGCGATGTCGGCGGCCGTGCGGCAACACGCGGCTACGATTCCGGGAGCAAGTCCGCATGAGTGATGACATTATGGTCGAACAGGTCCGCGCCGCGGCGCAGGCCATGGCGATGCCGCAGGGCTACCGGTTCGACTCCGCCGCCGTTCTGGACGAGGCCGCCGTCCTGCCGTTGACCCATCTGCGGGCCACCGATGGCGACTTCTTCGCCAAGGCGCTGGCCGAGCGGCCCCGACGCCCCCAGCTGAGCAAGGACGGACGCCTGGTGATCCTGGCCGCCGACCATCCAGCGCGCGGCGTGCCCGGTGCCGGCCCCGATCCCGTCGGCATGGCCAACCGCGCCGACTACCTCGCCCGCATCGTCCGCGTCCTCGACGCCAGCCCCGTGGACGGGCTTATGGCCACCCCCGACGTCATCGACGACATCGTCGCCCTGGACGCCCTCCAGCGCCGTGATGGTGGCAAGGGGTTCCTCGGCCAACGCGTCCTCATCGGGTCCATGAACCGCTCGGGCCTCAACGGGGCCCGCCACGAACTGTGGGACATGCCCACGTGCTACCTCAGCGCCGCCGACCTCCTGGCCGCCAACCTCGACGGCGGCAAGGTCATGTGGCGCTACACTGCCCAGGGCGACGCCAACCGCGACTGCCTGCAATCCATGGTCGCCCTCGCCGAACTGCTGGCCGACGTGGCCGAGGCCGGGCTGCCGATGTTCCTGGAGCCCCTGGTCGTCGAGAACCGCTTCGAGAAGTGGCTCCTCTCGAAAGACGAGATCGAGTGGATCCGCCTCATCGGCGTCGCCTCGGCCCTGGGCCCGAGCACCGCGCGGCTCTGGTTGAAGATTCCCATGGTGCGGCCGTTCTCGCGGATCGTCCGTGCCACGACGCTGCCGATCCTCATGCTCGGCGGCCCGGCCACCGGCATCCCCGCCACGGTCCTCGTGGACTTCGCCGAGGGCATGACCACCGGGCCCAACGTCTACGGCGCCCTGGTCGGCCGCAACGTCCTCTATCCGGGCTCCGACGATCCGGCCATCATCGCCCGAGCCGTCTGCCACATCGTCCACAATCAGCAAGGCGCCGAAGCCGCTGCCGCCGAAGCCGCCAGGGCCGGACGACTCTGATACAACGAATCAGGGTGGATCCTCGACGGATCCACCCTGATCTTCACTGCCGCCGCCAGACGTCCGGCGTCCGACCTCGTTACTCCATCCACTGGTCAGTCGGCCTGCTGAGCGTCGTGCGGAACATGTTCCACATGTCCTGAACGAACTGCTCCGAGGCGTGCTTGCTGCTCGGAAGGAGCCAGTTGGCCGGGATGCTGAAATCGTCGTGGAAGTACGGATCGGGATTCAGCTCCAACGCCTCCTGCAACACGGCCGCCGTGGCGGCGTTGTCCTCGTACATCCACCGGTCGCAATAGACGAAGAAGGCGTCGTTGTCCCATGCCGCCTCCGCCCCCATCAACTGGACAACCAGCGCGTAACCCACCCATCCGCTGGCCGTGCAGCACCGACGGTAGCTCTCGCTCTGGTAGTTCCACGAGTTCCAGGTCGTGGGATCCTTGTGCTCGTAGGGACCGGCATCCTTGGTCTCCGTCGGCGGCGGGTCGAGCCAGTAGTCCAGCCCCTTGCCGTACTGGTGTCCACCGAAAACCACCGTCGTCCCCGTCCAGCCGTCTCCGTACAGCGTCTGCGTGTCCTCGCCGAAGAGGCAGTTCGGATAGCTCACGGTCGGACTGGCCATGTCCTCGTCGCCAAGCAGGACGCCGGCCATCACGATGGGCCACTTCCGGCCGCTCTGGAGCCCTCCAAAACCGGGCCACCCGACGAAGCCGCCCCGAGCCGCCCCCCACAGGTCGATCCCGTATTGCAGGAACCCGATCAGGAGCTTCTCCTTGTCCGCCGGCGCCTCGTTGGTCGCCAGGATCAGGCTCGCCATGCTCTCGGCACGTGCAATCAGATGACCGTAGCCCGGCATGTAAGCCAGCGGCGAATCGTAATTGAACCAGCAGATGTCGATCCACGGCCGCTCGTACAGCCAGGCCCATGTGTGAATCGTCGTGGTCGATAGCCCCTCGAAGATGCCGTGTCGCATCGGCCAGACGTAGGCCGTCTGCCCGTAGTTCACCGTCGGAAGCAGCGACCGGTCCAGGTTGCGCGACAGGTAAATCGTTTGCGTGCGATCCGTGTAGCCAGGACGGAAGGCGTCCGGCGGCACGGGAGCCGACAGGCAGTGCAGCACGCTGACGCTCTTGACGGGGCTGCCGCTCTGGGTCCCGCCGCCGAAGGGCTCGATCGGGGTCTCGCCGTCGGCCATGCAGATCGACGAGATCAGGATGTCGCCCGCCACCATGCTGATCGGCGGCACGACGGTCAACGACGCCTGGTAGCGCCCGCCGCGAGCCCGGGTATCGAACCCCGTCTGCGACCTGGCCAGCACCCCCGTCACCGGCAGATTGAGCACCGAACCGTTCTTCACCCCGTCCCAGGCCGGGGTGATGCCGGTGATCGTCACCGGACCGACGACGTAGTAGTCGCCCGTAACGAATCGGCCCACTCGCACGGGGCTGCTGAACGTCCAGGTCACGTCGCAGTAGGTCACGCTGCTCACCAGCGGCAACTCTTCGAGCGTCGGCGTCGCCGGCGCGTTCTGCGGCGTGTAAATGGGAATCGTCAGCGGCGGACACGTGTCGCTGTCGTAGGGATTCACCACCACGGTCACCGCGTCCTGGGCCGTCTGCGAGTCGATGTCCGTCACCACGAGCGTGAACGTGTGCGCGCCCACGGTCGGGCAAACGGTGGGCCAATTGCCGGTCGCGATCTGCGTGGCGCCTTCGTACCACACGTAGCTCGTGATTTCCGCCGGATCGCGCGAGGCGGCGCCGCCGAGTCTCACCACGGCGTACCCGCTGTCGTGCAGATCGGTCACCGTCTGATCGTCGCCGGCATCCACGGTCAGAATCCCCTGGAGGCTCACCGTCACCACGACCGCGTCTTCGGCCGTGGCGCCGTCGTCATCGGTGACCGTGAGCAGGATCGTGTGCGTTCCGACACCCAGTACGACCTCGGCCGTGTCGCCTGTCGCGATCGCCGAGCCGCCCTCCGTCCAGACATAGCTGACAATCGTGCCGTCGGCGTCCGATGAGCTGGAACCATCCAGCGTCACGGTCTCGTATCCATCGCCGCCGCTGTCGGCCACCTGCTGGTCGCTGCCGGCGTCGGCCGTCGGCGGCTCGTTCGCAGCCCCTACCGAGTATGTGACTTCCAGCTTCGCGCCATTGACATTGCCGGAGAAGTCCCACGTCCGGGCCGAGGTCACAGCCGTCCCGCTCGCCCAACTGCCGCACAGTCCCAGATAGCTGCCCGGAGCGTAGCCGGCGCGGTCCACGAACGCCTGGACCATCGCCGTCACGTCCGGCGAGGTGTACCACGTCCCGCTCGACCACGTCCCCAGCGACCAGTCCACCGTGCTTCCCGTCGTCGCCCAGCCATACGGATTCGTGGAGAAGTCGGCGCAACTGTCGGCATCCACCAGTTGCAGCCGGACGGACCGCTCGCTGGTGGTGGATGAGTTCGCACAGACCTTGACATAGGCCGACTGAATCGTCGCGCCGGCCGGTATGTCGATCTGCCACCGCGCGAACGAGCGAATGCTGTCGTTGCTGTACGGCCACCGCATGGTGCTCAGGGTGGGCGAGTTGCTTGCCTCTGAAGCCTGGGTGTCGTCCACAGACGCCGACACCTGGTACTCGATCGTCGTCGTGGCCTGCTGTGCACTGACCGTCACCTGCACTGCGGCATCGTCCGTGGCGCCGTCGTCATCGGCGACCGTCAGAGTGATGGTGTGCTCGCCGATCCCCAAGTCCACCTGCGGGCTGGAGCCAGTGGCAATGGTCGTGCCGCTTTCCGTCCAGACGTAACTGACGATTGTGCCGTCCGAGTCACTCGATGCCGACCCGTCCAGCGTCACGATCTCGTGTCCGTCTCCGCCACTGTCAACAACCTGCTGGTTGCTGCCGGCGTCGGCCGTCGGCGGCTCATTCGCGGTCCCTGCCGTGTAGGTAATCTCCAGCCTGGCTCCGTAGGTGCTGCCGGAGAAGTCCCAGGTTCGCGCCGAAGTGACAGCCGTCCCGCTCTGCCAGCTGCCGCACAGGCCCAGGTAGTGGCCTGGAGCATAGCCGGCCCGGTCAACGAACGCCTGGACAATCGCCGCGATGTCCGGCGAGGTGTACCACGTTCCAGTCGCCCACGTCCCCAGGGACCAGTTCACCGTGCTTCCGGTCGTGGCCCAGGCGTACGGATTCGTCGAGAAGTCCGAGCAACTGTCTGAATCCAGCAATTGCAGTTGGACGGCCCGCTCGCTGGTCGTGGATGAGTTCGAGCAGACCTTAACATAGGCCGACTGAATCGTCGCGCCGACAGGAATGTTGATCTGCCAACGAGCGAACGAGCGAATGCTGTCGTTGCTGTACGGCCACCGCATCGTCGTCAGCGTCGCCGAATTCGTCGTCTGCGTGGCCTGCGTGTCGTCCGCCGACGCCGACACCTGGTACTCGACCGTCTCCGCGACGGCAACGCCGGGAAGACCGGCCAACATCAACACCATCAACGCTGCACTGGCAATCGCCCATCTCATGAGTGATTCTCCCAAAGAAGTGAAGTGGAAACAGACGTGACCACGCCGGCGGACGACAGGTCCGGAGAATTGCGATAGACGCCGTAGAGAACCTGCCGACAACCGCGGATACCGAACCGGGGAGACCCCTTGGCCTCCCCGGTCCCCGATATGCAGCGATGAGAGGAGTTCGTCGTGGTGTCGCGCTACCCTGCTGCACTGACTGCGCCGTCAGTCGATCAGCGACGGCGCCGATACATGACGCCCAGAAGGCCCATGCCCAACAGGGCCATCGTGGCCGGTTCCGGAACCAGCGTGTAGGTGGCCTGAAGCGTGTCGCCCTGCGCGTTGGTGTGGAGCGTCCAGCCCGCCTGGACACCCGCGATGTACTGAGTCACCCCTGCGCCCAGAACCACTCCCAGATCCCCGACAGTCCCGATGTCGCCATCGCCGTCCCTCAGCAGGTCGAGCGTCATCGCCGCAAGCGGCGTGTAGCCCGAGAGGTCGATCGTGCCGCCGGTCGAGGCCACGCCATACGACTTGATGCAACTGACGCCTGAGGCATCGTTCAGGACGAACGACAGCAGCGACACGTCGACGCCGCCCAGCGTCACCGCGTTGGCCGTGATGTCGGCCGACGAGCCGGTCACCCGGAACGTGCCGGCGGTGCCGCCGCTGCCGACGACCAGGCAACGCTCAATGACCACCGTGCCGCCCTGGATGTCCATCGTGCTGTTGCCCTGGATCAGGGCCCCGTGATTGGCCGTTTGCCCGAAGACGTTCAGCGTGCCCCCGGTCTGAGTGTAGAGGGCGCCGTTATTGACGGTGAGAGCATTGCTTGTGGAGGTCGCATTCGGCTGGTAGATGTCAAAGAGGCCCCCCGACACCGTCACCAGAGTCGTGCCGGCGGCCTGTCCAAGGGTCGTCTGGCCGGCATAGATCGTGCCACCGTTGCTGATCTCGACAACGCCCGTGCTGCCCGCCCCGCGGGTCACCCTCATCTGTCGCCGGTCGGCGTTCGCCGGGGCGGCACCGTCCGAGGTTGTGCTGCCGACCACGGCATAGGCGCCGGTAACGACCAGCTTGCCGTACCTGCCTGCGTTGGTCGTCGTCACCGTGATTCCCCCGGTCCCCAGGTTGTAGAGCGCGCCCGTGTTCGGGTCCACGCCATCCACCGTGAGCACATTCGTCGTTGCCGCCGTGGTACCGATGATGAACTCGCTCCCGTTCTGGTCGGTCGGCGTGGTGATCGTGTACGGCCCGCCCAGGTACGTCGTTCCGAATGCCGCACCGGCCATGCCACACAACATCAGCAGCGTCACTGCAAACGTTCCTACTCTCATTCCTGACTCCTTAAAGAGGTGCCGATTCTCGGGGCCGACTCCCGCTGCGTCCGCAAGTGCTTGTTGCGGAATCGGTTGCGCCCGTCCTATGCCACGGAGGGAGCCATTTCCGGCCTCCTGCGTACGTCGCGGGGAATCCGTCCTCGCCATACGTCAGTCCTCGCACGCCATGAGAGTATGCACGATGCCCCCCCGAGGGGCAAGCAGCCGCTCCCAACGGGGCACGAGCCGACGAACCCAACCAAAACCGCCATAACCTTTTATGGCCCAATGCATTGCGTGCCATCCAATTCTTCGTATGTGTCATTTCCTTGTATCCACAGAAGCGCCTTGACGGCCACGGAAACAGACCTCATACTGGATATGCGCACCAGCTTCGTTGAATCAGTTTCAGACCACTGAAAACCTGCGAAAGGAACGTTGTCATGGGCCGACCCAGGGTGGTGGAGAAGGTGGCCGAGATCGTCATGCGGAAGCTGGCGGACGGCCAATGGTCGCCGCCGAAGGCATTTCCGTCGGTTCGCGACGTGGCCGCCACGTGCGGGGTGGCCCATCGGACGGCCATGGCGGCGGTCCAGCATCTGGCCCGACACGGCATAGTGCAGGTGGAGCAGCGGAAACGAGTGGTTGTGTCGCCCGACGCCGTCGAGAAAGCCCGCGTCCTGCTTTCCGGCGGGCCGGACAACCAAACGACGCATCGGTTGGCGATTCTTTACCCTGAATCCCTGATGCCCCCCAGCCGCAATGCCTTCTACTCCGCCTTGATCCGGGCCGTGATCCAGGAAGCCGCCACCCAGAACACCGACGTAGAGGTGGTTCCCTGGTCGGTGCAGCACCAGATGGCCCTGGCGGGGTCGCTGGTCCATCGCGGGTTCGACCGGGCGCTGGTCCTGAGCTACTACCCCATGCTGGCGGCGGCGCTGTTTGCCATGCATGAATGCGGCCTGCCCTTTATCGTGTTCAATCATCGCGTGGCGGCAGGGATGCCGTTGCCGACGGTCGTCTTCGATCGGCACAAGGCATCCCACATGATGGCCGAGCGGCTGGTCGCCCTGGGCCATCGCAACATCTGCCTGATGGTCCACCCGCACGAGTACATGGAAGAAAATGCCGCCGACAACACCGGCCGGGCCTCCTCCTGGGTGCTCTTTCTGAAGGAAAAAGGGCTACTGGATGCTTGCTCGATGCCGCTGTATGTTCCCTGGGAAACGCTCCTCGGCCTGTACAGCCCGGCGTTCCGGGCCGTCATGAAGGGGCCCGACCGGCCGACGGCCATCGTCTTCGGCTTCAGCCCATGGGCCAAGAGGTTTCTCAACGATCCGGAATTCTCGCACATGGGCGTGCCGCAGGACCTGAGCCTGGCGACATTCGAAACGACGGCCGACCTGCCGCAAGCTCCCGGCCGCCCGCCGCTGACCAGTTTCGAAATCAACCTTACCCGGACCGCGCAGTGCATCATGGAAACCCTCGGCAGGGTGGCCGCAGGGGATACGAACGTACCGACCATCCGCGTGCCGCTGGACCTGCGACTGACCGACAGCATCGGCCCGGCACCCGAAACGGGAAATGCACGACCCTGAACCGCTCGGGAGCCCTGGTGCGCCCATCTGGTGCGCATATCCTTCCCGGGCTGCCATCCGCCCTGTTCCGCCACCCGACTGCACCCGCTGCCGAAGAAGCCCTCGGCCGCACCGTAACCATTTTCAAGCACACGACTTGCATTGCCACCGAGGGGTGCATGAATCCCCATGGCATCAGGGCCAACCCGTCGCAACATGCCGTACTCGCATGGGTTAGAATAATGGGGAACGCAGTTCGGGGCCGCAGTGTCCCGGGGGCCGTACATGATGGGCCTCAAGACGATCCTCCGGGCGGAGACGTCCGCGGACTGCATCCGGCACACTGGCAACTCAAGGAGAAGGGCAGCATGAACCGCATGGCAGCAGTCAGCCTGTTTGTGGGAATTCTTGCGCAGGTCGTCGCCGCACCGGCACGGTGCGAGGCGGCCGAGGGACCGCAGGGGCACTCGTCCGTGACGATGTATATGAGGGAGAACGCCCCGGGCACGCCGCGGCTGGAAGATCTGCCGCTCAGGGAAAGCGTGTCCGAGCACGGCATCACGTGGACGTTCGAGAAGCCGGCCCGGGTCGGGCAATTCGTCACGGGCAGTTGGTATGTGGTCGGGCCGGTGACGATTGCGAAGATCGACCCTGCACCGACGTATGGCGAGAATGCTCGCAACGGGTCGGTGCTGAACATCCCGGTCACCGACCGGAACGCCAGCGGCTTCGATTCGCGCGTCCACGACGGGCGGTACAAGGCATCGCTGGCGGCGAAGCTGCCGCTGACGATGAAGCCGGGCGACGCGCTGATTTCGACCATCAGCATGCCGGAAGGGGCCAAGCCGCAGGAGCCCTCGGGCGGCGGCACCCAGAGCGGCAGCCCGGTGCTGAGTGCGTGCGTGCTCACGTGCCTGGCGGCACCGGCGCCGGCCGACGCCTTCCGGCCGGGCTACTGCGACCGCACGCAGACGATCCGTCTGGCCCGCAATCTGAGGCGCGAGTTGCTGCCGCGGTTACCCTACGGCAAGGATACGTTCGCGTGGCCGATGATGGGCGGCATCTGGAACGGCAAGAAGGCCACCACGGCGGAGGATTGGGCCGACCGCTACGCGCGTCCGTGGCTGGAGATCTGCTGGTTCAACTTCGACGCCGCCCTGGCCTATCAGCCCGGGTATGGACACATCGAGGCCCGAATGGGCAGCATGGTCAGCCTGATTCTGGCTACCGATCTGCCGGCCGAGCGGAAGGAGCGGCTGCTGCTGAATTATGTGCAGCACGGCCTGGACCTGTACAGCATCGCCCGGGCGGGCTATTATGGCTGGGCGGCCTTCGGCGGCCACGGCAGCGCGAGGAAGTGGCCGATCGTGCTGGCCGGCATGATGCTGGGCGACGAAGACATGGCAACGCCCAACAAGAGCTGCCCCAACTGCCTGTTCGGCGAGGATATGCAGACGATGTATGGCAAGGGCTGGACCGGGGCCACGGTCGTCTTCGGGGGCCACATGTATGGATCGCCCCTATCCTTCTGGCAGGCCAACCCCGGGAGCAAGGAGGGCGACAAGGACGGAGGCCCTTACGAGCACAAGGCCCCGAAAGACTGGGTCAGTTGGAACCATCAGAGTGAGTCCTACCGTCGCTGCTGCACCGGCAACAGTTGGGTGGGCTACGCCCTGGTCGCCCAGTTGATGAAGGCCGAGAAGTACTGGGCCCATGACGCGTTCTTCGACTACGTGGACCGCTGGATGTACGAGGACCAGGGGCCCATTCTGGAGGAACTGAACAAGGTCTGCACGGAGAGGGGATGGAAGGTCTTCAAGGACGGGCGTGGGCCGGGCCGACGTGCGTCCGAGGCGTTCGTCAACGAGATGTGGGAGAAGTACCGGCCGATGGTCGAGAAACCGACGGACGGATGGAAGAAGGCCAGGTGAGGCGAGCCGCCTGAAAGAGCGCCGCCGCTGCTGCTCAACCATGGCCCAGCCTGTGGCTGGGCCATGTCGCATGATCGTGGGGAATCCGGCGAGGCCGCGCGGTCTGCGGCCGTCGCAACACAGAAAGGGCACCTTATGCTGTACCCTCAGGAAAACCCGTATCGTGAGCATCGGGAGCTCTCGGGATTCTGGCAGTACCGATTCGACGCCGGCGAGCAAGGGCGGCAGCGGAACTGGCCGAAGGGGTTCGAGCCCGAGGGCGACATGCCGGTGCCGGCCAGTTGGAACGAGTTGTTCTGCGATCAGGCGCGGCGGGACTTCCTGGGCACGTGCTGGTA
>ERZ795032.1911-NODE-1911-length-12959-cov-95.869110_pt1 | contig 12959 bp, 10 predicted proteins | sample MGYA00375124_ERZ795032 | MGnify/ENA primary metagenome ERZ795032 (study PRJEB30167, sample SAMN05720154) | activated sludge metagenome | isolation source: Anaerobic digester | place: China | collected 2015-12-16 ...
GATGCCCCCGACTGAAGGCTATCGAGGTCCCTCCATCGCGGTTCACAATGCTTTCTAAGCCTACTATGTGCCTCCTGGAGGTCCAGGGGGTGAAGGTCTTTCCGGGGCTGGTATGGGGCCATAGGACCGACATAGACGAATATTACACCGTTGATGAGGGGGCGATCCTCCAGAGGGCGGGGGAGCTCCGGGCCGAGGGGCTGGACTCCGAGGAGATCGTCGCGAAGGTGGCGGAGGAGGCGGGGGTCTCACCGGGGCTGGTGGGGTTCATCTTAGGGATGTGACACCAAAACCTTTTTCGTATAATGAAGCGTGGCATTGAGGCGTATAGCATCGATCGACTACAAGGACGAGGCCCGAGCCCGAAGAAGAAGAAGAAGCATAAAGTCAAGAGGTGGCGATCGGGACGGAGAGCACGTTCATGCGGGGAGGTGTTTGGTGATGATAGGCAAATTACAGAGGGTTCCGCTTCGCGAAGTATGGAAATATGAAGCTTTAGAGTTCACGCCTTGGCTTCGAGATAATATCGATGTACTTAATGATGTGCTTGATCTCTTCTTATCTAATGCAGAAAGTGAGCAATCGGCTGGCGATTTCAATGTTGACCTAGTTGCAGAAGATGAAGCGGGAAATCCGGTCATAATCGAGAACCAGCTTGAGAAGAGCGATCACGATCATTTGGGGAAACTCATCACCTACTTAACCGCAATAAATGCAAAACAAGCAATCTGGATAGTAGCTTATCCTCGCCCTGAACACGTAGCTGCTATATCCTGGCTTAATGAATCTTCAGCAGCGTCTTTTTACCTGCTAAAGGTTGAAGCCGTCAAAATAGGCGAATCTCTTCCAGCGCCTCTATTGACTTTAATCGTCGGCCCAAGCAAGGTGGGTCGTGAAGTAGGCGAGATCAAAGAGAAATTGGCAGAAAGGGAAGTGCTCCGTCGTCGTTTCTGGGAAGCTTTACTCGAAAGAGCAAAGGATAGGACAAAACTTCACACAAATCTAACCCCAGGACCGTCCAATTGGATGGGAACAGGAGCAGGCAAAGCTGGCCTTACTTACCAATATAATATTCGACAGCACGATACGATGGTGTTGCTTTATATCGATCAAGGTAAGGATTCATACGACCAGAATAAAGAGGTATTCGATACATTCTATGCGTCTAAGGATGCCATAGAAGCTGATTTTGGGGGCACCCTGGAGTGGGAACGGCTTGATGACAGAAAGTCATGTCGAATTATGAAAACGATAGATCTTGGAGGCTATCGTGATGAAGATAAGTGGCCAGAAGTGCATGATGCGATGATAGATGCAATGATACGCCTCGAAAAAGCAATTCGACCACATATAGCGAGCTTATAGGTGTAATTCATAACTTTATTCTATTTGGCCGATTGAGTCTTGAGAGATCGTGGCGAGGGAAGCAGGGGTATCGCAGGGGGCGGTGGGATTCATCCTGGGAAGATAACACCAAAACGTTTTTCACATAATGGTACGTGCTATTCAGTCGTAGGGAGACGTTCGAGATGGCACGTGCAGAAAAAGGCTCAAAAAAAACCGTTGATCAGTACGATCATAAGGACAAGACCCGGCTCAACAACCCGCCAGTCGGCCTTGTTACTCCAGAGACCGATATCCAAGAAGAGACGAAGACCTATAACTACGACCCTCATATCGATCCATCCCTCCAGTTTGATCCCCGCCGCTCCCAGATAGAGAAGATCATCGAAGATGGCCTTGGCGCCGAAAGCCTGGAGGGAGCAAAGGCCTCTCTGGCAAAGCTGGAGAAGCTCCAGACTCCCTATCTCAATTGGGCCGGAAAGGCAGAGCATACCACCTTCGAAGTCCCCACCGTCTCCCTCCACGTCCACGAAAGGATCGATCCTAAGACTATAATCCGAGCCGTCCGGAAGGGGAACGGGGAGGAGGGGCAAAAGTCCCTCTTCGACTTCTCGGGGGAGAATCCGCCCCTTCGAGAGGCGATCGAATTCTATAAGCATAAGCATAACTGGTCCAACCGCCTCATCGCTGGCGACTCCCTCTTGGTGATGAACTCCCTCATCGAGAAGGAGGGGATGGCCGGCCAGGTCCAGATGATCTACATCGATCCACCTTACGGCATCAGGTACGGTTCGAATTTTCAACCCTTCGTCAACAAGAGGGACGTGAAGGACGGCAAAGACGAGGACCTCACCCAGGAGCCCGAGATGATCAAGGCCTTCCGGGACACCTGGGAGCTGGGGATTCATTCCTATCTTACCTATCTTCGGGACCGGCTCCTTTTGGCGCGGGAGCTGTTGAGCGACAGCGGAAGCATTTTCGTGCAGATTTCGGATGAAAACTTGCATCACGTTCGGGAGCTGATGGATGAGGTATTTGGAGTAATAAATTTTGTAAGTTTGATTGCTTACTCAACAACGAGCGGACTAACTTCGAACACACTCAGCCGTGCAGGAGATTATTTGCTCTGGTATTGCAAGGATAAAATAAAGATTAAATACCGACAACTTTTCAATGAAAAACTTGACCCACTTGAAGACCCTAAATCAAGATACGATCAATTAGAAATGACTGACGGAAGCCGCCACGCACTAACTTTAAAGGAAAAAGCCACGCGACTTCATCTTCCTTCAGGTGCAAGAGTGTTTTCACTCAGTGGAATTGATAGTCAAGGAAGTGCTGGTATCGTCACACCTTTTGAGTACGAAGGTGTAGTCTTTGAACCCCCCACAGGCCGTCACTGGACCGCCAATTATCCCGAAGGAATGGAACGGCTAAAAGTGGCAAAAAGGCTAGCTGTAATGGGCAAAAGATTAAGGTACGTCAGGTATTTTTCTGATTTTCCATTTCAGCCTATTCACAATATCTGGCTGGATATTGCTGGAAGCGTGCAGAGTCGGTCTGATCCTAAAGTATATGCTGTTCAAACCGGCACACCTATAGTAGCCCGTTGCCTCCTCATGACCACCGATCCTGGTGATATAGTCCTAGATCCCACTTGTGGCTCAGGGACAATAGCCTATGTGGGGGAAGAATGGGGTCGTCGTTGGATTACATGTGACACCTCTCGCGTGGCTATAGCCCTGGCTAAGCAACGTCTAATGACTGCACTCTTCGATTATTACGAGCTGGCTTACCCCGATCAGGGCGTAAGCTCTGGCTTCAATTACAAGACCGTCCCCCACATCACCCTAAAGTCGATCGCCCATAACCAGGAGATCGACGCCATCTACGAAAGGGTCCACCCCAAGATCGAGGAGTCTCTCGCAGAATTGAACCGAATCACAGGCTTGTCGATGGAGGAGTGGGAGGTCCCGAGAGACTGGGATAAGTCCTGGTTGCAAGATGCCAAATATCATTTCGACCAGTTCTGGCGGCTGAAGAGAGAGATGCAGGAGGCGATGGACGCATCGATCCAGAAGAACGCCCCCCAGGAGACCCTCTACGACCAGCCCTTTGTGGACTCATCAAAGGTTCGGGTCACTGGTCCCTTCACAGTTGAGGCCGTCCCCGCCCCGGTGGTCAAGCCCCTCGCCGAGATCGAGGCCCCGAAAGGAGAGGCAGACGAGTCGATAGCCCGCTCTGGCGAGACCCTCCGCCAGTCAGAATGGAGGGAAGAGCTTCTCAAGACCGGCATAAGGGGCAAAGGAGGCCAGAAGTTCCAGTTCTCCAGGGTGGAGCCTCTCCTGGGGGCTCGCTGGCTCCATGCGGATGCCGAGACGAAGAACGGCGACGGTCCCCAGAGGGCGGTCATATCCTTCGGGCCGGAGCACGCCCCCTTGGACCAGACTCAGGTGGCCCGAGCCGTAGAGGATGCTCAGAAGCTCGTCCCTAAACCCAAGATCGTCGTCTTTGCCGCCTTCCAGTTCGATCCCGAGGCCTCCAAGGATATCGACGAGATGAACTGGCCGGGGGTGACTCTCCTCAAAGCCCAGATGAACGGCGACCTTCTCACCGAGGACCTGAAGAAGAAACGGGCCAGCAACGAGAGCTTCTGGCTCATCGGCCAGCCCGACGTCAAGCTGGAGAGGATCGAGGAAGGCGACGACCTCGGCAAGTACTACGTCGAGGTTCTGGGGTTCGACTACTACAACACCAGGACCGGAAACGTGGAGTCGGGGGGCGTCGGAAACATCGCCCTCTGGATGCTGGACCCGGACTATGATGGGAGGAGCCTCTATCCCAGGCAGGTATTCTTCCCCATGGCCGGCTCCAAGGACGGATGGGCAAAGCTCGCCAGGAACCTCAAAGCCGAGATCGACGAAGAAAAGATCGAAGCTTATCGAGGGACCCGTTCTCTCCCCTTCAAACTTGGCGATAACAAGAGGGCAGCCGTTAAGATCGTGGACGACCGGGGGATAGAGAGCCTGAAGATCCTGGAGGCAGATCAGTGAAACGAACCCAAATAGACACCCTGATAATCAACTCTCCCTACGAAAAGCCTTCAGAGTTTTGGAAGTACGACCCCAAGACCAGGCTCTTCGAGAGAGTGGCTGGGAGAAGGCCCGCGGGTTACGTCATCGCCTCCGGCCGGTCCGGATCTTATGACGACTCGGGCTTGATCGTAGAGATCCCCCTCGTCAACAAGATCAGGGAGCGGGTGGACTCCTGGAGGGAGAAAGGCTATCCGGGCGTTACGGGGATCACTCGGCGCCTCCTGGAGCACTGGAACGACCCTCAGCAGAGAAACCTTCGATTCTTCTTCTGTCAACTGGAGGCGATCGAGACCCTGATATGGCTCACCGAGGCCCCTGATGCCGAGAAGGTCGGTATCGAGATCCCCTCAGATGGCGGCTCTTGGAGGCGGCTATGCTCCAAGATGGCGACGGGATCGGGAAAGACCATCGTTATGGCGATGCTCATAGCCTGGCAAGCTTTAAACAAGACCGCCTACCCCCAGGATGCCCGTTTCTCTAAATACTTCCTGGTGGTGGCGCCTGGCTTGACCGTAAGGAGCAGGCTCCAAGTCCTGATCCCATCAGCACCAGGCAATTACTACGACGTCTTCGGAGTGGTTCCCACAGGCTTGCGAGAGAAGCTCAATCAGGGCAAAGTCAAAGTTGTCAACTGGCACGCCCTCAACTGGGAGACCCCTGAGCAGATCGCCAAGAAGAAGGGCGTAGATAAGCGGGGGGCCAAAAGCGATGAGGCCTATGTCCGGGAGGTTCTGGGCGATATGGCTCAAATCAGGAACCTGGTGGTGATAAACGATGAGGCTCATCACGCCTGGAGAGTTCCCGCCGAGTCCAAAATAAAGGGGTTCACGAAGGAGGAGATCGAGGAGGCGACCAAGTGGGTGGGGGGACTGGACAGAATTCACCGAACCCGAAACATCCAGGCATGTTACGACTTTTCGGCTACACCTTTCGCCCCCACGGGAAAGACCAGCTCCGAGGCAGCTCTATTCCCCTGGATAATCAGCGACTTCGGGCTCAACGACGCCATCGAATCGGGTCTCGTCAAGACCCCCAGGATGGTGATAAGGGATGATGCCCTACCAGACTCCAAGACGTACAAATCTAAGCTCTATCATATCTACAACGATCCCGACGTTAGAGAGGACCTCAGCAGGAGGGCAGAGGAGCACGACCCCCTCCCAAAGCTGGTGACGAACGCTTACTATCTGCTGGGCACCGACTGGCTCGCCTGGGCAAAAAGGTGGGAAGAGGAGGGCTCGGACGTTCCGCCGGTGATGATAACCGTCACCAATAAGACTGAGACCGCGGCACGCATCAAATACGCCTTCGACCATAACAAGTTCCTGATCGAAGAGCTATGTGATCCGGCCAAAACCCTTCACATCGATTCCAAGGTTATGAAGGAGGCCGAGTCTCAGGAAGATCTTTCGGGAAATGTCCTCGACCTCTTCGACGACGAAGACACCGACCGGAACCTCTCCAAGAAGGATCAAGCTCAACTGCTCCGCATCCTGGTAGATACCGTTGGTAAAAAGGGAAAACCAGGCGAGAAGATTCAAAACGTCATCTCGGTGGGGATGCTCTCGGAAGGTTGGGATACCAAGACGGTAACTCATATTATGGGACTTAGAGCCTTCTCCAGCCAGCTCCTTTGTGAGCAGGTGGTAGGTCGAGGCCTGAGACGAATCTCCTATGAGATAAACGAGGATGGGAAGTTCGATCCTGAGTACGTCAACATATTCGGAGTTCCCTTTGCTTTCCTGCCTCATGAGTCGAAGGAAGGTATCCCTGGTCCCCAGCCGAAGCCCAAGACCCAAATTGAGCCAGATCCGGAGAAGGTGGAATTTGAGATCAAGTGGCCTAACTTGATAAGGATCGAGCACCAATACAAACCGCATCTCACGCTGAAATGGGACGAGATTTCTCCTCTCACCTTGGACATTAGCGACACCATCACCAAAGCCGAGCTGGCGAGAATCATCGGGGGCAATGCAGACCTCACCAACATCTCTGAGATCGATTTGAGGGCTTTAGCTGAGAAGTTCAGGATGCAGAGGATCGTATTCGAGACCGCAAGAGACGTTTACGACCAGATGAAGCCCGACGACTGGAAAGGAGACAAGTTCGAGCTTCTGGCTCAGGTGGTCCACCTAGTAGAGGAATTTTTGGCTTCGGACAAGATCAGGATAAACCCGCCAAACTGGTGCGATGATCTTCAACGGCGCATCCTATTAACCTCCAACATGGGGAGGGTGGTCCAGCACATCTGGCAATCCATCTATTTTCAGAATACCGAATCTATGGCGCTAGTCACTGATAAAGAGAAACCCATCAGATCGACTGGGGATATGGGGACCTGGTATACCGGCAAACCTTGTGAACGGGCCGCAAAATCGCATATTAACTTCTGCGTCCTGGACAGCACTTGGGAGGCGTGCGAAGCCTTCGAGCTTGACCACAACCCCCACGTGAAAGCCTGGGCAAAAAACGACCATTTGGGGTTCGACATCTACTACATCTTCGAGGGTAAGACCCATCGGTATTTGCCTGATTTCATCATAAAGCTCGACGCAGATCCGGAGGGCCAGAACGAGGATCAGGAGTCGGCCCCTTCAGGGTATTATCTTGTCCTTGAAACGAAGGGACGAGACACCCAAAAGGACAAGATCAAGCGGGACTTCTTGGACGAGTGGGTGAGGGCGGTCAATGAAGATGGTGGGTTTGGCTATTGGCAATGGGCCGTTTCCCGAGATCCGGCTGATGTTCGAGGAATCATCGGGGACGCGGTATCAAAAGTGGAAAGTAAAAGGTCATGAAATAAGAGACGGCGGCGACGGAAGCGTTGGAGAAGATCCGGGCGGGGCGGTGATGATATGACGGATGTCTCATTAAAAGCGACTGCCTACCATGAGGCGGGCCATGCTGTCGTATCTTTCGTTTTAGGGCGGAGGTTCAAGCGGGTTAGCATCGAGCCGATGGACGACGCGGCCGGGTATGTCGAATACTACGATGACCGGATCATCAGGAAGATCTTGGCGGGTGCGTGTGTGGTTCCCTGGTTGATAGAGCATCCAGACGAGGAGACCAGGATCGTAAATCGTTCCATCAGTTCCGCAATGGCTGGCTACATGGCTCAAGAGATAGGGGTCCCTGGGAGCGTCACATCTGAGCAATGGGATAGTGATCGAGAACTCATTATAGACATTCTTGTTAGTTGGGACCCTGATAATGGATGGGATGAAGCTAGACGAGAGGTTGGGACTTTATTATCGAGTAATTGGCATCTAGTGGCGCTTCTGGCGGAGGCCTTGTTATCGAGGAGAACGTTGACCGGGAAAGAGGCGAGGGCGATCCTGGTGGGCGAGCCGAGGGCGGGGCGGTTATGAAATGAAGGCGATTCATAGGCCTTTCGTGTATCTGGATTGCCCCTTTACGGGTGATAAAGTCGGGGTTGATAAGTCGATTGCCCCTTTGATCGATCTGATATGGAAGGCGGGAATTGAGACGACGGATAGCTGTATTCGTCACAGTCATTTCAGGAAGCGTCCGGGGTTCCGATTTGAATGTATTCCCCGAACTTGGATAGCATTTCGAAGTAGTGAGGATGCAGAGCGGTTTATGAAAATCGTTATGTCCCGACTTGATCCCGACGACGAGATGTATAAGAGGATCAACGGCGATCTAGGGCTTGATTTTGAGCCTGAATACCCTTACCACCAGGGGCGACACTGGATATATGACGTGTCCCATACTGGGATTTATCAGGGCGACGTTCCAAGGTTCGGGGTATCGGTGTGGTTCCCTCTGGCTGACTTCCCGCGGGTCCTGGAGCTATTCAAGGCGGGGGTGGTGGGGTAGATCCTCCCCCTTCCCCATTTCTCTTTTTTTATTCGACCTCGTTATTCAATTCTCTACGTGCGTTTTGTGGGTATCTCGCCCTGGAGGTCCTTAGCCATCGACCGGGCCAGTGATCCTCGCCAGGCGTGGCGATGGAGAGGCCGTCCCGGTGGACGGGGCGATCTTCTCCCCCTCCCCTCCCCAGTGGTTCTATGATATCTCACATGCTATTCCTAATAATATCATAGAACTATACCAGGTGAAAGGGTCCGGGCTCTCCACCCCCTCCGGCGGCGGTGGAGATGGGGTGGATATAATAGAAATCGATGTATCGAATGGGGGGCGATAGAGAATCGGGCTTTGTCTAATTTTGTCACTTTGTCAAATCGGGGAGGAGATGGAGGGCGTCACTCCGCCGAAGGCGCAGGGGTCTCCTCTTTCCCGAACTGTAGCTCTTTGATTGATCGGAGGATTTCTGATACCTTATCCAATAACTCTAAATCCTTAGATGTCCACTTGGGAAATTCCATCCCTCTCTCTCTTAGATCCACTGAGTAGCCCATCATCACGGCGGGATCGTAATCCTGAGTTGCATAATATTTTTTCTCAAGTGTTTCCCATTCACCAGATGCTTTATCGAATGCAATTATTCTATCTCCGGTCCGGTGTTTTCTGAGGGCTAATGCGTGCTCTCCCATAATCAAGCTCTGCTTAATGTCCCTCGCGGTTGCAGGTCTTGGATCTTTTGCGGCTATAGGGAACCCACGCTCATCAAAACCGGCCCGTGTCACCACCCACGCTCTCGGATCGTCTTCAGACCATTCGATTCCATAATATCCCAAGACATCCATGAGTTTCTCTGATAACTTGAAAAGTACGATCACATGTTCATCTTTTAGCGACGGGGCGACGTTCCACCACTGATCAGAGGGCATGTGCTTCAGGATTAGGGATATATCTTCAAGACTATCCAACCAGGCAGTCAGTTTCTTTTTCACCCGCACATCGTTGGTATTGCGGGTATGCGGATCTAATGAGTTCCTCGTCTCTAGCCGTTCACGCTCTAAGTCGCTCAAGAGTCTATTTCGTTTCACGCTTGGCATAACTCTTATAGTGGGGGATAATCTATTTAAGCTTAGCGATCGAATTGACTCCATATATTTAAGATAGGTGACTCTTACTATGAGAGTAAAAAGAAAGCGATCCGAGAGGCTAATGGATGCAGTGAGCTTCAGAGTGTCACCATCGCAGCGTGCGTTTCTGGAAAAGATCGCCGAAGAGAAGAAGGTCGGACTTTGTGAAGCTGCACGCTCAATACTTGATGAAGCGATGGAGAAGCGCGAAAAATTGAGGGGCGAAGTGTGAAATGACCGCTAAAACGCACCAAATCTTATCCCCATGGATGGAGGCAATCGGCTTATTTCGAGAACTCGTCTCCGATGGTGGAGGGCTACTCGCCGATATAGGGCCGGTGAGAGTATATCTCCCTCTGGAACTTGAAGCCGAACTTCGCCCAAACATCGGCAAAAAAATCGGAATTATTCGCACCGATGATCCGACCAGGCCATACCGATTCCGACTGATCGGTGGGTGACACCAGAGGGCCTGCGAGATGACCTCCTCCTCCGACCTCACTGCAGAGCACTACAAACGGCCCGAAGTAGAGGAGACTATCCTCCGGTGCAGTCAGGACGGCGAGGCCTGGAGGTGCTTGAACGGCGATCAAGGCTGGTACATCACCGCGGAGAACGGCGGCGTAAGGCTGAGGGGGCCGGAAGACTACGATAGGACGACGGAGGAATTTAGGACCCTTTATTGGTCCCTGGATCTTTTCGAGCCCGAAGTCAAAAGCATCACCGAGAAATGGGACGAGGCCCGGAAGAGGCCGGTCCACCCCATCGGAACCCTTCGAGAATGTAGAGCGTATTCTCTCGGCGTTGATATCGATGCAGTAGGCCACAATGCTTTCGATGATCTCGACACCACGAAGGCGCTGGAGGAGGCAGCGACATTCCTGATTGATCGCCTCAGAGCGGCGGGGATCGAGAAGAGCGTATATGCGCTATGTTCTGGCGGCGGCGTGTATGTCTTAATTCATCATGCCCTATTCACGGCTCCTTCTGAATGGGACGGCGAGGCGAGGGAGTCCAGGTTCCGCCACCTCCTCGAAATGTATAACGCTTTCATCCGAGACACGGCGGAGGCGTTCTTTGAGGCTCACCCTGAGCATGTCGGGCGCGTGGTCTTTGATGCGTTGAACGGTCAGAAGCGGAAGTTTAAGACTATCTTCTCGATTCACAAGACCGTCCCCGCGGCGGTTGTTCCTCTCGATCCTCAGTGCATCAAGATATCAAAAGAAGATGCAACTATCCCCCTCTCCTCCGAGGTCCTGGAGCGGGGCGCGGCGTGGTATCGAGACTTCGACCCCTCAGATAAGGACCGCCTCCAAGAACTTCTGAGGCCCTACGCTAAGGCAGCGGAAGAGAAGCTGGAGAGACGGAAGACGGAGACCGGATCTTATGACCTCTTCCGGCGGGATGCCCCCACTCTACCAGATGAATGGTGCCCTCTCATACAGAGGATCGCCGGAGGGGTGAAGGCGGGGGAGATCGGGCGACACGCAGCTCTGGGGAACCTGGCGCGGCACCTCTATGCCGACGGGTGGAGCATGGAGGCGGCGTTCCGGCTTTGGTCTCCTCTCGCCGATCAGGCGGGCGTCGAATACCGAATATTCGATACCTCTTTCGGCGAGATCTCCGAGGCGAGATGTGAGGCGATAAACGAGCCACGGGCCGGATATCCCGCCTCCTCTCTCGGAGGGACCCGGTTTGCTGAGGCGTGCGCAACGTGTCCGAGGCGAAAGGCCGGGCGGTTCCCCTCTGACTATGCTCACCTGAAGGCAGAGGAGGCGACGACCTCCACCGAAAAGGACGACGGGATAAAGAGCATCACCGAAGAGGAGCTTATCGGGCTACCTGTAGCGGAAAACCCGCGGCTATCTATCAACTTGGAGCCGGATAATTTCATTTCGGAGTATGTGGACTACGCTTCCAGCCTCTCGGATGCCTACGTAGAATATCATTATGCCGGGGGCCTCTTCATGGCTTCGACGGCTATAGATCGAAGGGTGGTCTTGAAGCTAAAGCAGGGGACCGTTCACTCTAACCTGTGGCTCTTCTGTCTCGGGAACTCCACCACGAGCCGAAAGACAACGGCGATGAATGGACCGGGGGCGATCCTCGATACCTACGAAGTAGGGCGACGACTTCCAAGTTCGTTTAGCCCTGAGGCGTTGATTGAAGCGTTGGCCGATTGCCCGCGGTCGTTCTTCATGAAGGATGAAGCGGGGTCCCTGCTGGCGGCGATGGGTAAGAAGTACATGGACGAGGCGAGGGACTTCTTCTCCGAGCTTTACGAGGGGAAAGACTACCATCGAAAGCTGAGGACGGGGCAAAGAAAAGAGAAGCGAGAGTTTCAGATCCTTAGCCCTTACGTTACTCAGTGGCTCGCCACCACCCCCGATAATTTCAGGGCTTATACGTCGGAGTTAGACGTTACTTCGGGGTGGCTTCTGAGGTACGGGTTCTTTTGGCCGGATCACGTCAAGCCCTGGAAAGCTTTCGAGGAGGCTACGGAGGAGGACTTTTCCCGGTACGCGACGATCTCCATGAAGTACCGTGACCTAAAAGAGAAGTTGGCCGGGCTGGAGCTGGAAGGCTTGAAATTGAGCCTTACGGCGGAGGGCTGGGAACATTTCGCCAGCTGGCAACAGGCGATAGAAGAGCGGGCGATGAGGGAGGAGGACCGGATACTCCAGGCAGTAGCGGGCCGGTTGATGACCTTCGCCCTCAAGCTGGCTATGGTCTTCACCGTCGGGCGGTCAGACTTCGACCCCGCTACCACTAGGGAGGTTAGTCTTTCCCATGTACAAGAGGCGACCCGACAGGTAGAGAGCTACTTTTTGCCTACGGCACGGGTAGTTATCGAGGAGGTGGCCCGGTCCGAGAGGGAGAACCTACAGAACCAGATAATAGGGACCATCCGAAGGGCTGGCGGGAAAATCGCAAGGCGTGATCTCCTCCGCAAGCTTCACGTCAAACTCGATGACGTAGATAAGGCTATCAGTGCCTTGGAGGCGTCCGAAGAGATAGAGACTCTGAAGGTTGAAGGAAAAGGCCCTACAAGGTACGTTTACAGGTTAACCGTCTCTAATGTCCCTATTGTCTCTTCTGTCCCTTCTGTCTCTACTGTCTCACGAATACATGATTATTCTACACGGGCGGTAAAACCGGATCGTGATAAATCTGGTGCTCTTGGAGAGACGGATGGGACAGTAGGGACGGTTGCGACAGAAGAGACGGGTGAGACACCTAACCCCGATGAGGTGACCGGGGAATCCGAGCGATCTGACCCAAAAGAGGCCGATCCTCCCGACGAGGAGGAGACCCGCTCACCTACTGCTGAGGAGGCGGGCGCCCTGGAGGATGTGGCGCGAAGGATCCTCCAGAACTGGCCGGGAATTGCTGAGGCGAGGCTTTGGGAGTTGGCCCGCGAAAAGCTGGGATCGCCCCTCCCTCTCGCCGTGGTCAAGGCCTGGCTGAAGGAGTCGGGCTACACTGAGGCGGGGAGGTTGAACGGCTCGCCCTTGTGGAACCCTCCGGTGGGGGCGGTCGGATGATCCGCCAGAGCGATCTTGTCTCT
>ERZ795032.1917-NODE-1917-length-12932-cov-4.641920_pt1 | contig 12932 bp, 12 predicted proteins | sample MGYA00375124_ERZ795032 | MGnify/ENA primary metagenome ERZ795032 (study PRJEB30167, sample SAMN05720154) | activated sludge metagenome | isolation source: Anaerobic digester | place: China | collected 2015-12-16 ...
GCAAAGAACGAATTGGTTGAAGCACATAAAGTCCATACCATGATGATCCAATCTGCAGCGCGTGGGATCGACTTTGAATATTCTCTGCTTTTCACCCATGCTCAAGATACCTTGATGACCATCAATAGTGAAGTGACCTTGACCAGGGAATTGTTGAAGGTCTTTGAGTATCTCAGTGCTAGAATCGCTAAACTGGAAAATCAATAATGCTGGGACCAACTATGATCAAAGGATTGAAAAAGGATTTTTTATGGGGTGGCGCTTTAGCCGCCAACCAATGTGAAGGCGCCTGGAATGAAGGCGGAAAAGGGTGGTGTGTGGCTGATATCAATCGTTTCCGCGAGGATATTCCTCTGAACAAGAAATATAACGAAGAGGTGACTTCAAAAGATATTCAGGATGCGATGCTTGATACAGAAGGCATCTATCCCAAACGGTGGGGAATTGATTTTTATCATACGTATAAGGATGATTTGAAGCTCCTGAAAGGGTTGGGGATCAATGCGTTTCGTACGTCCATCAATTGGGCGAGGGTTTTTCCCAATGGAGATGATGAAAAGCCCAATCAAATGGGCTTGCAATTTTATGATTCATTGATCGATGAGATCATTGCCAATGGATTAGAGCCGATCATCACGGTTTCTCATTACGAGATGCCGCTGAACCTGGCAATAAAATATTCCGGCTGGTATTCTCGTGAAGTCATCGATTTTTTTGTAAGGTACTGCAGGGTGCTCTTTGACCGGTTTGCGGACAGGGTTAAATATTGGATTCTCGTCAATCAAATCAATTTGATCGTTCATGAGTCGTTCAACCACCTTGGTATTGCGGAGGACAAGGTAGAAAATCTGCTCGAAGCGAAGTATCAGGGTGTGCACAATGAAATGGTGGCGTGTGCGAGAGCAACAAAGTATGCGCATGATTTGGATAAAAATGTGAAGATTGGCATGATGTTTTGCGATAACATCAGTTACCCCGCCACCTGTAAACCGGAAGATGTGTTCGCCAATTATCGCAAGAACCAGATGGAATTTTTCTATGGGGATGTTCTGCTTCGCGGAAAATATCCGGGTTCTGCGTTCCGTTTCTTTGCGGATAACAACCTGCACATCGATTTTGGCGCGAATGATCTCGCTGATCTCAAAAATACGGCTGATTTTATGGCTATGTCTTATTACTATACCAAGATCGCAGATGCAGAAAGTGTAAAGCGAAAAAAGACCTCTTACACCAATCCTTTTGTAAAGAATAGTGATTGGGGGTGGGGAATTGATCCTATTGGTCTGCGAACGAAATTGAATATGTATTGGGATAGGTATCAGGCACCGATCCTGATCGCAGAGAACGGTCTTGGCGCGTATGATGATGTAGAACCCGATGGCAGTGTGCACGATGATTATCGGATCGAGTTTCTGAGAGAGCACATCATGCAGATCAAGGAAGCTGTGAAAGATGGGGTGGACGTCTTTGGCTATTGCCCATGGGGACCCATTGATATTGTCAGTTGTTCATCTTCCGAGATGAGCAAGCGCTATGGATTTATCTATGTGGATCTGGATGATTATGGAAAAGGATCGGGTGAGAGAAGTTTGAAGGATAGTTATTTTTGGTATCAGAAAGTTGTCGCTTCGAACGGAGAAGATTTGGCGTAGATCGATCGGATCTTGAAGCCGTTGTCGCTATCAGGTTACAAAAAGTGAATAAAGTATGATGACTTGTTAAACTTGGCGATTCGGATGCTTTCCGGACACGAGATGAGTTTATGGAATATCCGCATTTAAGAAAGATCTTCTTTTTGGATTTCAGTTAAAATGGATCACAGCGTTATCAAAATAGAGACACGAAATATTTCAAGACTTTAGATCTCCTGTTCGCAAGAGATGCAAACGGTGGAATGGAAAAATGCACAGATTGCTCGTTTTTGATGTTGATAAAACATTGCTGAATTCAAACAAAGAAATACCTGTGGACGCGCTGGATGACATCCATGAACTGAAGAAAAATGGCTATCTGGTAACGATCGCATCAGGAAGGGCTGCATCTGACCTTCAAGATATTATCGATACGGTACATTGCGATATTCCTTTTATTTGTTCGAGCGGTGCCTGCATTGTTGATCAAAAGAAGCGTGAAATTTTGATGCAGTTTCCCATCTTGCAAGAAATAAAAGATCAGGTCGTGCACATTGCAAATACGCATGTGAACATGGGAATAGTTTGCCATTTTTCCGATGGATGTGTATGTGATGAACAAGGGTTTAAGACCTGGCAGGATTGGTACGGCGATCTGAACGATATGGAAGTTGCGCTTTCGTTGGAGCAAACCATCCCTGCGCCGCTCAAGATCGATATTTTAGGGGAAAAGGAAAGCCTGATGAAAATGGAAAATGACCTGGTGGCAAAGCGCGTCTCCGTTGAAATCAGCAGCTCGAGCGACCATACCCTTGAGATAACAGCGCGAGGAGTGAGCAAAGGTTCGGGTTTGATGCATTTGTCTGCATTTCAGAATATTCCCTTGGAACAAATCATTGTTTTTGGTGATAGTGCCAATGACCTGAGCATGTTTACTGTGGCAGGATATTCAGTTTGTCTGGGCTCTACAAATGAGCTGCTTATGAGCAAAGCTACATTAATTGCTCCTGACAGTGATCAGAATGGCTTAAGCTGGGCTCTCAGAGAGTTGTTCAAATATGTTCTCCATGAGTAAGAGCGTGGAGGGCGTCGATATGGCAATGTTTATTTGAATCTCCAATAGTTGGGGGATGGTTATGGGGCATGCTATGTAAATATGCGGAATTATTTCGAGCTTGTTACTAATAAATCGTTATTGATGATAAAGTCATAGTTTTTCTTTTTAAAATTGTAATTTTTACTATAGTCACTTTCAAAAAAGCACGAATAGATTACATTCAGAGCATAATCAATCGCCATTTGAGAAGCGAATGTTGCGATTTTTTTTGCATCTTCTTCCTGAACAGGAAGTTCAACAACAATATCGCAGATTTTTGCGATTGGACAATCAGCTTTGGACGTGATAACGATTTGTTGAATTCCGCGTTGTTTATAAATCTGTGCATGTTTTTCATAAGCTTTATATAGCCCCCCACTAAAGGAGATATATAAAACGCAGTCGTCAGGAGTAATATTGCACAGATGGTATGCTTCTTCCGAATGTTCGGTAATGATGATGGCATATTTGTTTATTTTTATTAGTTTGTTTTTAAAACTTAATGCCCTGATAAACGAATCGCCAAAAGCATACATAAAAATTCGATTCGTGTTTCTTAAAACGTTCGTGACATTTTTCAGTAAATCATTTGAAAAAGAAAGATAACAACTGTTTACGACCTCTTTATTAAGCTCGCAAATTCTTTTGGATATTTCTTGGAAATTAGAAGGTTGAACAAATGGGATGTTTGAGTCAATGGATTTAATCCTGTAGTAATATCTTTCAAGCTCTGAAACAAATGAAATCTTAAAATCTGAATAGCCGTCAAAACCCAACTTCTGACAAAATCGTATGATTGTTGGATTTGAGGTGTGCGTTTCGCTTGCTAAATCACCGATGGACAATTTTGCTATTTGTTCTTTATTGCGGCAGATGTAGGTGGCAATAAATTGTTCACTCGTCGTAAATTCTTTAGAATCTTCAATTCTGTCAATCAATAAATTTTTTCCCATGTTTACTCTTTTATTGGTAGTTTTTGGATTATTTGTACATGAAAATTGGAATTTATCAGGAAGATTAGATACTTTTTTTCCCAATGGCATAAAAATGATTTACTTTTAGTTCCCCATACATATACTAACGAACAAGGAGAAGCAATGAAAATATTATTGGTCTGTGCCGCTGGAATGTCTACAAGTTTAGTGGTTGAAAAAATGCGCGCATATGCTGCTGAAGGAACGATTATCGAGAGTACGCTTGCATCAGAATTCCAGAATAAAGTGAAAGATTTTGATGTTTTCCTGATAGGGCCTCAACTTCGATATAGAAAAGATGAATTTCTTGAAATCGCAAAGAAAAATGACAAAAAAATTGGCTTTATCGATCCGGTGATGTATGGGCGATTGATGGGTAAAGAAATATATCAACAAGCAATAGACCTGTTGAAGTAAGTGTTCGGTGATCTAAAAATAACTTGTAAAGGAGGTGATCTTCAATTCAATATGCGCGTGATTATTATCCGTTGTGATGATTAGCGTTAGTAAAAGAAAGGATAAAAATGAAAGCAAAACGAAGTTTTTTTGAATCGGTGACGAGCTTTACTGAAAGCAAGCTTGCGCCAGTGCTGGGAAAATTCGCTCAAAATAAAGTGATCAGATCTATTTCCACAGGGATGATGGGTACCATAACGATATTGGTGGGAGGTAGTTTATTCCTTTTGGTTTTTGCTTTTGGAAGTGCGTATTTTCCTTTTCTTCAATCCGTAGGCGCTTTGGCTTTGAATGGTTTCTACCTTACCATGAGTATCATTGGTCTTTATGTCGCGTACGCCATTAGCAGTGCTTATGCCAAAGAGTATGAGTTAGATGTAATGCAAACTGCAATATTGGGAATTGCGGCTTTTCTGCTATTAACAGTCACTGTTCAAGATGGCAATATTTCTGTCGGTGCAATTGGGGCAACAGCTGTTTTCCCGGCAATCATTTCCTCTTTAATTGCAGGTACGATTATTCGTTTTTGTCGCGATAAGCATATTACCATCAAAATGCCTGCCGGTGTGCCCCCCGCGATTGAAGCCACTTTTGCATTTCTAATCCCAGGAATTATCATTTTGGTTTTAGCGTGGTTGGTGAGGTCGGTCCTGGGTGTTGATATTACCTCACTGGTCTCAAAATTGTTGGCGCCTCTATTTAAAGGTGTAGACAATATTTGGGTTTATACGTTCAGATGGTTTTTTGGTTCGCTTCTTTGGAGCGTTGGTATTCACGCAGAGTCGATAATTGGCACCATCACAAATCCCTTAACAACGCAATGGATAGCGGATAATGCTTCAAATGTTTTGGCAGGAATTCCCATGACCCACATTTGGACACAAGGGTTGGAAAGGTTGACTGTTAATGTTGCTCCCTATTTGGGCTTATTATTTTGGGTCATCAAATCGAAAGCCAAGGAAGCCAGAACTATTGGGATTGCATCTTTCTTGCCTGTTTTCTTCACCATTGGGGAGCCAATCCTTTTTGGATTGCCAATCGTGTTGAATCCATATTTGACCATTCCTTTCATCTTGTCTGGGACTATCGGAGCGTTCTTCCTGTACGGCGTAACAGCACTAGGGCTCTTTTCAGAGTTTTACATCACATTACCGTGGATGACACCTTCGATTTTTCAGGCTGTGTTAGGAACTGGGGGAGACCTGAGAGGATTATTGGTATTTTTAGGTGCTCTCTTGATCGGCGTTTTGATTTATGCGCCTTTTTGGTTGGCTTACGAAAAAACCTTATTAGTATCTGAGAGAAAGAAATAACAAAAAATTAAAGGTATGAGATTGAAATTTGGCAGATAATCGTTCGATTATCTGCCAAATGAAATTTTTCCCAATAATAGATAAATAAACTCAAATTAAATTAGTGAAGAGGTAGATACATGTTGAATATAGCTAATCTAAAAAAAGAAGACCTGGGAAAGTTTTTTGAAGGAGGGAAAAGTATTGGTGGTAATTTCTATTGGACTCCCGAATGTATTCAAGAAGGACTCGCAAAAGTAAAAAAGTATGGTTTTAGAAGCTACATCGGAAGCAATGAGAGTATTTCCTATGCAAAAAAAGAATTGGAAGGAACGGGGATCCATGTTTTGGGAATCTTCTCTTTTCCTTCTGGAAATATTTGTATGGAAACGAAAAAAGCTGAATTGAAGTATGTCATTAAACAAGGGGCGGATACTTGTGATGGTTGTCTCAGCATGTCACATATCAAAAGCAATCAATGGGATCTCGTAAAAAGAGAAGCGAACGAAATCGTTGAATTCGCTAAAAAATTAAATCCAAAGGTAGAGATCAAATTAATTGTTGAATTTGAACATGTAACAGACGAGGAACTTATGAAATCGGCCCAAATTATTTATGAATCGGGTGCTGATTTTATCAAAACTTGCACTGGCTGGAAAGGCGGTAACGTAACCGCCAGACAGATTCGTATGGTGCATGATGCATTTCCGACACTAAAAATTAAGGGAAGTTCACAGTTGCTTGCATTTGGATTGAGCGGTCTTTTGGAGATTATCAGCGCTGGCGCAACTTGTGTTGGCACAAGCAATATTGAAAAGTGTTTGGCAGATTGGGATTTGTTATCGGGATTAAGAAATTTATAAGCTGATTTTAAATAGTTCGTATCGCTTTTTCATGGAAATTCTTTAAATGAAATGTTTTTCTAAAATCCGCTTCAGTGGATTTTAGAAATTGGAATGAAGAATTTTAAATTTTTCTAGACACAAAATAACTTGTAAAAAATATTTTCAAAAATACATGGATGTAAAAATGAAAAGTTCTTTTCCTGAAAAATTTTTATGGGGTGGGGCTGTTGCAGCCAACCAGGTTGAAGGCGCTTGGGATGTCGATGGGAAAGGTATTTCTGTTTCAGATGTGTTGACGGGTGGCAATTATCAGACCAACCGTAGCATTACGAATGGAATTGAAGAGGGCAAGTATTATCCCAATCACGTTGCGATTGATTTCTATCACCAGTATAAAGATGATATTGCTCTATTCGCTGAAATGGGATTTCGATGTTTTAGGACCTCGATAGCATGGACACGAATTTTTCCAAATGGAGATGAAGCTTTACCAAACGAAAAAGGGCTCGATTTTTATGATCGCCTTTTAGATGAGTTAATCGATCATAAAATTGAGCCTGTTATTACACTCTCGCATTACGAAATGCCATACCATCTTGTCAAAAAATACGGGGGCTGGAAAAACAGGCACCTCATATCTTTATTTACAACTTACACCAATGTCGTAATGGAACGATACAGGGACAAGGTTAAATATTGGATGACTTTTAATGAAATCAATATTCAGAAGAAGATCAATTTCCCTGTTGCCGGATTTGTCTGTTCTGGTCTTCGCTATGATATGGAGGAAAATCCAGAAGAGGTGATGTATCAAGCCACACACAATATGTTTGTGGCGAGCGCTATTACTGTTTACGAGGGGCATAGAATCAATCCTGATTTCAAGATAGGGTGTATGGTCAACTTCAACCCAATTTACCCATATTCTTGCAAACCGGCAGATGTCATACATTCAATAGAGAAAATGCGAGATACCTACTTGTTTACGGATGTCATGGTTGAGGGAATATATCCTGAATATATATTTAAGGAATGGGAGCGAAAAAACATCCATATACAAATGGAACGGAGGGATCTGGAAATACTAAAAAGAGGTCTGGTTGATTATATTGGTTTTAGTTACTATCAATCGAGTGCTGTAAATTCTGATGACCGGCAAGTAGAGAATTCAATCGCTTCCCCTGAAAGTAACCCATATCTGGAAACTTCTGATTGGGGATGGCAGATTGACCCGGTGGGTCTTCGGATTTCACTGAATGTTCTTTATGAGAGATATAGAATCCCTCTGTTTATTGTTGAAAATGGTCTTGGTGCCATGGATGTTGTGGGTGAGGACAATTCTGTTCATGATATATATCGAATTGATTATTTAAGAGAACATATAAAAGAAATAAGCAAAGCGATTACTGTAGATGGTGTTGATGTCATTGGGTATACGCCATGGGGTTGTATCGACTGTGTATCAATGGGAACCGGAGAATATCGAAAACGATATGGTTTTATCTATGTTGATTATGATGACGAAGGAAATGGTGATTTTTCCCGTATCAAAAAGGATAGTTTCCATTGGTATAAAAAAGTCATTGGCAGTAACGGCATGGATTTGGAATGATGTACACATTGAAAAAATAGATCTTTGTTTTTAAAGTTATTTGTGCAATGTTAAGGTGCTGACATGAAAATTGGTGTTGTAGGAGCCGGTGTGATCGTACAAGATTGTCTTTCTGCATTAGAGACAATTGAGGATATTGAAATCATTGCGTTATGGTCTCTTTATAATGAGGTCGAAAAAGCAAACAGAATAATGGATAGATATCATATCAAAACGCTGTACACAGAGTATAAAGATATGCTGTGTGATGATCAAATTGATATGGTTTATTTAGGCATTGTTAATAGCATGCATTACGCCTTTGCCAAAGAAGCATTGCTGGCAGGGAAAAACGTTATTTGCGAAAAGCCTTTTACCGCAACTGTCAATGAAGCTCTTGAGCTGCAAAAAATTGCGAAAGAAAAATCATTATTCCTGTTTGAGGCTATGAACACTTTGTATCTTCCTAATTATTTAGAATTGAAGGAACAATTAAAAAGATTACCTGATATAAAAATCGTTCGTTGCAATTACTCGCAATATTCACAGCGATATGATAATTATCTCGAAGGCGTTATCTTACCAGTCTTTGACCCAGTTATGGCTGGTGGTGCACTGATGGATATCAATATCTATAACGTTCATTTTGTGTACGACCTGTTTGGAAAGCCAGATGCAATTTGTTATTTTGCTAATAAGGGACATAATGGCATTGATACATCAGGAATCCTCATCTTGAAATATGATAGTTTTTATGTTGAATGTTGCGGGGCGAAGGATTCTTCGAGCCCTTCAGAGATAGTCATTCAAGGGAAAGATAGCTATATTAAATTAAATGGTTCTCCAAATATTTGTGAATCTTTTGATGTGTGTGTGGATAATTGTATAGAACACATTAACGTTAATGTATATGAACATCGCCTGATAAATGAATTTCTGGCTTTTAGAGACATGTTTCTAAGCAAAGATTTTATCCAATGTGATAAATATTTTCAGAATACAATTGGCGCTTTAGAAATTATTGAATCTGCCAGAAAAAATGCTTCCATCTATTTTCCAAGTGATGAAGAGTAAAGCAGAACGAAGGTGAATTCAATGATCGACGAAAAAGATTATGAAACCGCATTTCAGATAATTGTGATTGCGGGAGATTCAAAGTCAGATGCTATGGAATCTATTCGAGCAGCAAGGCAGGGAAATCTTGCAAAAGCAAGGGAATTACTTGACTCAGCGGATAAAAAGATGATCGAGGTGCATAAATTACAGAACAACATGATTCATGAGGAGGCTCGAGGAAATGCAGTTAAAGTACATATTATTCTGGTGCACGCTCTCGATCATATCACTATGGCTGTTATGGCGAGAGATTTGGCGGCAGAGTTGGTGGAAATGGCAGCCATGTTGTAGCAATTAAAGCCTTGTGCATAAAAGCACCTGCAGTTATTAAAAAAACAATTTTTTATTCAATGGTTATTTGTATGTGTTCATAGGTGCATTTTCAGTTTCAACCTCACTGATGATAGAATTACCCCTATATTCTTTCCTTCGAAGGAGCAGGATTCTATGAGCAAAGACCATAAAGTGCGGGTCGCCATCATCGGCGTGGGCAACTGCGCCTCTTCTCTGGTGCAGGGGGTGCATTTCTACCGTGATGCCAAAGATGATGACCGCGTTCCCGGTTTGATGCACGTCAATCTGGGCGGATATCACATCCGCGACATCGAGTTCACCGCCGCGTTCGATGTGGTGGATACCAAGGTCGGCAAAGACCTTTCAGAAGCCATCTACGCCTACCCCAACAACACCTACCGCTTCGCGGATGTGCCGAAAATGGGCGTGAAGGTGTACCGCGGTATGACCCACGATGGGCTGGGCAAGTATCTCAGCCAGATCCTCACCAAAGCGCCCGGTTCGACCGATGATGTCATCAAAATCCTCAAAGAGACCAGGACCGATGTGGTTGTTAACTACCTGCCGGTGGGTTCCGAAATGGCAACCAAGTGGTATGTCGAGCAGATCCTCGAAGCTGGTTGCGGCATGGTCAACGCCATCCCGGTCTTCATCTCCAGCTCTCCCTACTGGGCACCGCGTTTCATAGAAAAGAAGTTGCCCATCATTGGCGATGATATCAAGTCGCAGGTGGGCGCCACCATCTTGCACCGCATGCTCACCAGTCTCTTTGTCGACCGCGGTGTGCGCCTTGATAACACCTATCAGTTGAACTTCGGCGGCAACACCGATTTTATGAACATGCTTGAGCGCGAACGCCTGGAATCCAAAAAGATCTCCAAGACTGGCGCGGTTACCAGCATGCTGCCCTATGAACTTCCCTCTGAGAATATCCATGTTGGTCCTAGCGATTACGTGCCGTGGTTGAAGGATCGCAAGTTCTGCCACATCCGCATGGAAGGCACCACCTTTGGCAATGTGCCCCTGCTGTTGGAAGCCAAGCTTGAAGTATGGGATTCCCCCAACTCTGCCGGCGTGGTCATTGATGCCGTGCGCTGCGTGAAGCTGGCGCTTGATCGCGGGGTCGGTGGTCCCCTCTATGCCCCTGCCTCGTACTTCATGAAAACTCCACCGCGCCAATATAAGGACGATAAGGCGCTTGCTATGACCGAAGCTTTCATCCGCGGTGAGAAAGCCGAATAGCATGCCTTCTGACTGCATGTTCTGCAAGATTGCAGCAGGGGAGAGCGATGGACGCGTCATCTACCAGGATGAGCTGACGATCGCTTTTTGGGATATTCACCCGGCAGCGCCCGTTCACATTTTGATCGTGCCGAAAAAGCACATCAACTCTATGAACGAGGTAAGCGCAGAAGATGAAGCGCTCCTTGGGCACTTGCTGCTCGTGGCAAAGCAGATCGCCCAGGCACAGGGTGTGTCCGAATCGGGATATCGCCTTTCCATTAACACTGGTCCAGATGCTGGGCAGAGTGTTTTTCACATCCATGTGCATCTCATGGCGGGCAAAGCGCTGCCGATCCATTCAAGATGATGAAAAGAAAAAAACGCTCTTTTGCTTTTCTTATGCTCATCGCTGTGCTTATTTTCCCTGCCTGTACGAACCCAGGCAGGGTTTCTTTAGAAGAACCAGCCAGCGCTGTTGGCTTCCAAGATGGCATCCAGATCATCCCCGATGCCGAGCTGCCCTATAGCCCGGCACAGCTTGGTTTTGATGCAGCCGCGTTTATTTCTGAGCAACGTGGCTATCTGCAGGGATACAGCGAAGAGGTGGATGGGGTTTTATTGAGCGGCGCGCAGATCGTCGAACAGGTGAGCCTGTATTACTCGGTCAATCCGCGCCTGCTGCTGGCGCTGCTGGAATATCGAGCGGGATGGGTCAGCCAATCTGATCCTGCCTATCGAGGCAAATCTCCCCTTTTTCAGGCGGATTCATCCCGTGAAGGGCTGTTCACCCAACTCTCATGGGCGGCTAATACCCTCAACCGCGGGTATTACACGCATGAGGTGAACGCTTTCCCTTCGATCACTTTAGCCGATGGCGAGGTGGTCGCTCTCCCTGCGGCGCTGAACGACGCCAGCGCCGCCCTCTATTACCTTTTTGGAACCATGCTGGGGCATCGCGATTGGGAACTGGCGCTCTCGCCGCTCGGTTTCTTTTCTGCTTACGTGCGCCTGTTTGGCAATCCTTTCCAGTACGATATGGGTGCCCTCTTGCCGGATGGGCTGGTGCAGCCGGCGCTGCAATTTCCTTTTGCGCAGGGTGAGGGCTGGCATTTCACCGGTGGGCCGCATTCTGCCTGGGGGGATGGAGCGGCTTGGGCGGCACTGGATTTTTCCCCGCCCGGTGAGGAATATGGCTGCTTTACCAGCGATGCCTGGGTAAGAGCCATGGCAGATGGAATGATCGTACATGCTGAAAATGGCGTGGTGCTGCAAGACCTGGATGGGGATGGCGATATCCGCACCGGTTGGGCGCTGCTCTATATGCACATCGCGCAGTCCGGACGGGTGGCTGCGGGCACACTGCTCAAGGTTGGTGATGTTATTGGGCATCCATCTTGTGAGGGCGGTCCGGCAACCGGAACCCACACGCACATCGCGCGGCGGTATAATGGCGTTTGGATCGCCGCCGATCGCGACCTGCCTTTCATCCTGAGCGGATGGAGATCGGGCGGTTCGGGAGTGCAGTACGAAGGAGCCCTGACTTTGGATACCAGCACCGTTGATGCTTCAGAGTATATAACCGATGAAAATGAGATCTCCTGGTAAATTCGCTTTTCTGGTCTTCCTGCTTGTGGCGCTGGTTGGCTGTGGTTCGCCACAAAACAGCTCCAACGGCATTTCTGCGACCCTGATGGTAGAACCGCGCTCCTCTCCCACCCCCACTAGCGATCCAGTTCCGGCTGGGTATGTGGAATATCGCACCCAATCGGGTGATACGTTGGCAGCCGTGGCAAATCACTATGGCGTGGAGGAAAGTGATATCATCTTTGCCGACGGGGTGGTGGAAGAGCGGTTGCTGCCGCCCGGTACGCGCTTGTACATCCCTTCCGTTCTGGAAGTGACCACCCCTGCCGCATTGCTCATCCCTGATAGCGATGTGGTCTTTTCGCCCTCCACCATTGGCTTCGACACGCAAACCTTTGTGCAAGAGCAAGGCGGAAAATTGTCGGAATACACTGAATTGATGACCGCCGGCACCACCGCCGGTGCCGATATCCTCTACCAGCTTGCGCTCGAGCATTCCATCAATCCCCGCTTATTGCTCAGCCTGCTCGAATACCAGAGCGGCTGGGTCAGCGGAGATCCGCAAACCCAAGATCAAGAAACCTATCCGTATGGTTTCATCAAAGCTGATAAAGCCCAGCTTTACAAGCAGTTGGGGCTGGTGATCGGGCAATTGGAGATCGGTTATTATGGCTGGCGCGCCGGGACGCTGACCGAACTTACCTTTCTCGATGGTTCTACCCTGCGCCTGGCGCCCAACCTCAATGCCGGCACGGTGGCGGTGATGACGTACTTCGCTGCCATTTCCACTCAAGATACTTGGCAGGCAGCTCTGTACGGAGAGGATTCT
>ERZ795032.1918-NODE-1918-length-12925-cov-3.698912_pt1 | contig 12925 bp, 12 predicted proteins | sample MGYA00375124_ERZ795032 | MGnify/ENA primary metagenome ERZ795032 (study PRJEB30167, sample SAMN05720154) | activated sludge metagenome | isolation source: Anaerobic digester | place: China | collected 2015-12-16 ...
GAGGAGAGCCAGGTGCTGCTCAACTGGGCCTATCAGAACTTCGACGACATTGTGCTGGCCTCGCCCGGCAAGCCGGTACTGACTGCGCCCGTCTGGAAGGGCGTAGATAACAAAGTGGAACTGGGCTCCTCGGTGCCGGTGGTCATTTCGGTGCCGCGCGGCATGGGCAAAGACCTTCAGACCAAGGTGGTGCGGCCCGACCCGCTGGTGGCGCCGCTGCAGGCCGGGCAACGCGTCGGCCAACTCGACGTCAGCATGAGCGGCAAGCCGCTGGCGGTCTATCCGCTGGAGGTCATCAAGGCCGTGCCCGAAGCGGGTCTGTTCGGCCGCGCTTGGGACAGCTTGCGGCTGATGATCAAGTAGAGCGCACAGGCTGAAGCGGATCAGACCGCCGCGGCCTGATCCGCTTCAGCCATGCACACCTCGCCGCGCAGCGAGTGCGGGTAGGCCGTGGTGATGCGCACCGGCACGATCTGGCCGATCAAGCGCGCGTTGGCCTTCAGGTGCACGATGCGGTTGTTTTCGGTGCGGCCCTGCAGTTCCGAGGGATCTTTCTTGCTCGGCCCTTCGATGAGCACGGCCTGTTCCGTGTCCACCATGGCGGCGCTGATGGCCGAAGCCTGCATCTCGATCTGCGTCTGCAAGACCTGCAGCCGCTTGAGCTTGACGTCGGCCGGGGTGTCATCCGCCAGATTGGCTGCCGGAGTGCCGGGGCGCGGGCTGAAAATGAAACTGAAGCTGGCGTCGAACTGCATGTCCTCGATCAGCTTCATCAGCTGCGCGAAGTCGGCATCGGTCTCGCCCGGAAAGCCGACGATGAAGTCGGAACCGATGCAGATGTCGGGGCGCACCGCGCGCAGCCGCCGCACGATGCTCTTGAACTCCAGCGCGGTATAGCCGCGCTTCATCGCTGCCAGAATGCGGTCGCTGCCATGCTGCACCGGCAGGTGCACATGGTTGACCAGTTTGGGAATACGGCCGTAGGCATCGATTAGCCGCTGGGTGAATTCCTTCGGATGGCTGGTGGTGTAGCGAATGCGTTCGATGCCGTCGATCTCGGCCACGCATTCCAGCAGAAAGGCGAAATCTTCGCCCTCTCCCGAGCCCAGCCAGGCGTTGACGTTCTGGCCCAGCAGCGTCACCTCGCGCACACCCAGCGAGGCCAACTCGGCCACCTCGGTGAGCACGTCGACCAAGGGCCGAGAGACTTCCTCACCGCGGGTGTAGGGCACGACGCAATAGCTGCAATACTTGCTGCAGCCTTCCATGATGGAGACGAAGGCGCTCGGGCCCTCTACTCGTGCGGGCGGCAGGTGGTCGAATTTTTCGATTTCCGGAAAGCTGATGTCGACCTGCGCACGCCCGAGCGCCTGGCGCTGCGCAATGAGTTGCGGCAGCCGGTGCAGCGTTTGCGGGCCAAACACCAGATCGACATAAGGCGCGCGCTTGACGATGGCCTCGCCTTCCTGGCTCGCCACACAGCCGCCCACGCCGATCAGCAGATTCGGCTTGTCGGCCTTGAGCTCGCGCAGTCGCCCCAGATCGCTGAACACTTTTTCCTGCGCCTTTTCGCGAATGGAGCAGGTGTTGAGCAAAATGAGATCGGCTTCCTGCGGCGTTGCCACGGGTTCATAGCCTTCAGCCGCCCCGAGCACGTCGGCCATCTTGGCCGAGTCGTACTCGTTCATCTGGCAGCCGAACGTCTTGATAAAGACCTTTTTTGTCACGATGGAAGCGTCCGTCAATTGCTGAAAAACAGCCCGCACTGTCCCGGCGCCTTGGGCAACTCAAGCTGGCTGGCTGCGGAATCGCTCACCAGCCACACGCGAAACACATTGCCCATCGCGTCAGTCTGAAACACCACCGGGGCCTGCAGCCCGTTGAGCTGGTCGCGGGGAATGATGCGGTTTAGCGGGCTGATCACCCGCGCGCCTGGGCCGAGGGTGTAATCGGTGCAGTTGATGCTGACGTTCGGAAACGCGCCGAACGTCGCTAGGCCCTGCAGGCTGCCCATCGGGTAGTTCATCTGCGCGTGAGCCGCGCCCAGGCTGCCCAGACACAGCGCCGCCCCAAGGGCCATCCGACGCAGCAACGGTTGAAGTTTCATGGCCGACTCCTGGACAAAAAACGGTTCGCTTGGCGCGCAAAACAAAAAAGCCCAGGCAACAACGCATGGGCTTGAATCAGCGCCCACGAATTCGGCGCGAAGGGTGCAAACGAGAAGCCTACGAAAAAAACGATGTGGGCTGGAAAACGATGGTGGCGCTTCAGGGACTCGAACCCCGGACCTGCGGATTATGATTCCGTCGCTCTAACCGACTGAGCTAAAGCGCCAACACGCAAACAAGCCGCGCAGTATAGCGCATCATTTGTTCGTGAAAAGCGGTTTTCGTTTTTCCAGGAAAGCCGCCATACCCTCCTTCTGGTCGGCCGTAGCGAACAGCGACTGAAACAGCCGACGCTCGAAACGCAAACCTTCGGACAGCGACGATTCAAACGCGCGGTTCACGCTCTCCTTGGCCATGAGCACCGAAGCCTGCGAGAAGCTGGAAATGGTTTCGGCCATCGCCACGGCCTCATCGAGTGTCTGCTGCAGCGGCACGACCCGCGCGACCAGGCCGCTGCGCTCGGCCTCATGCGCGTCCATCATCCGGCCGGTGAGGATCAGATCCATGGCCTTGGCTTTGCCCACGGCGCGGGTCAGCCGCTGGGTGCCGCCGGCGCCGGGAATGATGCCGAGCTTGATTTCGGGCTGGCCGAACTGGGCGTTGTCGGCGGCGACGATGAGATCGCACATCATCGCCAGCTCGCAGCCCCCGCCCAGCGCGAAGCCGCGCACCGCCGCAATCACCGGCTTGCGGATCTGCATCATCGCTTCCCAGTTGCGGGTGATGAAGTCTTCGGCGTAGCTGGCCGGAAAGGACTTCTTCGCCATGGCGGAGATGTCGGCCCCGGCGGCGAAGGCCTTGTCGCTGCCGGTGACGACCATGCAGCCGATGGCCGGATCCGCGTCAAACGCTTTCAGCGCGTCGCCCAGCGCGTCCATCAGGGCGTCGTTCAGGGCGTTGAGTTGCTTGGGTCGATTGAGGGTGATGAGGCCGACGTGGCCTCGGGTTTCGGTGAGGACGACGGCGTCGTCAGGGGTCTCCATGGGCATCTCCTAAAGGGTCATTCAAGGGCATTGTGCGTCACAGTGCGGTGCCCATCCAGGCGCTCAGACGTTGGCGCTGCGCGGGGCGCGGCTTGTCGGCTAGCCGCAGTTGCACGCGGCTGTCGGGCAGCGCAAACCAAGGCGTTTCGCTGTGCTGCTCCAGATCTTGCCGCAGCCAGGTGAGACGCCACACATCGCCCGCTCGGGCCTGTGCGTGGCGGCGCTCGATCGCGGCTTTGCGCGCCCGCTCGCCGTCCAGCGTGAGCAGCAGATCGCCAGCGGCCAGCCCGGCGCGTTCGGCCCAGCCGCCGTTGCGCACGCGCTGCACGGTGAGCCAGCCGCCCGCCTGTTCCTGCGCGGCCAGCCCCAGCGCGTCGAGCGGAGTGTCTTCTTGCGAGGCCCATTGAATGCCGAAATCAGCGAACTGTGTCTTGACCGGGGGCAGTTCAGTGCCGTGAACATGGCGGCGGAAGAAGGCGCGCCAGTCGAGGCCGCTCACTTCCTTGAGCAGCGCGGGCAGGGCGTCTTCGGCCACGCCTTCGGCGCGCAGCGGCGCGTCGGCGCGGCCATAGCGCGTCCACAGCAGACGCATCACGTCGTCCAGCGTGGCCGCGCTTTCGCGGCGCAGTCGCAGGTCAATGGACAAGGCGACCAGCGCGCCGAGCTGGTAGTAGCTCACCGTGGCGTTGGCGGTGTTTTCATCGGGGCGGTAATACTTGGTCCAGGCATCGAAGCTGGCCTCGGCCACGCTTTGAACCTGGCGCCCGGGCGTGCGCAGCACCGCGCCGAGGGTGCGGGCCAGGCCGTCGAGGTATTGCTGCGGCGTGATCAGCCCCGCGCGCAACACCATCAGATCGTCGTAATACGCGGTGAAGCCCTCGAACAGCCACAGCAGAGTGGTGGGGTTTTCGGCTTGAAGGTCGTAGGGCGTGAAGGCCTGCGGCTTGATGCGCTTGACGTTCCAGGCGTGGAAGTATTCGTGGCTGCACAGGCCGAGAAAGTCGCGATAGTCGTTGTGGGCGCTATGGGCGCTGTCGGTGTCTTGCAGGCGCGGGTGCGGCAGGCTGCGGCGGGCGCACATCAGAGCGGTGCTGTCGGCGTGTTCCAGCCCGCCGTAGCCTTCGGCGGTCGGTGCGACCATGAACAGGTACTCGGCAAACGGTGCGCGCTTGCTGCGGGGCTCGAACAGGGCGATCTGCGCACTGCAGATGCGCTTGAGGTCGCGCGCCAGCCGCCGGGTATCCACGGTGTCGTGCGGCCGATTGCCTTGGGCGATGACCATGGCATGCGGGGCCCCGCCCGCACTGAACTCCAGCCGCAGCAGTTCGCCCATTTCAACGGGATGGTCGATCAGTGCGTCGTAGTTTGCCGCGCGTCGGCTGCCGAAGCCGTTGGCGTCGCATTGAACCGCGGGCAAGGTGGTGGCCACTGTCCAGTGCGGCGCGAAGTCGGGGCAGGTGAGGGTGACGGTGTGCGGCTGCTGCTCGCGTCCAGCGGCTGCGAGCAGCAGGCTGCTGGGGTTGAAAAAGCCGCGCTGAGTATCGAGGTAGGCGGTGCGTACCGAGAGATCGAAGGCATACACCCGGTAGCGCAGCCGTAGCGGCCCGTTGCACGGAGCGGCGCGCCAGCGGTTCTTGGCGATTTTGTGTAGTGCGATGGGTTTGTCGGCGCACCAGGCCTGCACCTGCAAGATATGGCGGGCGAATTCGCGCACCAGATAGCTGCCGGGAATCCAGACCGGGAGCCAGAACTCCTGCCCCGCTGGTTCCGGGTGGGACAGGTCGAGCTCGACCAGAAACTGGTGCACGAGCGCATCGGCAACCGATACCCGGTAGCTCGGGCCGGTCTGCGAGCTGTCGGGAGGGGCTTGGACTAGGGCGGCCGTACGGGAGCGAGGTGAGGCAGAGGAGGTCATGGTGTCGTGCGCTGGCATCGATCGGGCGCGTTGTTGTCAGAGCGCACGGAATTTGTAAGTCCGGATTTGAGCGTTTCAAAACCCATGCTAACCTGCCGGAAATATTCAGGCTTGGTCCTTTCAACAACACTCTTCAACAACGATTGAGCGGCACCTTCATTGTGGAACGCGACGTTTTTTCTGAAATTGCCGCACATGCGGGAGCGGGGGCTCCGGCGCTGGTTTATCAACCGCAGGTGAGTTTCCCGGCGGGGCAGGTCATTGGGCTGGAGGTGCTGTTCCGCTGGCGCGCGGAAGATGCGCCGAAGCGGCATTCCCCGCTGATGTTTCTGCCGCAACTGACCCCTGCACAGACCAGCGAGCTGTTTTTCTGGGTGATGGAAGAAGCCATCTCCGAGGCGCGGGTGCTGTCCAACTGGACGGGCTGGAACGGCTACATCTCGGTCAATATCGAGGCCGATCAGATCGGCGATCCGGCCCTGATCGAGCACATCAGCAGCACCCTGCAGCGCTACGCCTGGGCGCCCGAGCGCCTGATGGTCGAAGTGACCGAGCGCCGCGCCATCCCAGCGTTTCCCAGTGTGGCGCGCAATGTGCAGTCGCTGCGCAAGTCGGGCGTGCGGGTGGCGATGGACGATTTCGGCGAGGGTTACGCCTCGTTCGAATACCTGAAAATCCTCGATCCGAGCGACATCAAGATTCCGGCCAGCTTCACGGCGGATGTGACCAAGGACGTGCGCAACGCGGAAATCGTGCGCGGACTCGTCGATATCTCCCGACGCCTGTCGATCAACGTGGTCGCCGAGGGCGTGGAAACGCGCGAATGCGCCCAGGCGCTGCACGGCATGGGCCTGCAAAGCATGCAGGGCTATCTGTTCGGCGAGCCGCGCGAGCTCGAGGAATGGGCGCAACTGCTCAAGCAGCCCGGCGCCAGCGTGTTGCAGCCCAGTTGAAGCAACGCTTCACCCCAAGTCACATTTCGACACCCCGTCTCCTGTTTTTTCCATCCATCATGGAGGAACGATAAATACAGGAGACAAGCATGAGCACCATCCCGGCGCCATTGGGTGCAGAGGCGTCTGAAGGCCCCCGTCCCGGCCACCACGGCGCGCCCACCATCGCGGCGCGCATCGATCGCCTGCCTCCTTCGAAGACCGTGCGCAACATGGTCATCCTGCTCTCGCTGGGCGGGCTGTTCGAGTTTTACGACCTGTTTCTGACCGCTTATATCGCGCCCGGTTTGTTCAAAAGCGGGGTGTTCACCGCGACCACCAAGGGGCTGTTCGGCTTTCAGGGGATTGCCAGCTTTGTCGCGGCCCTGTTTCTCGGTTTGTGGGTGGGCACGCTGTTCGTGAGCTGGCTGTCGGATCGGTATGGGCGGCGTGCGGTCTATACCTGGGCCTTGCTCTGGTATTGCATCGCCACTCTCATCATGGCGTTTCAGCAGACCGCGATGAATATCGACATCTGGCGCTTCATCGCCTCCATCGGGATCGGCCTGGAGATGGTCAACATCGACACCTATGTCTCGGAACTGGCGCCGCAGGCCAAACGGGGCACGTATTTCGCGATGAACCAGTTCATCACCTTCAGCGCGGTGCCGGTGGTCGCCTTCCTGGGATGGCTGCTGGTGCCGCATCAGATCGCGGGGCTCGATGGCTGGCGCTGGGTGGCCATCATCGGCGCGTTGGGCGCCATCGTCATCTGGTTCATCCGGCTGCGTCTGCCCGAGTCGCCGCGCTGGCTGGAAGACAAGGGCCGTCATCACGCGGCTGACGCGATTCTCAGCCGCATCGAGAAGCAGGTGGAACGCGAAACCGGCCAACCCCTGCCCGAGCCGAAGGGCTTTGTCGGCGATGTCGAGCACGTCAAGGCGCGCTGGGGCGAGATGTGGGAAGGCGTGTATCGCAAGCGCACGGTGATGCTCATCCTGTTCAATATTCTGCAGACGGTGGGGTACTACGGCTTTGCCAGTTGGGCGCCGACCTATCTCATCGCCAAGGGCTTCGACATTCCGAAGTCGCTGCTCTACACCTTCATCATCGCCTTCGCCTATCCGATTTCGTCCCTCATCGGCGCCTCATTCGGCGACCGCTTCGAGCGCAAATGGCTGATCGCCGTGCCCGCGCTGGCCGTGGCGTTGTTTGGCCTGCTGTTCGCCCATGCGCAAGGGGCGGCCGCGATCATTGTGTTTGGCATTGCGGTGGCGTTTTTCAACAACATCATGAGTTACGCCTTCCACGCTTACCAGAGCGAGCTCTACCCCACCCGCATCCGTGCCCGGGCAGTGGGCTTTGTCTATTCGTTCAGCCGCATCAGCGCGGTGTTCACCGGCTTCGTCATCGCCGATCTGCTCAAGACCTCGGGCGACGTTGGCGTGTTCACTTTCATCGCCGCCGCGATGGTCGGCGTGGCGCTGGTCATCGTCATCATGGGGCCGCGGGTGACGCAGCGGCGGCTGGAGGATATCGCGCGGTAGGCGTTCAAATCGGCGACGGATAATGGGCCGTCTTCATTCCCCACGGCCCGCCATGACCTCCACCGATCTCATCGTTCCAGACCCCGTATTTCGCCGCGTTCCCGCCGCATTCGGCCTGCGCTGGTGGATGGATGGCTGGCGCAGTTTCATGCAGGCGCCGCTGCCCTGGCTGGGCCTGGCCGTGGCGCTGCTCGTGCTGCTGTGGCTGTTGGGCGAGTTGCCGATGGGCGGGCTGCTTTCGCAGTGGCTGAGCCTGCCGCTGCTGGCTTTCGGTGTGATTTTTGCGGCGCTGCTGCGCAAGCGGGCGGCGCAGGCGCGAACGATCACGCCGCAAGGCATGCCGGTCGAACCTCAAAATGAAGGCACGCTGTCGTCGACCACGCAGCGGTGGACCAGCCGCATCGGCCCGCTGTTGCTGGTCTCCCTGCTGGTGCTCGCGCTGGGCGGGGTGATCGGCGCGGTGATCGTGATGGGGCTGGGCGCGATGTTCGGCCTGGGGCTGGCCAGCTTTGGCGCGTTTGCCAAAGTCATGACCCCCGGCGTGGGCATGGCCGCAGGTCTGGGCGCCTTGGCGGGTTCGCTCATGACCTTGTTGCTGTTGGTGCTGTTGGCGCTCTATCTGTTCAGCGTCGCGTTCTGGTTCGTCAATACGCTGGTGGCGCTCGGGGGCGTCAGTCCGTGGAACGCGGTCAAGCTGTCCGTGCGGGCCGGGTTCACCAATCTGGCGCCCATTACCTTGTTTACCGTTTTGCTGCTGCCCATTTCCATCGTGGCCATGTTGCCGTTCGGCCTCGGTCTGCTGGTGCTGTTTCCCGTGCTGTCGGGTGCGTCGTTTGCGTCGTACCACGACGTGTTCGGCGACGAGGCGGCGGCCTGAATTTTGTTTGTTGAACGGATCACCATGAACGTCATCGACTATCTGCGCCAACACATCCGTACCGTGCCCGACTGGCCGTCGCCCGGCGTGCAGTTCCGCGACATCACGCCGCTGCTGCAGAACCCGCGGGTGTTCCGCGTACTCATTGACCAGTTCGTGCACCGCTACATGGCCCCCGATCTGCGCCCGGACGTGGTGGCGGGCATCGATGCGCGCGGTTTCATTCTCGGCGCCGTCATCGCCTACGAACTGAATATCGGTTTCGTGCCCATCCGCAAGAAGGGCAAGCTGCCTTTCGACACGGTGTCCGAGGAGTACGAGCTCGAATACGGCAGCGCCACGGTGGAGATTCACACCGACGCGGTACGGCCGGGCGATTGCGTGCTGCTCATCGACGACCTCATCGCCACCGGCGGCACCATGATGGCCGGCAAGCGTCTGCTCGAAAAGCTCGGCGCCAGCGTGATCGAAGGCGCGGCCATCGTCGATCTGCCCGAACTCGGCGGCTCAAAGCTGCTGCGCGATGCAGGCCTGCCGCTGTTCACCCTGGTGGATTTCGCCGGGCATTGATGATGCTGCGGCTGATCAAAAACTGGCGAGGTTTGCTGCCCGCACTGCTGTGCGCGGCGACCCTGTTCGCCTCGACGCCTGCGCAGGCCCAGCAAGCCGCCGTGGCGCCGGAGGTGTCGATTCGCAGTGTGGACAGCATCGCCCTGCAAGGTGCAACCGCCATCCTCGATCTCACCCTGAATATTCGTAACACCGGGGGCCTGGCCCTGCCGCTGCAGAAACTGCGGTTTCAGATCCAGTTCAACGGCCTGGACGTGGCGCAGGGCGTGAGCACCGCGCCGGTCACCATCGCCGCGCAGCAGCAGGCGCAGGTTCCGGTGCAGGTCGAGGTCAACAGCGCAACACTGCTGAGCCTCATCGCCACCCTGCCGTCGGACGGCACGGTGCGCTACATGATTCAGGGGACAGCCGAGATCGGCCAGACGATGCTGCAGATTCCCTTCTCCCACAGCGGGGCGGTGCGATTGATCCTGCAGTAGCCCTGCAGTATCGCAGTCGCTCAGACTGCTGTCGCAGGCGCTTTGTCGAGCTGGCGGCGCATCATGCGGTGCGACCACAGCCCACCAAACGGAATGAGCGAGGCGAGGAAAACGCCCAAGCTGCGCAAGGGCGAGAGCTGCCCGCGCGAGAGCGTCACCACCAGTGCGATCGTGGCCCAGATGAACAGCGCGCCGTGAATCGGCCCGATGATTTTCACGCCCGTAGGCCAATCGGCCGCGTACTTCAGCGGCACGGCTAGCAGCACCAGAGCGATAAGCGACGAGCCTTCGACCAGCGCCATGACGCTGAGATGGTGAAGCGGGGACTTGAACATGCGCGAAACTCCGATGAATCGAGATAGATGCGCGAAATGCTATGTCCCGAAAAATCCCCTACGACGCAAATGCGACCGAGCGATTCCGGAGGAATTGCCTGATCGCAAATTGGCTGCTTATAAAGACATCGACATCGAGACTCCATGTCGGACTGCCCATGTGTCTGAAGGTTCTATTCGTTGAGCACAGTCAGCCCCGTGTGCTGCGCATAGTCGGCCAAAACGGTATCGACCGCGCCAAAGCTGCGCAGGGTGCCGCGCTCCAGCCAGAGCGCCTTGTTGCAGCTCTGGCGGATGACCTGCGGGTTGTGGATGGCCAGCACCACGATTTCTGCCCGTGCATGGAGTTGTTCGAGGCGGCGGGCGGCTTTTTCCTGAAAGCTGGCGTCGCCCACGCCGATCACCTCATCGAGCAACAAAATTTCGGCGTCCACCGCCGTGGCGATGGCAAAAGCCAGGCGCAAGCGCATGCCGCTGGAATAGGTGCGAAGCGGCAAATCCAGATAATCCCCCAGCTCGGTGAATTCGGCGATTTCTTCCGACTTGGCGCGAATTTCCGCGTCTTTCATCCCTAGCAGCAGGCCGCGCAGCCGGATGTTTTGCCGACCGGTGGACTGATCGTCCATGCCCAGGTTGATGTCCAGCAGCGGAATCGCCCGCCCGCGCACCTCCACCACACCCGCAGTCGGCGGGTAAATCCCCGCCATCACACGCAGCAGGGTGGATTTCCCTGCGCCGTTATGCCCGATCAGCCCCAGACGATCGCCGGGCTCCAGCGCCAGATCGATGCCGCTGAGCGCGCGCACGATCACCACCCCGGTATTGTCTTCGGCGAGGCGGTTTTTGCGGCCCAGTCGCAGCACCCGTTTTTTCAGCGACTGTGCGGTCACGTCGAAAATCGGCAAATCCAGGGCAACCTGGTGCAGGCGTATGGAAGTGCTCATCTCGGTCAAACCCAGTAGGGAATGCGCTTGTGGTAACGCCCGGTCAACCACAGGGCGAACAACCAACCCAGCAAGGCCATCACCCCCGTAATGATCCAGGTCGAAGCGGGCGGGGCAATGCCCACCAGCGGCTGCCGCACCACATCGATCAAATACGCCAGGGGATTGAAGGTGACAATCCAGCGATGCTTTTCCGACAGCATCGCGCCATGAAACAAAATCGGCGTGACATAAAACGCCACCTGCAACAAGGCGGCGATGATTTGCGGAAAATCACGGAACCGCGCAGACAACAGCCCCGCGATCATGCCGATCCACAGGCCATTGAAAATAAACAAAACCAGCCCAGGAATGAATAACGGCAAGGTCAGCCAGCTTTTTACGCCAAAAACCGCCAGTACCAGCAGCACGATGACAAAATTGTGCGCAAAGATCACCAAATTGCGCCACGCGACCTGCAAGACATAAATCAGCTTGGGCGTGTTGACCTGGCGGATGTAGCTGGAGCTGTTGATATACGCCATGCTGCCTTCGTTGACCAGGCTGGAAAACAGATTCCACGCCACCAGGCCAATCGCCACCATCGGCAGGTAGTCTGCGATGTTTTGCCCGAAAAGTGAGCCGTACACCACGCCGAGTGCGCCCACCAGCACCCCCATGCTGATCGTCAGCCAAAACGGCCCGATTTTCGACCGTGCATAGCGTTGCCGGATTTCCAGCCAGCCCAGCAGCGTCCACAGTCGCCAGTTGCGCAGGCTGTGCAGAAGGTCTGAAAAAGCCAGTTGTAAGGCAGACATGAAGTTCGAGGCCGTGCGGGTTAACCTGCCATCTTATGCGCAAGCTGCCGTAGGGTAGAGATGCTCGCCGCGGCAAGCGGGGCGAAATGCACTCCTACAGCGACTGGGCGATCTGTTCGGCAAGAGCCTCCGGCGTGGCGGATGTCGTCTGCACCAAAAATTCCGGGGTCAAAGGCGCTTCATACGGGCTTGAAATCCCTGTGAACGCGGGAATTTCTCCGCGCCGCGCCTTGGCGTAAAGCCCCTTGGGATCGCGCCGTTCGCATTCCGCAAGCGGCGTGTCGACGAACACCTCGACAAACTCTCCGGGGGCGAACAAGCTGCGCGCCCACTCCCGTTCGGCGCGAAACGGCGAGATGAATGACACGATGACCATCAGCCCGGCATCGACCATCAACCGCGCCACCTCGGCCACGCGGCGGATGTTTTCCACCCGGTCGCCTTCGGTGAAGCCCAGGTCGCGGTTCAAGCCGTGGCGCACATTGTCGCCATCGAGCACATAGGTGTGCCGTCCCTGCGCATGCAGGTTTTTTTCCAGCAGATTGGCCAGGGTCGATTTCCCCGAGCCCGACAAGCCGGTCAACCACACGCAGCGCGGCTGCTGGTGTTTGAGCGCAGCGCGCGCCGCCTTGTCCACCGCCAGCGCCTGCCAGTGCAGATTGCTGTCGCGCCGCAGGGCGAAGTCGATCATCCCGGCGCCCACCGTGGCCTGCGTCAACCGGTCGATCAGGATGAAATTGCCCAGCTCCCTGCTGGCCGAATAGGGCATGAACGGCAAGGGCCGATCCACGCTCAGGTGCACCGCGGCGATGCCGTTCATCGCCACTTCCCGCGCCGATAAATGCGCCCCCGTGTCCACATCCACCACATGCCGCAGGCTGCTCACCACCGCGCCCACCGTGCGGTGGTGCAGCTTGAGCCAATACGGCCGCCCCGGCAGCAGCGGCTGCTCGCCCACCCACACCACATGCGCGTGAAACTGCTCGGCCTGCTCGATCGGGGAGTCTGCGGCCACCAGCACATCCCCCCGGCTGATGTCGCGATCTTCCTGCAGCGTCACGCACACCGCGTCTGCGGGGCCGGCCTGCGCCACCTCCTCGAAACCGATGCGCACCGCCGCCACCGTGGCCTCCACCCCCGAGGGTTGCACCCGCACACGGTCGCCCGCCCGCACCCGCCCCTGCGCCACCGTGCCGCAATAGCCGCGAAACTCCGAGCTGGGCCGCAGCACCAGTTGCACCGGCAGCCGCAGCGCGGCCTCGTCATCTTGACGGCACAGCGGGGCCTGTTCTAGCCACTCCAGCAGCGTCGGGCCGTCGTACCACGGGGTCTGCGCGCTGCGCGCCGTGAGGTTGTCGCCGCCCAACGCCGACAGCGG
>ERZ795032.1919-NODE-1919-length-12924-cov-4.878623_pt1 | contig 12924 bp, 12 predicted proteins | sample MGYA00375124_ERZ795032 | MGnify/ENA primary metagenome ERZ795032 (study PRJEB30167, sample SAMN05720154) | activated sludge metagenome | isolation source: Anaerobic digester | place: China | collected 2015-12-16 ...
CGTGGATAAGATTGTGGCTGCAGGAAATTACCCAGCCAAAGTTATTGCTACAAAGGACAGGGCAGAAGCATTAAAGGATGCCGATGGAGTTGTATGCACAATTCTTGCCGGTGGAGTTCATGTGTGGCGCTATGATGTTGAGATACCTAAAAAATACGGGGTCGACATTAATGTAGGAGACACAAGAGGACCGGCCGGAATATTCAGAGCACTTAGAACAATACCTGTTATGCTTGATATATGCCGGGACATTGAAACATATTGTCCCAATGCTATATTCCTTAATTATACCAACCCAATGGCCATGCTTTGCAGAGCTATGCAGGGAGAATCAAAAGTTCAGCTTACAGGTCTCTGCCATAGTGTACAGGGCACGGCTGAAATGCTTGCCAGATGGATAGGTGCTCCTATGGATGAAGTTACATATCTCTGTGCCGGTATCAACCACCAGGCCTGGTACTTGAATTTTAAGTGGAATGGAAAAGATGCATATCCTTTAATAAGGGAAGCCGTTGAGAATCCTGAAATATACAATGTAGAGCAGGTAAGGAATGAAATGTTCCTCCACCTTGATTACTATGTTACAGAATCCAGCGGACATAATTCCGAGTATAATGCGTGGTTCAGAAAAAGACCCGATCTTATTGAAAAGTATTGCACCCATGGAACAGGGTGGAATCCCGGTGAGTATGCCTATATCCTTAATTGTTATCTTGATAGGGAAGATAACTGGAAAAAGGACATATTGGATTGGCTCAGCAAAGATGAAGTTAATCTTAAGAGAGGACATGAATATGCTGCCAGCATTTTTAATGCAACTATTGGGGATGGAACCATGTTTGAGTTTAATGGAAACGTACGTAATTTCGGACTTATTGACAACCTGCCGGAAGGCTGCTGCGTAGAGGTTCCTATTCTTGCTTCCAAGAGGGGGCTTGATCCAATACATGTGGGACCATTACCGGATCATCTGGCTATTCTTAATAACATAAGTGCAAGGTGTGAAGAATTGGCAGTTGAGGCTGCAATTACCGGGGATCCAAGGAAGGTTTTCCATGCTGTATGCTTTGACCCGCTGACTTCTGCAGTTCTGAGCCTGGCGGAAATTAAACAGATGGTCGATGAAATGTTTGAAGCAAACAAGGATTGGCTGCCACAGTTTAAATATTTAAAGTAATGTAAGGTAATATAAGGCAATATAAGGTATTATAAAGCGATATGAAGTAATATAAAGTAATATAAAGCAATTAAAATTTTATTAAGTAGTACATGCCTCTTTATTAAGTATTACACGCCTCTCCTGTATTCTCTGGGAGGGGCATTTTTTACTTTCTTAAAAACTTTTGAAAACAGCAGCGGATCTTCATATCCCACTGAACGTGCTATATCACCTATTGATAGAGAAGAATTCCCCATAAGATCACAGGCTTTATTGATCCGGAAATTAATGAGAAAATCCTGTGGTGAACTGGATAGATACTCTTTAAAAAGAGAATATAAATAGCTTCTGTCTAAACCAACATGGGAGGCAATTTCTTTGATACTGATTTTCCTTGAATAATTCATGGAAATATATTCTATAGACTTCTTTATATACTCTTCTTTGAAGTTTTCCCCTTTGCTTTGCCTGTTGACCGAGTTGGCAGATTCCATGAGTTGTGAAAGAAGGATATATAAGAGTCCAATAAGTCTGGATTCTCTTCCTCTTGTAAGGTGCATTGCCTCAATCATTTGGCTAAAACAATCTAAAAGGAAATCGTCTTTGTTGTATCTGAATATAGGGTTATTAGCGGTAAGGACAGCCTGGTTAAGGCAGCTTTCCGCCTTTAGCCCGTGAAATCCAACCCATGCATAACTCCAGGGATCTTCCAGATCAGCTTTGTAATATACAATAGTGTAGGGGCAAATTAAAAACCCATCACCTTTTACCAGGTTATATGTTACCCCATTAACCTGATAAATGCCTTTCCCACCTGAAATGTAATGAATAATGTAATGATCTCTTAGAGCAGGCCCCCAGAAATGGCCTGGTTTACAGTCTTCCATACCGCACCGGTACACATTTAAATCTGTATGATTATATTGATTAAAATAATACTTTTCCAGCATGTCACACCCTCAAATCATCAGTTACTATAAAACATTATACCATATTTAAATAACATACTTCTATTTACTTTCAGTTAATATAGGGTATGATATTAGTGAAAATGTTTATTGGCAATTATTATTGGTAATTATTATTGGTAATTATTATCGGTAAGTATGGTCAAATGCTGGCATTAGAATATGTATTTTGACAAATTTGTGCTAAATTAAGGATGGTGAATTATTTATGGCTGAATTAAGATGGCACCCTTTAATTAAAGACTGGGTTATTATAGCATCACATCGTCAGAACCGTCCCCAGATGCCTAAGGATTGGTGTCCCTTTTGTCCCGGTTCCGGAAAAGTGCCTGATAACTTTGATGTACTGAAATATGATAATGATTTTCCGTCATTATCTCAAAACCCTTCAATTCCAGATAATGTCCCAACAAAATTCTATAAAATGAAAGAAGCATATGGAAAGTGTGAGGTTATTCTTTATTCACCCCAACATACCATTACTTTACCTCAGCTTCCTGTAGAGCATGTAAAAAAGCTGGTAGACTTGTGGACTGAACGATTTATTGAATTGAGGAAAGATGAAAAAATCAAGTATATTTTTATATTTGAAAACAGGGGTGAACTTGTAGGTGTAACAATGCCTCATCCACACGGGCAGATTTATGGATACTCATATATTCCTAAAAAACTGGAATTGGAACTTGATTCATGTAAGGAATACTATGATCAAAATAATTCATGTCTTATTTGTGATATGACCAGGGATGAAATGGAATTCAAAGAAAGAATTATATTTGAAAGTGAGCATTTTGTTGTATTTCTACCTTTTTTTGTTGAATACCCCTACGGTATATATATAACTTCCAAAAAGCATATTCAGAATCTGGCTCAATTTACAGAAAGTGAAAAGCTTGATTTGGCAAGGACGGTAAGGGGCGCTGCCGGTACCCTTGATTCTCTTTTTGGTTTTCAGTTTCCATACATGATGTGTATGCATCAGGAACCTGTTAATAGTGGTGATTTTAGCAAATATTATCATTTTCACATTGAATTTTTCCCGCCCTTGCGAGCATCTAATAAGCAAAAATTTAATGCATCAAGTGAAACAGGTGCTTGGGCACATGCCAATCCTACAAAACCGGAAGAAAAAGCTCAGGAATTAAGGGAGGCATATAAGAAGTTTATGAGTAGGTGAAAAAAATTGCAATTTTGCAGCCAAATAGTTAAAATAGATTCATAATCGTCAGGGTGATACACAGCACGAAAAATGAATTTTCATTACTATTTGTGTTATCAATGATAGGTATGAAATGGAGGCTTTTATGAACACTGACCAGCTTAAACAAAAATTTTTAGAGATATTTGGCGGTCCGGAAGAAGGAATTCGCGTTTTTGCAGCTCCCGGCCGTGTAAACCTTATTGGTGAACATACCGACTATAATGGCGGATACGTATTTCCTGCTGCCCTTACAATGAATACAACCATAATTGTAAGATCCAGGAAGGACAGGATTATAAAACTTGCTGCTACAGATCTGGATGACAGGGTTGAGGCTTCTCTGGGCAGGTTGGAAGATTACAAAAGAATAAAATGGGGTAATTATCAGTTGGGTGTGGCTGACCAGCTCCAAAAAAACGGTTATAAGTTAACTGGCTGCGATATGCTTTATCATGGAACAATACCCTATGGTGCAGGACTTTCATCATCTGCTTCTATTGAAGTATCCACAGCGCTGGCATTGGCAACCATAGGGAATGAGGCATTTTCCATGAACAGAGACATCGGTTTAATTGAAATGGCAAAAATCGGTCAAAAAGCTGAAAATATTTATGTAGGTGTAAATTGCGGTATAATGGATCAGTTTGCTTCTGCCATGGGAAAGGCCAACCATGCAATACTACTTAATGCCAGGGATTTGAGCTATGAACTTGTACCCTTGGACTTAAAAGACAGCAAAATAGTAATAACAAATACAAACAAGAAAAGAAGTCTTACCGATTCAAAATATAATGAAAGAAGAAGGGAATGCGAAGACGGACTTGAGATGCTGAAACAAGCTTTTCCTGATGCGAATTTTCTAGGGGAAATATGTTATGAAAAGTATAAGGAACGGCAGTACCTTATAAAGGATGAAGTAATTAAAAAAAGGGTTCAGCATGTAATGTCCGAAAACAATAGAGTGCTGAAATCTGTTGAAGCGCTGAATAAAGGTGACTTGTGTGAATTTGGCAATCTTATGGTTCAATCCCATAATTCCTTAAGAGATTTTTATGAGGTTACGGGTTTGGAACTTGATACTCTGGTAGAAGAAGCATTAAAAATCGATGGTGTTGTTGGTTCAAGAATGACAGGCGCTGGATTTGGCGGTTGTACAGTGAGTATTGTAAAAGAAGATGCAATTGATAAGTTTATTGAAAATGTTGGCAAAGGATATAGTGAACGTGTCGGTCTTAAGGCTTCGTTTTATATATCAGAGACGGGTGAGGGCGCACGGGAGATAATAAAACTGTGAAAGATCAATGAGCAATTGGAGGGAAAATAATGGCTGTACTGGTTACCGGAGGTGCCGGTTATATAGGAAGTCATACTGTGCTTGAGTTATTGGAAGCTTCTGAGGATGTTGTTGTTCTAGATAGCCTTGAAAAGGGGCATAGAGATGCAGTTACAGGGGGTAGGTTTTACTGCGGAGACTTAAGAGATGAGAAGCTCCTGGACTCAGTATTTAACGAAAATGAAATTGAGGCTGTGATTCATTTTGCAGCTTATTCTCTTGTGGGTGAGAGTACGGGAGATCCATTAAAATATTATAATAATAATGTTGTTTCTACATTAAAACTTCTTACAAAAATGAAGGAATATGGGGTTGGGAAGATAGTCTTTTCATCAACTGCCGCCACATACGGGGAACCTGAATGTATACCAATTTCGGAGCAGAGCAGGACTTCTCCTACCAATCCGTATGGTGAAACAAAGCTGGCGGTTGAGAAAGTTTTAAAGTGGGCTGATAGTGCATACGGAATAAAATATGCGTCTCTCAGATACTTTAATGCAGCAGGGGCGCATATATCCGGAAAGATTGGAGAAGATCACAGCCCTGAATCTCATTTAATCCCATTAGTGTTGCAGGTTGCACTGGGGAAAAGAGACAATATAACTATTTTTGGAAGTGACTATGATACCTTTGATGGCACATGCATTAGAGATTATATTCACGTAACAGACTTGGCTCAGGCTCATATCCTGGCATTAAATCAATTGAGAGACGGCGGTAATAGTGTTATTTACAACTTGGGCAACGGACAGGGGTTTTCTGTTAAGGAAGTTATTAATATAGCAAAAGAAGTTACCGGGGTAAACATCAACACTGTTATGGGAGACAGGAGACCAGGAGATCCTGCGGTTTTGGTAGCGTCATCAGATAAAATAAAGAATGATTTAAAGTGGAAACCTGAATACAATCAATTGCATACTATCATAGAAACTGCATGGAAGTGGCACAAAACTCATCCGAATGGGTATGATAAATAGAGGAAGAGGGGGTAAAGAATATCTTATAGATATTCTCAAAAATTACCCTTTCTTTTTTTGTTGTAAAAACTCAAGCAACTCTTTTTCAGATATGTAATATTCATGATTATTTGAATATGGATCATTATATTCCCTATTGCTGTTTTTTTCTGCAACTTTTGCAATAGGAGTCCGAATGTTAGTTCTTCCAAACAACCAATCAAGTGAAACATTAAAATAATCTGCTATTCTATTTAAAGTTTCAGGGGACGGAAATCTTTTTCCATATTCGTAATAACTTATGGTTCTTCCTGTTACCCCAAGATATTTAGCTAATTCCTTTTGGGACAATTTATTCTCTTCTCTTAATTGTCGAAGTCTTTCTCCAAGCAAAAAATTCACCACCCTAAAAAAATTATAGCATATAGGCCAATCTAAATTGAAAAACGGAACGTAAAGTTCTTGACTAAGAACGTAATGTTCCGCTATACTATATATAGTTTCTTATATATGCTTTTTTATGATAAGTTTAGTTAAAAAATGTATTTTGGAGGAGGAATTATGAACTATAATCAGAATTTTAGGTTAAAAGAATACAGAAAGATGCATAAAATGACACAAAAAGACCTGGCAAGACTTGTGAATGTATCAAGCGACTATATTTCACAGCTTGAAAGAGGCAGAAGACCAGGGATGGTCACTGCAATTAAAATAGCAAGAATTTTTGATACAACTCTTGAGAACGTTTTTTTTCAAAAAATAGTAGATTCGGATTTTACACAACATAAGGTTAACAAGTAATTTTTCGGTCAAATCAACATATTAGTTGCTATACAATTTAGAAAAAGTGTATTATATTATATAGGTATAATGCGGGTATAACGTGGAAAAGTAATGTTGTGTTGTATTTGGTGCCTGTTGTATTTGGTGCCCGGCACCAAATACAACAGGCACCATAAATAATTTTGGAGGAAACAATTTTTATGTTGGTTGCAAGTGACTGGAAAGACTTTGAATTAATAGATGCAGGTAATGGAGAAAAGCTGGAACGATGGGGAAAATACATTTTAAGAAGGCCCGATCCGCAAGCAATCTGGCCTGTAGCTGGTGACCCTGATAATTGGGAGAAGGTACATGCTCATTATCACCGGAGTCGGAGTGGGGGCGGAAGCTGGGAGTTTTTTTCGAAGTTGCCGGAAGACTGGTCAATAAAGTATAAGGAACTTAGTTTTAATGTTCATCCTACAGGTTTCAAGCATACGGGCCTTTTCCCTGAACAGGCTGCAAATTGGGACTGGATTATTGAGAAAATAAAAAACAGAATTGAATTGGGCTCTGGTTCAGTAAAGGTTCTCAACCTGTTTGCATATACAGGTGGAGCAACTGTAGCAGCTGCCTACGCGGGAGCAGAGGTATGCCATGTTGATGCAGCCAAAGGCATGGTGTTAAGGGCAAAGGCAAACCTGGAGCTTTCAGGACTTGGTCATCGGACCGTCAGGTTTATTACCGATGATGTTATAAAATTTACACAGAGGGAAAAAAGAAGAGAACATTTTTATGATGCTATAATAATGGATCCGCCTTCTTATGGAAGGGGTCCTGATGGAGAAATGTGGAAACTGGAAGATAACTTCTATGACCTTATTCAATTATGTCAGGAGGTCTTATCAGAGAACCCACTTTTCTTTTTGATTAATACATATACTACCGGGCTTTCACCTGTTGTGCTAAAAAATATATTGGAGTTAACTATTAAAAGCAAACATGGAGGAAGGGTAAGCAGTGATGAAATAGGATTGCCAATATCTTCTACCGGACTGATACTCCCCTGCGGAGCTTTTGGAAGGTGGGAACGATAATCTATGAGACAAAATAATGAGCAAATTAACAGACAAAATGATGGATTCATTAATAAAAAAAAATATGGACAGGCTCGTATTAAGGTAATATTCGAGGACAATCATCTTCTTGTTGTTGAAAAACCGGTTAATATGCTTTCCCAGGGTGATTCAACGCAAGACAGAGATCTATTGACAATTCTAAAAGAAGATATAAAAGAAAGGTATAATAAACCGGGAAATGTATTCCTTGGTCTTGTACATCGTCTGGACAGGCCTGTGGGCGGCGTAATGGTATTTGCTAAAACTTCCAAGGCAGCATCAAGATTATCCGAACAGATAAGAATGGGAGAGTTTGATAAGAAATATCTTGCAGTTGTTAATGGAAAACCAGCTTCAGAGAAAGCACGCCTGGAACACTTTTTAATAAAAGATGAAAAAACAAATATGGTTAAGGTATTAGATAACGGTTCTATTATACTTAGTAATGATAACGAGATTATAAGAAATGATGATAAAAGAATTGTAGAAGGTAATATCAAAGGAATTAAAGGAAATAAAGATGCCAAGAAAGCAGTACTTGATTACCAGGTCCTGGAAACCGGAGATAAGTTAAGCCTTGTGTATGTAAACCTAATTACAGGAAGGTCTCACCAGATCCGTGCCCAGTTTTCAGCATCGGGCTGCCCTTTATATGGTGATCAAAAATACGGCGTTGAATTAAATAAAAAAGGCCAGCAACTGGCATTATGGTCATACAAAATAACTTTAAAACATCCGGTTGGAAAGCATGAAATGTCTTTTCAGTGCAATCCGCCGGACGCTTTTCCATGGAACATATTTAATTCAGGATATTTAATTCTGACTTAATTTAGGATACTTAACTCCGAATACTCAATACTACTATGCCAATTCGAAAAGCGATGTATTCTGGGATAATTTTTGACAGCATAAAGTAGTATTAATCTGGAATATCTAATCTGAATATTAACCTTGGTTTGAAATAGCTATTTCCTCTAAATCCTTGATAAGATTGTCAATATCTTCTTTAACAATGGTACTCAAGAAGGAAAGACTATAATTTAAAGATTTCCTGGCGGTTTCAAGAGCCTTTTCAATTTCATTCTTCTCCTTAAGAACCAGTGCGTAGTTGTAATAAGCCTCAGGGAATGAAGGATTAGAATCCATAAGATTCTCATAGATCTCAACGGCCTTATCATATTCTCCTCTCAAATAATATGTTTGTCCCAGATTATCCATTATTATTGTATTCGTACTGTTGTAGTCACTTGCCTTAAGGTTGAATTCGAGAGCCTTATCAAGGTCGCCTTTTTGAATAAGAATATAGCCGAGACTGCCGTAAATATTTGTAGTCTCGTAGCTGGTAATAACCTCTTCAAGAGTTTGAATAGCTTCATCTAAATTCCCTTTTTTCCATTGAACTAGAGCCATATTCGATCTGACCATCATCCTGTCGTTTGCTTCAAGTTTTGTGCGAAGCAAACTCTCTAATATATCTTCTGCCTCTTGTATTTTTGCTGTTTTCAAGAGAAGATAAGCATATGAAGTAATTGTTTGGGGCTTGGCAGATCCGGATTTATATGCTTTTTTAAACCACCTAAGTCCCTTTTCCATATCACCCTTATAATAACTGGTTCTGCCTAAAAAAGCAAAAATAGCGGCTCTTTTAATTATGCAAAATGCCACCAAACTAAACAATATAAAAGCTAATCCGTATAGGGCATTAGCTTTGAAAAGCATTATCATTACTACAATAAACAAAATGAAAAAAACTAAAGATTGACCAATTCCTTTTTTCAACATAACTCCCCCTTTGGTTCATTTACATGATAACACCCGTAAATACTGCTTTTATTATAGTTTATTAGCTTTAGATGGTCAACTTTTTATTAGGAAAAGGTGCATTTAAAATTTCTGAAGAAATATATTCCAGAAGCTATCGTTATAGTACTTAGAGCTTTCACCAATGCTTCTTCCAATAATTTCTTCAAAAATAAAATATGCACCCTTAGGGGAATATGCTCTTAAGGGAAGTGTGCCAGGATATCTTATATTCAGAAAATAATTGAAACAATCTATGTTCTATACTACAATATATATAATATACAGAATATGACATGGGGTGATTCTTTGTGAAAAGGTCGGAGTTGAACATAATCATGCAAGATGCAATTTCATTTATGGAAACCATGAATTTTAAACTGCCTCCATTTGCTTACTGGAGCCCTGACGAATGGAGAAACAGAGGCATGGAGTATGATGAAATAAGAGATAATATGCTGGGATGGGATATAACCGATTTCGGAAGCGGAAATTTTAGAAAAACAGGACTTTTCCTATTTACTATACGTAATGGAAATTCGAATAGTGATAAGTATTCAAAGCCTTATGCAGAGAAGATAATGATTGTTGAAGAAGAGCAGGTTACCCCTTTCCATTTCCACTGGAACAAAATGGAAGACATTATCAATAGAGGCGGAGGCAACTTGTTGATTCAATTATACAACCCTACCAAGGATGGTAAATTCAGCAATGAACAAGTAAGGGTTTCAGTTGATGGAAGAAATTATTACGTAGATGCAGGTAGTATTATTAGAATAACCCCTGGTGAAAGCATATCCCTGCCTCTGAGGCAGTATCACAAATTCTGGGGTGAAAAGGGAGCGGGCAAGGTACTGGTTGGCGAAGTATCAAAAGTAAATGATGACAGGACAGATAACCGCTTTTATGAGGATATTGGCAGATTCCCTGAGATCGAAGAAGATGAGCCGCCGCTATATCTTCTATGCAATGAATATCCTCCTGCATATTGAACTTAACTTAAGGAACAAGCTTCAGTTATTACTGAAGCTTGTTCCTTAGATATGCCTGCTTTAAGCAGCTGGTTTTATAGACCGTTTTATATATGGTGTGTTTTTCATATTGACAATAACAACAACATACAATAGAATAAACATAGATAACATATAAATAACAAAAACATAACCAATGTGATAAAAGCATAAAACAAACATAACAAATGCATGACAAATATCAAGCATAACAAGCGTAAATTGTATGCTTTTCACACTATTTATGGGGGCGGATTTAATGAAACCTAGAGAAAGATTTATTGCTGCTCTTGAAAGGAAGCCTTTAAAAGGACTGGTACCTCATTTTGAACTTGTATTTTTCCTTACCATGGAGGCTTTTGGGAAAATACATCCATCAAACAGATATTACAGCCAGTGGGGTCAAATGAGCGAAAAGGAAAGGCAGCTGCATAGAAATGATATAGCAGATATTTTTATTACAACTGCAGAAAGATACAATCATAGCGCTATTTTTCTTCATCCAAATCCATGGCAGCTTGATGAAATCCTAAGGCAAATTGACCTGGTAAGAGAAAAAACTAATGATAAATACTTTTTAATGATTCACGGAGATGCTACTTTCTCCATACCAGACGGCGAAAGCATGCAGGAATTCAGTTACAGACTGGCAGATGAACCTGAAAAATTGAAGGAAGAAGCTGAAAGGCTTGTGGATAATGCGCTGATTAAAGCTGAAAAGATACATAAACATGGTGGTCTTGATGGATTTGCCTTGTGCTCTGATTATTGCCTAAACACTGGTCCTTTCCTAAGTCCGAACATGTTTTCGGAATTTGTAACACCCTACCTGACAAAACTTATTAAAGGCTATAAAGAAATGGGTTTCTACACAATAAAACATACTGATGGAAATATAATGCCCATACTTGACCAGCTTATAGAAACCAATCCGCATGCTCTTCATTCAATAGATCCCCAGGCAGGTGTTGACATTGCTGAAGTTAAAAAAATGGCAGGAGATAAATTATGTTTAATAGGGAATGTTAATTGCGGACTTCTGCAAACCGGAACAGAGGATGAGGTCATAGAATCGGTGAGATATGCACTGGAGAATGGTATGCCGGGAGGAGGATATATTTTCTCAACATCCAACTGCATATATACTGGAATGGAGCTTGAAAGGTATGAACTTATGCTTGATATATGGAAACAGGAAGGTATATATAAATAAAGATAACTAATTCCCGATGCTATCAAAAAATATCCCGGAAGGCATGGCTTTCCAAATTAGCATAGTAGTATTAGTGTAATTTAATATCGTTAGGAGAATTAAAAGCATTATGAGTACAAGCAAAAAAACGGAAATACCGTTATACATGCAAATAAAAAACTCTATAATTGATCAGATAGAAAAAGGGGAATTGCAGCCTGGAGATATGCTGTTACCTGAACTTGAACTGTGCAAAGTATATGATGCAAGCAGATTCCCTGTAAGGCAGGCAATGATGGAACTTGTAAAAGAAGGATATCTTCAAAGAACAAGAGGCAGGGGTACTTTTGTTTCAAAAGAGCTCTCACAGGTTAATTCAGGTAGTGAAAACATTAATTCACAAAAAACAAATGCACAAAATACTAGTCCAGAAAATATAAATTCTAAAAATATAAATTCTAAAAATATGAATTCAGATTATAGAAACCCTGAATATGGCAACAACAGAATTAATAATGCTGAACATAAAAACCTCGGCTGTAATTGTTTTAAAAACAAAAACCCTATACTAGGTTTGGTATTGGGTAATTACACTTCAGGGTTTACCTCCTCTATTTTTTCAGGGTTTCAAAAACAAGCCTGGAAAAGGGGATACTTTACAATTGCCTGTTACTCTGAAAATTCTTCTGACGAGGAGTCATTGTGTATTGACAGGCTTATAGAGAATCAAGTTGATGGAATTGTTCTTTTCCCATGTGATAAAACGTTAATTGGCTCAAAATTAGGGAAGTTGAAGGAAAACAACACATATTTGGGGTTAATTGATAGAAACCCGGGACTTGCTGATGTTGATTATACAGGCTCTGACAACCGGGGTGGTGCTTATTCTGCAGTGAGGCATATTGCTATGCAGGGATTCAGAAATGTTGCTTTTGTTTCAGACATGTCCAATGTTTCTTCAATAAATGAACGCCTTGAAGGATATCTGAAGGCTGTAGAAGACTTTGGAATGAATGCTGTTACTCGAATTGATATACAAGAGGATTTAAGTAAATACCCATATTATATGCATAGATTTTTTATAGAAAAGCTAAAGGATGAGCTTATGGATTTACAGAAGTACCTTCCTCTTGGAATATTTGCTATAAACGATGGAATTGCAGTACAATGCGTAAATATTCTTGATGAAAGGGGGCTTGCCATTGGAAAGGACGTAGGTATAGTAGGCTTTGATAACAATCCTGAAACACAATATATGAACAAACCACTGACAACAGTTGCACAAAATGGGTTATTGATTGGCAGCAATGCGGCAGATATTGCAGCAGACAAAATTGAAGGTAAGGCGAACCTTGTGTATAGGTCAATTGTGCCTACTCAGCTTATAATTAGAAATTCATGCGGGGAAAGGCAGATTTAAGGATA
>ERZ795032.1921-NODE-1921-length-12918-cov-31.007774_pt1 | contig 12918 bp, 4 predicted proteins | sample MGYA00375124_ERZ795032 | MGnify/ENA primary metagenome ERZ795032 (study PRJEB30167, sample SAMN05720154) | activated sludge metagenome | isolation source: Anaerobic digester | place: China | collected 2015-12-16 ...
CTATTGACTTTAACTAAAATAAAAGCTACGTTATCCCCTGTAAATAATTTAATTTCCTTTCTCACAGTTACTATCAGAAGAATAAATAATGGATTGCAAAGTAAAAAGAACCATAAGGCAAATAAAATGAAAAAATTAATTCTCCTCAGTTTTCTATTACAGATAGTTTTATCGGACTATAGTTATTCCCAGTTTGATGGATATTATGGAACGATAAATAAACGTCCAACATATGGATATAATGGACTAGGGACTATAATGGCTCTTGGAGACCAGAATAATGACGGATATGATGATTTTTTAATTTGCACAGGAAAATACCCGGATACTCTCTATACTTTATATTTTTACCATGGGGGTCCGGTAATTGATACGATTCCATATTTTCAATTTTCCCTTCCGTTCAGAACTACGACAGGACCAAGAGTTATAATTGCTCCTGATATTAATAAAGATTGGTTTAAGGATATAATAATATCTGTAGTTCGAGTAAACCCGGCAGGAGGAGTGTTACTGGTTTACTATGGGGGTCCGATATTAGACAGTATTCCCGACCAGATGGTCAATCAACCTATTGGAGAGGGAGCCTCTTTGGGTTGGGCATCAGAATTAACTTTGATAAGAGATTTTGATGGAGATGGGAATCAGGAACTTGCCTGTTATGATCCATTTATTCGATACAGCAATAAATATTGGGGCACAATATATTTCCACAAAATTTCTAACGGAATAATAGACTCTATACCTTTCAAGATTTTGGAGGGGAGTCAGACTGATAGTATAAGGATTGAAAAAATTAAATCACACGATATTAATCGGGATGGCCTTGCTGATTGCATTATACGAAAAACAAAGTTTTTGAAAAATGGATATACTGAATATTCAGAATTGTTAGTATATATTGGAAATAGCTCCTGGGATGTATCAACGTTTACGCAGAGTATTAGAAGGTATAATCAACAGGAAATTATTAAACTGTCTTATTACACATTCTATCACGATATTACATTGGATGGAAAGACAGATGTAATAACCGAATATGTCGGAGATCCGTATTATCACAAAGGAGCACTATTAAAAGGGGGGTTCCCGGTAGATACGACAATCTGGAAAACATTAAATACTTTAAACATCTATATAACAACAGAGATTGCAGAAGATTTTGATGCCAACGGTGACGGAGTGCCTGATTTGCTGATGAAAATGTACGGATTAGCATCACATGATACATATCTCTGGCTGGGTTCAAGCAATTTTCAGCAATATCCGGTAAAAAGATGGTATGCGCAGGAATATTATGAGGGAGTTAGATCAGGAAATATAGGAGACGTTAACGGGGACGGAGCGGATGATATTTATATAGGGGTGGCAGATGATAACACCACACATACATTCCCCGGAAAGGTGCACATATATCTTGGAGATACGAGTGTACACGTTCCAATCACACGAGTTGACGAGAAAGATAATGAGAAACCGGAAAGCTATGAGCTGCTTACCGCACATCCCAACCCGTTTAATCCGGAGACGGTAATTAGTTATGAGTTGCCGGTAAACAGTAAAGTAATTTTAGGGATATATGACATTCTTGGTAGGGAGGTATCAAAGCTGGTGGATGCGGAACAGGAAGCAGGAAAGCATGAGGTGAGATTTAACGGAAGCGGTCTTGCAACCGGAGTGTATATTGTCCGCTTTTCATACCGCCAAAGCGATGGGCTGGAAGTAATAAATTCATTAAAAATAGAACTAATAAAATAGGAGTTTGAAATGAAGAAGATGCTTTTATTTATTGTTTTTACAGTTCAGATATTTGGTCAAATGGATTTCAGTCAGTTCAATAAAATTGGATTCGGTGATTTGTATCTGTTGTCTGTAATTAGAGGTGATACTAATTATACAAACGGCAACATAGATTATCCATTGCTGAAGCAAATGGGATTGACACATCTTGCCACCTTTGCAGACAATATTCCTATATCGAACCACCAACAAGGTTTGAAGATATTGGATAGAAACTTTGAACGTTCGAAGTATGTTTTGGACACCAATTTTAATGCATTTGTATATTCGTTTGCTATGGGAAATAAGGATATGGTACCCTATGAGATTGGTGGATCGCCCATAGTACAGCCTATTGTTCTAAATAAGGATAATAATTGGGGATTTGGCAAGGATATAGGTTCTGAGAATGCTTTCTTTTCCCATTGGCAAACTTCTGATTCCTGTATAGGAGACCAAGATTATCCTGATATTTCCAATTATAATGTACGAGTTTCATTCGCAGATACATCGGACCCCATGCACAGGGAGGGATCTTTAGTCCATCTAAATATGCATCCGGATCACCAGCCATTCAGTAAAATTAAGAGAGCCGGAATAGAAATTCAATTTAAGTATAGAGCGGGTATCAGGGTAAGAATAAACAAAAAAGACACACTAAATGATAATGACTCGGTTTTATCAGTAAGAATTCAGGAAGTACTGGTCCCGGCTAAAAGCGAAGAATTAAATTATTCGCCAAGAAGTACAAAAAACATTGAATTATACACTGTGGCTGAAACTCTGGATACAACTATTTATATACTAAAAAGTCAGTTCCCGGATTCAAATTACCATGACATTTTTACACCCTATTTCGTAAAGAGAAATGGATATAACCATTCCCTTATAATGAGAGTTAAATGGCTAAGAAAGTGTAATGTATATATTGACAAAGCTTACGTATTCAACCAGTTTTATGATAGTCTGTTTGTACAGTCACCGACAATCATAGCTCAAAAAGAATCATTGATTACAAGCAGTTTTATTCCAAACAGGACTGATCCGAACTATGCTCACGCATACTTTGATGAACCGATGCCCTTGCAGTATTACGGACAGCAAAGGGTAAGTCGCTTATGGGAGACAGCGACAATTCATCAGAAATATGTAAAGGGGGCGGATATGTGGTTTGATAATACAAATCTTGAACTAATAAATTATTTACACACACCTCAAAAGCCCAAGTACATTTTATCAGATCACTATCCGCTTGATGTAAATGCAGCCTATACCTCAACGGGCCAAAACTCTCTTCAGACAAGGTTTCAAACACTTGTGGGGTATAGTAAAAATCAGTGGGGAGGATTAGTGATAAATTTTGGTCTGCGTCAAATGATAAACTGGGCTCATAATTTTAATTCTGATCATAGTGTTGTAAATGAACATATCCCGTTTTATCACACTATCCAGTGTCAGGGGGAGGTTTACAGAGATGAATCTGGAAATGCTACACTTAATCTAAGAAGACCCACCTATAATGAAATAATGGCACAGGGCTGGCTTGCCTTGTGTTACGGTGCAAAAGGGTTGATGTATTATAATGTAGAAACTCAAACTCCCTCAAGCGATCCACTTGATAAAGGATATTATGTTTATGGACTCTTTGATTCGGGTGGTTATGGAACAAATTCACATGGTGATTCATTATACTCTCCTGCCCCTGATTCTCAACGACCAAACATAAGGTACTATGCCGTAAAAGAACTCAACAACCAAATAGACGCAATAAGTTCAACGCTAATGGACCTTACCTGGTATCAGGGAGATAGCAGATATGATTCAATTCCCCTTACCGGGACTTATATAACATCGGTAACAGCACATACCGGTAATCCCCCTAATTTTGATCCGACCTCTGAGACATTCGTGGAGCTGGGGTTGTTTAAGAAGACAACCTCGTTTTCTGATAACTGCCTTGATTACTTTATGGTTGTGAACAGGAGATGTTTAGAAAGTGAGGGGAGGTTTATAAGAGTAAAAATTAATAAGAGCGGGCTGGGATTTAAGAATTGGAAAGTAACCGATATTGGGAGAGATACTTCATATGTAATACTCGACACAGGGAGCGTTAACATATATTTTGAACCGGGACGCGGAAAGCTCTTCAGACTTGAACCGGTAATGATAGCGGGAGGGACTCTGGCATATAATGAAACCGTACCACAAAACACCTCATTTCAGGTAAAAGGAAACGTAATAGTCCCTTCAGGAAAAACGCTCACCATAAATTCAGGATCAAATCTGACATTTATAGACAGTTCTAAGCTCACTGTCTCGGGGACACTGATAATTAACGGTACAAGTAATAATAAGGCAAAGCTTGATTTCACATCCGGGGTAACCTGGAGGGGATTATTTCTGAATCCCGGAAGCAGTGCGACTATTGATTATGCTGAGATAGAGGATGCATACTGGGGGATTAATGCAAATGCCTGTTCATTATTAATACAAAACAGTGAGATAAAAAACTGCTATTTCGGGATATATTTGTACTATACATCCTACGACTATTACGGTACTGAGATAAGAAACTGTAATATACATAATACGATTTACGGAATAGAACTGAATCATTCTGCGCCTTTAATTACAAATTGCATAATTAGCGGAAGTGAAAATGGAATTAGCTGCATAAGCAGTTCGAACGTACATTTGGGTAATGACGAGGAAGGGGGATTAAATATAATCGGGGATGGAGATCTAGGTGTTTACTCTTATGCCTCAGATCCTTATCTCGGGATCTATGATGAAAAGACAGAGATAGGAGGATACAACAGTATTGTAGGAGCGGGCTATAATGTGGAAGCGGAGATGGATTCCTATGTGTATGCACATTTGAACTGGTGGGGCTCGTCAACTCCCGATCCATCAGAATTTAAAGAAGACGGAGGAGTAATAGACTATGACTATTATCTTGATTATTCACCATTCGGAGAAAGTCAAACACCTGAGGAAGGGGGAGAAGAAATCCTTGTAAAGGGAAAAACCGGACAGATTACTCTTGAGAGTATGACAACAAAAGCAAAATATGAAAAAGCTGTAATTCATTATCTGAAAAACAGGAAGGCTGAAGCAAGAGTTTACTGTAACAGCATTCTTGATGAAGAAGTGGAAAACAGATTAAAATACCCGGCTTTGCGCTTACTGGTGAGATGTATGGATGAGGACAGTGTGAGAACAAACGTAATCGGAAAAATAAACAACACTCTTCTAACAACAGCCCAGACTGATTACAATGCTTATCTTGAGATGACTCTGGCGGATATTGTGAGAAGTAACTACTTAACAAGTCTGGACGGAATAATGACCAAATACAGAAATACAACCTATAAACCTTTGATATTGTTCAGGAAGTTCAGTTATCTTTATTTCGAGGAAGAGAATAGAGATTCAGCGAGGGTGATAGCGGAAATGATGGAGAGTCAGTATCCCGATCATGAATTAACGAAGAGTGCAAAGATGATGTTTGGGGTGACAACTCTGAAAAAAGAAACAGAAGAAACCTCAATAATTCCAAAAGAATATAAACTCTACCAGAATTACCCCAACCCGTTTAATCCCGTTACAACGATAAAATATCAACTGCCTGCAAACAGCAAAGTAACTTTAACGATATATGACATTCTGGGTAAGGAAGTGACAAAGCTTGTAGATAAGGAACAGGAAGCGGGAAAATATCAGATAACATTTGATGCAAAAAGATATGCGAGCGGAGTATATATCTGCCGGATAGTAACCGGTGATTTTGTAAAGACAATTAAGATGAGCTTGGTGAAATAGTCAATAAATCGTTCATAACGTTTGTAACGTTCTTAACGGATATGAGTTGATAGGATTATGAAAGGCAAGTCATTAATGGTCATTTAGCTTCGCCGTCATTAATGGTCATTTCGCTTCGCTGTCATTAATGGTCATTGATTGTTGAATAGAACACAGATGACGCGGATTAAGCGGATTTTCACGGATAAAATACGGAATACTGTTTTTAAGAGTTTGGGGAGTTTGAGCGTGAGAACTTTCTGAATATTTTCAAGAAGTTCCGGTTGTGATTACGGAAAAACCCGGGTATCGAAAAACCGCTAAAAACGACATATTCATTTCTAGAAATAAGCATTATGCCTATTGACTTTAAACAAAATAAAAACTAAATTTATTCTGTTAATATTTCATTAATGTAAAAATGTAATGAAATATCTTAAAGAAAATATTTTAACAACCTATTCCTTGCAAATAATTTATGCAGAGAATCAGAATCGAGGTGATTATGAAATTGTCCAGAGGTTCTTTTATTAAACTTGGTGCTGCTTTTTGTTTTGCGCCATTCATCTTTAATCTTTCCGGATGTGCATCCCCCGAAACCCTTACCAATACTTTCCGACAACCAAATCAGGATAAGTTTGACTCAATAATAAATTCACTCCCCCTTTATCAGATTTCCGGGGTAAAATTATATAAAGATGAGAAATGTGTGATAGTTCCCTCTAATGCGATAAAAAACGGTGGAGGTCTTGTTGGCACTGAAAATATTGAGTGGGCTTATGTTATAAAGATACTTTCGGTTAACGGAAAAACCATGTTTCAGATTACACATGTTAAAATTCATGAAAGTAATGGAGAAAACCTGCTGATTTCAAATATAGAACCCGGATCTCAATTATTAATGAATATGGAGCAAATAATTCAGGAATTAGACAGGTTGAATCATGAGGAATTGAAATCAAGATTTCTAAAAGCGAAATCATAGACAAAAAATGAAAAATATTATGTCGAAAAAAAACACTTAATGATCTGGTTGCTCATATTTGTATTTCAGAGTGTGTCTCGTGTGGTGCCTGTGAGAATGTATGCCCATTTAAAGCGATATATTTCGATAGTTTTTTCAGGTATTTCAGGTTGACCACACCCGGTGTGAAGGGGATGCTATTTGTAATCAGTATATTTGCTTTGATGTATGTATAGAAGGTGCAATTTGCAGAAGAGTGGATTTTAATCAGAATAATGGATGTTGTAATTGTAACTAAAGTTCTGAGGGAAAATAAAGGTTTTCCCTATTGACCTTAATTAAAAATCCCGTTACTTTTGATGCATCAGGTTTACCGAGCGGAGTAAATATCTGTCGTATAATCGCAGGTGATTTTGTAAAGACGATAAAGATGAGCCTCGTAAAATAGCGTTAATAACGTTTGTAACGTTTGTAACGTTTTTAACGGATAAAAGACAGTTGAGATAATTCAGAGTCATTAATGGTCATTACGCTTTGCTGTCATTAATGGTCATTGATTGTTGAATAGAACACAGATGACGCGGATTAAGCGGATTTTCACGGATAAAATACGGAATACTGTTTTTAAGAGTTTGGGGAGTTTGAGCGTGAGAACTTTCTGAATATTTTCAAGAAGTTCCGGTTGTGATTACGGAAAAACCCGGATGGCGAAAAAACGCTAAAAACGAGATATTTATTTTTTAAAATCAAGCGCCGCCTGATAGTCTTGCTATAATAAATTTTGTAAATTGATATTGAAAAAAGATTAAATGTTGTAAAATGAACAATGAAATATCTTAACAAACAGCTTAAAATAATTCTAAAACCTCCTCCGTGGAGAAATGTTTTTAAAGAACCAGAGAAGATTAAATAGTTGCTTTCAAAGCAATAAGAACCATTAGGCAAATAAAATGAAAAAAATAATTCTTATCAGTTTACTATTACAGGTTGTTTTTTCCGGGTATAGTTATTCCCAGTTTACCGGTTATTACGGAAAAATAAATAAAAAACCCGCATATCATTGTCCGAACCCGGTAGTCTCTCTTGGAGATCAAAATGATGATGGCTATGACGATTTTATGATATGTGAGTGGAAAGGAAGATTAGAAACAGGTGACTATGACACCCTCTATACATTTTATTTTTATAAGGGGGGGGAAGTCCTGGATACTCTACCTTACTATACTTTTTCACTTCCATATAAGATTACCTATGGACCACACAGAATAATTATAAAAGATATGAACCAAGATGGATATAAGGACATAATATTACCCATTACAAGAAATACGCTTACCCCACCCTTTCTCTATTTTCCTATGCTTCATGTATATAACTGTGGGGCGGTATTGGACAGTATCCCTGATCAGATTGTTAATAAACCCGAAGGAGCTTCAAAAAACTGGGGAATCAGAGGAACACTAATAAAAGATTTTGACGGTGATGGGGACGAAGAACTTGCCTGTTATGATCCGGACACACCTTTCAGTTCAAGTCAATGGGGAACTATCTATTTCTATAATATTGAGAATGGAATTATAGATTCATTACCATTTAAGACGATGGAGGGAGATGGTGCTGAAAGAGAAAGAATAACAAGCATAAGTTCAATAGATATTAATAATGATGGGTTGGCAGATTTAATAATTTCGGGGGAGAAATATACTTCTAATGGTTATTACGAAAATATTTTCAAGAAAATTTATCTTGGCAATCCAAACTGGGATATCACTACTCCCAATCAGGAGTTCAGGGGATATACAACCGAAGAAATTTATATGCTGGAATCCTACGTATTCCTGAAAGATATAACAAATGATGGGAAAACCGATCTGATAACCGATTATAATCCACCCCCGGATTATTATGATGGTGGCGCCGTAAGAAGAGGGGGTTACCCGGTGGATACTACAGTAAGATATATGCTGCACACCAATAACCGTGCAATATCAACTGAGATAGCAGAAGAAATAGATGCCAATGGAGACGGGATAAATGATTTGTTGATAAAGATGTTTGGATTGGGAGACCATCACACCTATTTATGGCTTGGTTCGAGAACATTCAATCAAATTCCGGTAAAGAAATGGCTTGCACAGGAGTATTGGGAAGGAAGGTTCTCAGGAAATCTGGGAGATGTAAATAAAGACGGAGCAGATGATATATTCATCGGAAGAAGCTATTACGATAGGACTTATCCAGATGGGTGGGTATATATATTTTTAGGAGATACAAGTGTACACGTAGATACAACGACAGGTATTGAGGATGAGAATAAGATACCTCAGGGTTTTGAATTGCTCTCTGCTTACCCAAACCCGTTTAATCCGGAAACAATAATCAGTTATCAGTTGCCGGTAAACAGTAAAGTAATTTTAGGGATATATGATATTCTTGGGAGGGAGGTAGGGAAGCTGGTGGATGAAGAACAGGAAGCAGGAAAGCATGAAGTCAGATTTAACGGTAGCGGACTTGCAAGCGGGGTGTACATAGTCAGGTGTTCATACCGTCAAAGCGATGGGCTGGAAGTAATAAACTCGTTAAAAATAGAACTAATAAAATAGGAGTTTGAAATGAAGAAGATGCTACTGGTCAAGTAACGTTTATAACGTTTGTAACGTTTTTAACGTTTATAACGGATAAAAGACAGTTGAGATAATTCAGAGTCATTAATGGTCATTACGCTTTGCTGTCATTAATGGTCATTGATTGTTGAATAGAACACAGATGACGCGGATTAAGCGGATTTTCACGGATAAAATACGGAATACTGTTTTTAAGAGTTTGGGGAGTTTGAGCGTGAGAACTTTCTGAATATTTTCAAGAAGTTCCGGTTGTGATTACGGAAAAACCCGGGTATCGAAAAACCGCTAAAAACGGCATATTCATTTTTAGAAATAAGCATTATGCCTATTGACTTTAAACAAAATAAAAGCTACGTTATCCCCTGTAAATAATTTAATTTCCTTTCTCACAGTTACTATCAGAAGAATAAATAATGGATTGCAAAACAATAAGAACCATTAGGCAAATAAAATGAAAAAAATAATAATTAGTTTATTTGTGGCAATAATAAGTCTGAGTTGTAATTCGACTGATCCTGAAGTAAAGGAGGAAAGCAGGCTAACCGTAACAGATGTGTCTTGTACGGAAGTATGGCTTGAGCTGAAAGCGGGAAATATAGCACTTCCCTCGTCGGGTGTTATCCGTATTGACGGGACTCAAGATAAAATTGTAACAATATCAGGCAAAGATACGGTCTTGTATGTAGATTCGCTTGAAGTAAACAGGAATTACAAATTTCAGGTAATTTTGCTTAATCAGGGACAGACATTAATCAGTAATGAAGCAACCGCCAAAACCCTTGATACAACAAGCCACAACTTTACCTGGCAGACATTTGAGTTCGGACAGCACAGCAGCAGTGCGCTTTACGATGTAGCCATAATAGATGAAAACAACATCTGGGCAGTAGGGGAGATTTATATGAAGGATTCTTTGGGTAATCCAGACCCTAAACGCTACAATGCAGTTCATTGGGATGGAAATAATTGGGAGTTGAAGAGGATTAAAACGAATGCATGTGGAGGCGTGGATTATCCTCCGATTAAAACTCTATTAGCTTTTTCATCAAGTGATATTTTATTTGCACATATAGATGGTAGCATCACGAAATATAATGGAATTCAATTTACAAACGATTGTACATTGATCACTCAACTAAATGGATCTGCAAATAAAATGTGGGGTAAGTCAAACAATAACTTTTATGTTGTCAGTGGTAATGGATTCATCGCACACTGGAACGGAAGTAGCTGGGCAAAGATAGAAAGCGAAACGAGTTTAGGTTTATCGGATGTTTACGGAAATGAAAATGGTTTAATGTATGTCTGCGGTGGTGATCTTAGCACTGGGCAGGGCATAGTCTTAAAAATTAATAGTAATAATACAGTTACGAAAATAATTGACGGTTATTATTACGGAACAGGATTTGACAGTACAAAAATGTTTTCAGCAAATCTTTATGGTCCAATAACAAGCATTTGGGTGAATAGTAGTGGAACTCTCTATTCAGTTGGTAATTTAATATACAGATATAATCTTAGTCTTTGGGGTTATGCTATCGGGATTGAATTTAACGATTTGAATTCAGGTCCATTCTCTGGTCGAGGATTTTCATGGGGAATAAGAGGAAATGAGAATAATGATTTCATTTTTGTTGGTGAGAAAAATACTATCAGACATTTCAATGGAGTTAGTACAATTCAATTAGGGGAGACTTTTAGTTATAGCAGTGAATATCGTTGGTATTCAGTTGATTATAAACAAAACACAGCTGCAGCAGTGGGAAGGAAAGGAGGTTATTCTGCTATAATAGTGATTAAAAAATAAAAAACAATCTACACAATATATTTAAGGAGAATTTATAATGAAATATTTGACCATACTTTTGCTGATTTTTATTAGCAATTTGTTTTCACAACAATTACTTCTATTTGCACCCGGTCAAGCAATTATTAAGCTGACCGAATCTGCTTATAATGATTTTGGAAGCGAACTTTTGACTGGCGAGCTGCAATCTTCTAATGCAGAAATGAACAGATTAATTGATGCTTATCAAATCACAAAAATTGAGAACATCTTAAAGAAAGATAATTTTGATTCAGTAGAAGAAGAGACGGGACTAAACAGGGCGTTTGTTATTTATTTCCCTGAATATACAGATAAAGAAATAGAAAATGCTGTTAATGAATTAAAGAAAAGTGATATAATTGAAGATGCTTTTCCAAATGTACTCGGTAGTGAACTTGTAAATCCAAATGATCCATATTATAATTCACAAACTAATTTAGCAAAGATAAAAATGAGCCAAGCTTGGGATATTCAAAAGGGTAGCCCTAATATTCGTATCGTTATTCTGGATACGGGATTTCAACCCACGAATCAAGAAATATTGCCTAAAATTTATCTTCAAAAAGATTTCGTAGATATAGAATTAGCAAGTTATCCGGGTTGGACTTTTGACCCTAATGAAGATTACGTAAATATTGATGATGATGCTACTGGGTTAAGAGAACATGGCACCCAAGTTGCTCAAGTTGCTGCGGCCACAACAAATAATGCATATGGGATAGCAGGAGTTGGGTGGAATACTCCTCTTGTCCTTGTCAGATGTGGGTTCCAGGCAACTAATCCACAAGGCACAACAGTTTTAGGAATTGAGATGGATGATATTATTAATGCTGTTAATTGGATTAGAACCTCATCAAATGCCAAAATACTTAATATTAGTCTAGGATGGACTTACTCTCCTTCATCTATTTTAGATGCAGCTCTGACTTCATGTATGAATGCTGGAATCCTAGTAGTAGCATCCGCCGGTAATTCATCCGGAGCACCAGTAATGTATCCGGCACAATATCCTGGTGTTATCGCAGTAAGCGGAACAAATTCAGATGATATTAACAGTCACTATTGTGCGGGTTCGCAATTATCAGTTGTAGCACCAGCAAATGGCTCTTGGGTAAATATCTCAGGTAGTATATCCTCTGGAGCAGGGACTTCTTTAGCAGCCCCTCTGGTTTCCGGGGCAATTGCGCTATTACTATCTCAAAATCCTAATTTAACTCCCGCATTAGTTAAAAAAATTATTGAAGTTACCGCTGTCAAAGTTCCAGGAATGAATGGACAAAATTTTCATAATTATTATGGATATGGATTACTTGATGTTTATGAAGCTCTTCGTGCAACAAATTCTATCTATACTTTTACAAATAAGGTTATGAGCAGTGGTTACGGTTCCTTGATAATTGATAATGATAAAGTTAATCCGGTTCCTACGGGTTCTAAAGTTCCTTTTAAGTATGGAACACTGCATCAAAGCAGAACAAACGAATTGCCTTTTCTGGTTAACTATAGCGGGACTACTCAAAAATTTAATATGTGGTATGGCAATAGCCTTACACCGGACTACAATCTTCAATTATCATTTACTGCCGATAATCTTACACCAGCTGAAAAAGATGCAAACTTCATTGCTACAGCACCTGTTACTATAAAAAACATTTTTCCAGAAGTTGGGGCACTAAACCCTGCGAATGATAACATCTCTTTCAAAGACCCTTGGTATTTTAATAAAGATAATAACAATAACTGGTTCCAAACAAACCAATATTATCAATATCCATCGCCGCTTGAAATTCAGAATAATTCATCAAGTTCTTATGGGGGTGTTTTCTTGGATCAACCTTATACAGGTAATAATCCGATTTACTACTCGGTACAGGCGATATCGCCTCAGGATATTGCACTTTCCCAAACAGGTAAAACACACA